>Ga0070750_10000323_pt1 | contig 26743 bp, 44 predicted proteins | sample VirMetDEL_Nov_24_FD_77013 | JGI IMG/M metagenome (GOLD analysis project Ga0070750, IMG submission 77013) | Aqueous microbial communities from the Delaware River and Bay under freshwater to marine salinity gradient to study organic matter... | ecosystem: Environmental > Aquatic > Marine >...
ATCGTAGAATCATTTACTTCATTTTGATATCTTTCACTAAAATGATGAACCATTGAACCACTCGCATTAGCACCTTTATGAACTCTTTCTCCTTGAAAATCTTTAATAGTCAAATTAGGATTATCATTATGTACTTGATTGTAATAATCCATAGCTCTTTTGTGTCTTCTATATCCACCAAGGTAAGGCATTTTATCTAAAACTGCACCTAATAAGCTTGGCTTATAGTTATAATTCTTTGCGTATTCTAAGCCTTGCACTATGTTAAATCCCTTTTAAGTGGGCGTCCAGCGAGTCGCTTTATATTTTTCCCATCGTAATCAACTGAGCGTATCTCTAATATATGGTCAGCAAGTTTATATCCTCGCTGGTTCGCCACAACATCAAATTTATCAGCAGACTCTAATATCTTTGTTCTTGCTGAAAACTCATCTTGAGCTCTGTTTAAAAGCTTCATAGCTTCAACAGTTCCTATATCAGGATGCTGTTGATTAATAATTTCTACCATTTCTTTTAGCTTCATTCTTGCTCCCTTGTCATTCCTTCAAATTGAAACATCAAGTCATATTCTTGAGCTATAATTTGTCTTTGGCTTTGCAACCATTTATAATCTAATGCAAATTGCTGTTGTTCTGCTGTCATTGCAGAAGACTTAGCGCCTGCTAATTCTACATCTTCATCATCTTCTATGTACCATCTAACTTTTTCCCAACCTTGAGATGTTTCAGAAGGATTACTATGACCAGCATCATAACTATCACTTTTTGTAGCTAACGTATCTCTCATGTCCATAAGTTTTTTATCACATAACTTTTTAGCAGCATACAATATTACTGCTCTATACCATTCAGCAGGAAAAGACGCTATGGCTGCAGTAGTTTCACCTGCATTAGTTACAGCACCATATTTTACAACATTAGCTGATGCTGTTGTACCACTACCAAAAGCTGTTTCAGTTGGCATTGCAGCATTAGATGCAACACTAGCTAAATTATCTGAAAAACTAGTGTAGTCATTATTGCTGATAGTCGTAACAAGCTTAAAAGTATTTAATGCTGGTGATGCAGTTCCAGTATTAGTGCTTCTATATATCTTTCTACTTGATATGTTTAACAAGTTTTCTCTAGGTACGTTGTAGATATTAATGCTAGTAGCTGTACCACTTTCTGTTAAGCTTTTAACAGTTGATGGCCCAGTTTCTTTATTATTTTCGTCTACATATGTAAATCTGTAATGATACGTTGCCATTATAAACCTGTACTTATCGTACTATCACCTTTTATTGCTTTAGAAATCTTACCTGATGTAGAGCTCTTTTGACCAGTTTGTGATACTAATTGTTTATTCTGATTTGTAGAGCTTTGACCATCTTGTTCTAATATTACACCGTCAACGGTCTCATCTGATGGAGCTTGAAAGTATGTATCTCCACCCGGTATTACATGAAGAGTCTGATTCATTGTGTAATACACAGGTGCAGTGCTATGGGCATAGTAAATACTATCTGTATCCCAAGCATTAAATCTTTGTTCTGCTTCTATTTCTTTTGCTGTAAAACCTGCTAGGTTAACATCAAGTACCTTAGCCGTAGTAGACAGAGATAACCCTGATGTAGGTACTGCAGTTTCTTCAGAAAATTGTTTTAAAAGCTCAGGCTTAACAGCAGCTATCCTAGATATAACATCTCTAACGCCATCGTTATAAAATTGCTCTAACTCATTAGAATAGCTTGATATTGGCCCAGCTAAAAACTTTACTTGGTCATCAAATGATTTATCAGCCATTATTTAGATTTCTTAGCTTTTGACTTTGTTGCTTTCTTTTTACGAGTATCAGGCTTTGTGCCTTCCCACTCTTTACCGGGTACTGTACTAGTAACTAAGTTACTATTTACTTTTATTTTTGGATTATTCATTTACTACTCCTATTCGTAATACACAACTGCTTTACCAGCAGATAAAGTAACTTTTAAACTAGTTTCAAAAGGAACTGGTTTTTCATACCAAACTGCATTTTTAGCTGCAAAAGCTATGTTAGCAGTATTGTCTTTTATTTCTCCTACTCCTGTTGAACTGCAAGAATATCCCCATAGTAATCCGGGAGCGTTTTTTGCAGTTACTGAAGAAGTTCCAGTAATTTCTTTTGATTTTACTTTCTGTGCGCTAGAAGTTCCGTAAAATGTTTTTTCTATTGCCATTTTAAATTCCTTATTTACGACATGGGGGGCAAAAGCCCCCCAGTCAGTTTAGTTAAGAGGGGTCAGCCCCTATACCAGATATGCTAAAACCAATCCCAGAATTGCTTCCATCACACCAAATTTCAGTTGCTTCATCGATAGCAGAAGTGCCATCAACAGCTGTGTACAGAATACGTACATATTCTGCTTTCTTTGGAATAATAAAAGCCTCAAGAGTATCGTCAGCCATTGCACCAGAAGAAGCATCTCCCTCTGTTGCTTTAGCGTCAATCCAAGTTTGAGAACCTAAGGCTCTACTACTTGGGTCAGCTCCAATACCCCCGATTGAGATAGAAGCAGAGTCCATAGTGTATTGCAATTTTGCAGTTACACCAGTTGATTCATCTGCCTTGGCAAATACCATACCTTTACCTTTAATGGCTAAAGAACTTCCAGCAGTATCAACATTGCTACCAGAAGCAGCTGCTACTGATACTGTTTCAGAAGCTTTTATATAACCATCTGATTTACTATATGCAAATGCCATAACCTACCCCCTTATGAGAATTTAAGTACAGCGTGAGTTTCAGGAAGTTGAATTTCTAAACCAGCTTCGGTTAGAATCATATCTTTTCTTCCATCAACATTATTATTCTGTACATTGGTTATGATATGTGTATCTCTTGAAACACCGTTACCAGCAAGTGGACGATAAGCTACATTAGCCATGTCTACTGCTACACAGTAGTTTTCCCAAGGCCCACGAAGTAGTGGGTCAGCGATAAAATGGAGATTACCAAAGATGGTATTTACCATTGTTACCTGATGTCCAAAAGAACCTTTAATGTTCTGAACATCTAAGCTGTATTGAGAAGAACCAATACTGTTATTCAAGAAAGAACCAGAGCCTAACTTGTTCAAGTAAGAAATAACCTTACGAGAAGCAAGTACAAGCTTGTTTCCAGAGTTACCAGACTCAGGTGCAAAGAAATCCTCCATTGCATCTAAGAAAGCATCATAACCAGAGCTAGCATAGCTCATGTTATAGATTTTACCATACTGCTCAGTATAAGGTATAATACCCCAAGAGCGTCTAGCAGGAGCACCTGAACCTTCAACACCGTTAGATACGGAGTGAGCAGAACCTACACCAAACAACATTGCTTGTTCTAAGTCCATTTTATGCTCAATAAGCTTACCTTGCCATACTCTTTTATACTCATCAGCTTTACCTCTGTAACGAGTAGCCATAGCTGTACCAGAGAACATTGGGCATGCAGTTTTAAAAATCTGAACATATCCTTCTCTGTCGTATAGCTCATCACGCCATCCGTCAGGGTCTGTGCCACCTTCAGCGTAAGCTGAACCAATGACAGCACCTTTTGCATCATCAGCAAATGCAGCATCACCAGCAAATTCAGCTTTTAGCTTTACATCTACTGTGCCAGCACCAGATGTAACAGAAGGAGTAGCATCTACTCTAAATCTCCTTACTGTACCTGATGTATCTTCAATTGCCAATATTTGACCTTTTACAATAAACTCAGGAGCATACTCAGAAGATTGAATGTTACCATGCTTATCATAGTTAACATATATCTTTACTAAGTCGTCACCACTATCGTTTATATAATCACCACTTGCGTAAGTAGCGTTTGCCACTGCTTCACCTAAATTAAAGTTTCTACGTTGCCACTGGTGTCTTTCTTCAAGAAATTTGAATACAGGGTCATCAGTTGGCTTTTTAGCAACTTTAGATAAATAGACGAAGAATGGGCTTTGAGCGGGAGCTAATTCAGCTACCCTTTCACCGAAGTTGAATAGTCGGCGATTACTATTAATTGACAGTCCTTGTGGCGCTTGGCCTGCGGCTGTGCTATTAACGTCTGCACTCATTTGTAACCTCTTTCGTTATTTATGACCTCTAATCCTACCCTTATAGTCCTAAGTCCAAGGGTTTTTAGAATTATAGTCCGTTATTATGTCATCAATTATTGAATCTTCTGGAGTCTGCCTTGTGGCTTCATTAGAAGAGTTCAATACACCCATAGGAGATGGAATACTCTGTGCATTCTTTGTTTGCTGAAACTCAGGGCTCGGTTGAGGTACCTCAGGTTTAGCTTGTGGATTCACATTGTAAGTTCCATTTTCCATTTGATATAATTTCCAAAGATTATCAAGGGATACTGAAGACGGGTCAGACATCTTCTCAATAAAATCAGATACGACATTTTCGTCAGTTACGTTAAAATTACTAGCAATGTGATTTCTAACATCTTGCATAGCTTTTTGACGCTCTTGTTGAGCTTGTACTTCAGCTTGCCTTTTGTTTTCAGCCTCTTGCATTTTTTCACGCTCTGCTTGTAACATAGCTCCTTGGTATTCTACATACAAACGATTATACTCGTCCATATCGTCTCTCCAAGCTTCCATGTCATCAAGATATCTTGCTGATTCTGAGTTTGGGTCTTCATTCGCTTCTACCCTACTAAAACCTCTGGGTTTTTGTGGTTTATCAGGCGCACTTGGAAACTCATCAACTTCTTCTACTGGTTCTGCCTGTGCTTGTTGAGGTACTTGCTGATTCTGATATTGACCAATCAATTGATTTTTCAATTCTTCATTTTGCTTTTGCATCTCAGTAAGCGTATTTTTCATCTTATCAGCTTCTGACTGCCAATATTGATAACGAGTTGTATCATTATCTACTGGCTGTTCTTCAGCTGGTTGTTGAGTTTCTTGGGTTTCACTATTTTCATCTGGGGCCGCTAGAGGTCTTGGCTCTTGGGGTGCCCATATAGAGTCCTGTTCGTTACCACCAAAGATAGCTTCTTCTACAGAGTCCTGAGTATCTACTTCTTGATTATCAATCGGAGGAGTATCTACTAAAGGAGTGTCTATTGTTGTTTGTTCTTGCATTCTTTGTTATCCTGTATGTTTAGGAGTCCTTCTTATTTGTTCTGGACGAAGGAGTGTCCTGTTTCTTGTCCGCCGAAGCCTCCCTGACTTCTTTGGCTATTTGTCCAGTTGCATCGTTAAGTCGTTTTTCAAAGACGGTACCAGCTGCTTTCGCTTTGTTTGACTGGGCGTCTAAATCTGACTTAAATTTTTCTAATTCAGCTTTCTGCTTCGCATGATAAACTTCACGCTCTCTTGTTTGCAGGTCACCTTGTAAATCTTTTATTGTTTCTTGCATTTTTTGGACTTCTTGTTCTAGTTTGCCAATATAATCAGTCCTTTGCATGACGCCTTCTACATCAAATACTTCAGTCTTCTTTAATACCTCTTGTCTATCAATGATTTGATTCTTATATGCGTCCATATATAATTCAAGTTGTGCGTACCTATTTGTTGGTAATGTACTACCAGTTACAACCACAACGTCATAAGCTCCTACCCCTATATCGTTAAAAATCTTAATCTCACCAGTCTTGTCATCAACCATTCTTTTGTTAATCATGTACTCAGACATGGTCTGATTAGGATTAATTAATCTAAAAACTTTTTCTGACTTATACAACTGTTGAGCCATAGGAATTGCAACTTCTCCAGCTCTTTTTAAACCAGCCTCAATATCCATTAATTTAGACCGTATCTTCCGTTGCCCAAACTCATCAAGAGACACGGTTGCCTTATAGGTATGCGGCGCAACAGAAGAATTACCCATCATTAACTCGTATAAGCCTAACTGGTGGTCGATATCATTCTTCGCTGTGTTCTCATTTTGGTATAATTCGTTAGGCAACGGAGTCGGTTGCACTGGCTGAGGGGCACCTTGGTCGAAATCGACCTCAATGGCTACTCCCGGTTGGGCCCATTTTTGCTCAAACTCCCTCATGTCTACACTACCTGATGGTACTAGTATCTTTACGTTGGTACTAGTTGTTGCATGAGCAATTATAAGGCTTCTAGTTTTGTTGATGTATTCTTGCATACCCTTAACCATTCGCACATCACCGATAGGATAAGGTGTTCTAGTGTGTTGATTCATAAACAAGACAATAGGATATTTATCAGTAGGAAGAATCCTGCCATAAAGATACTTATCTCCAATGATTACACACATTTTAATTCTTTCTTGATTGACCTTTACCACATCAATAAGACCTTCCATAATTAACTGGTCTTTATCTATTTGTTCTATAGATGGTGGTTGCAACTGCTCCATTTGAGCATTAAAATTATTTTGAGCTTGTTCAGCTTCTTGTTCTTGTTGTTTTCTTAAATCTTGTAATTGGAGTTCCATTCTTTCAGGAACCATTTCACCCATTTGTACTTGTTCTGCAAGCTTTTGCTGCATTTCTACATATTGAACACTATGTTCTTGGCCCATTCTAGCTAAAGCATACTCTCCTTCAGATTGTATCTTTTCTAATTGTAACTCATACTCTCTTTCATATTTTTGAGATTCTTGCTCTACAATGCTTGCATCCTCTACAACTTGTCCGTTTATTTTCCAGACTGTAGTTTGCTTATATTCTTCATAAGCTCCGGTAGATTCTTCTAATAAATGTTCTTTACCACTATATTTTTCATACACCCTATATAAATTGACTTGCACCTTCATATATCTTTCATAGCCACGAACATACTCGTCACTTTCACCAAAGCCAACCATTCTTGTATGTGTTTGTGTATCTTCAGGAAAAATTAGCTCACCATCGTCTTCTCTAGATGTAGTTGGTCTATCTGTATACTGGTCTGACTCAGCTGCTTGAATTGCATCAGAATACATAGGATACATCTTCATTGCTTGGTCTCTTGTATACATTCTTGATATAATAATGCTATTTGCATCATCGCCAAATCTATCTCTAGCATTTGGGTCTATATAAATATCAAGAGGGTCAATGTCCTTCATGCAGACTTCACCCTTACCACTATCTTTAGTTGGGTCTTGATATACAAGAAGAGCACCAAGCCCAGTAACATAATAGTCATCTACTACATTTCTCAATGCAGTGTCACCATCGCTAATTTGCCAGATATATTCTAACAAACCATTGAGTACTTGTGCTATTTTGTTATCACTATCTTCACGAGGAGAGACTCGAAATGAAGGTCTTTTTGAGGTTAATAGTGCTTTAGCAGACTCAACTGCGGGGTGTATGCGATTGACCACAACTGGTGCTTGGCCTCGCTCTTCTAATACTCTTCTTTGTTCAGCAGACCATTGTCTACCTAATCTAAATTCTCTATCTTCTTGTGCGTGAATAGCCCATGTGTCTCTTTTATTTGAGTACATACGGAACACATCGTGTGTTTCATCAACAAGTTTCTTGTATTCTTCATCCGTTGCCGGTTCTTTATATACTTCTATCATAACCTCAAAAAGTTGTATTCGTCCAATCCAATATACATATTACATTGTCAACCAGTCAAGTACTGATGTATAATTTTTTTTCTCTGCTTTTGGGTCAAAATCATTACGAGGTATACGACAAGGTTTATGGCCATCAAGTGCATAATATATAGCATCCATGATGTCATCATGCTTTCCTTTTGGATAAGAAAGAAACTCTTGCTGTGCTGGTAAATCTTTTGGTCTAAAGTGAAACTCTCCCTTTGCAAGCATTGGAACTAACGATATTAATCTTTCGGATTTCTTACTCCGTGGCTTTATGCCTTTTTCTAAACCCGGTATATATAAGTTTTGTTCCAACATTTGTTTTCTTACTGCTTGTCTTAATGCTTCTTGATACCCTGTTGTTTCAACTTTCATTCTTTTAGGTCTATACTTTTTAAAAGTTTCGATAATAGTCTCCGGCTGCATAGCTGGATTAATCTTATCCCGAAATAAATCAACAATATACTTGTTACCGTCAGAATCAACAGCAATCGTGGCAATAACAAAAAAGTCAGAACGAGCATTGAGTGAAGAAGCTGGGTCAATGCCTGAATAGAGTTCCACCGGTATAATCTCTTTTTGTCCATCTATTGTCCTTACTAGGCAAGATTGCCCATTTATTCGTTCATGGGAATAATGATGTAATTTAATATACTCTGGTTTAAAAGGTGCATTGTCTGGAGCTTGTGCTTCATTCATATATTCCTGAAAGAAACCATTTAAATTACCTACTCCTTCGAACTCTGCTTTTATCTGGTCTATTCTAGACATAGGGAACCTAGACTCCCATATACTATTTCCATCCTCATTTATAATAGAATACCAAAGAACCTTCCATGCAGGAGACTCTTTTGCCCAATATAAGAAACAATCTTCAGATATAACAGTGCCAATCATTACAATACGGCCATCATCTGATAAAGATGGGATAACAGCTTCGGTCATCCACTTACGATTCTTAGCTCTAGCTTCTGGTGTAGCTGCGTTTAGCTCAGACTCGAAGTCATCAACAATAATAAGATTAGGACGAGTATCGCCCTCAATAAAGCCACGAACCCTTTGTCCTGTCCCAACAGCAATTATTCTTGTTCCATTTGCAAGGATGATGTCATTTCCAGTCCATCTTTTAGCTGTGCTAGGGCCCATGTCTCCGAAGAGTCTTCTGTAAGTAGACGAATTTTCGAGATGGTATTTAATCCTTGATAAAAAGTTAATCGATTGCGTTTGGCTTTCGGAAATAATAACAATAAACAGGTCTTCGTCTTGTGGTTTGAATGCAGCACGCCAGAGAGGTAGTATTAATGAAGAAACAGTAGACTTAGCAGTACCACGAGGGGCAGCAACCAATACTCTTGGAACCCTCGGATTCTGTAAATTCTTATATACTTCAGTGTGAAAAGGTGGTATGTCAGATTTGAGTGCTGTTGGGAAACAAATCTTACCAAAGAGTCCCATAGATTCATAGAATTTTTTAAGAGTCTGTTGTAGCTCATATTGTGCTTCATAATCCATACTTCTGTTTTTTCTTATTCAGCAATCTCTTTGCTGCCTTCTTCCTTGGATTTGGTTTCTTCCTTACCTTGTTCTTGCGTCTGTGATTGGTGTGGCTCAACTTTTACCTCCGTTTGTTTAGCAAATAACTTACGTTCTTCTTCTCTTATATCATCTATAAGCCTAGCTGTTTCTACAGCTTCTAAAGATTGTGTAGTAACAGTCTTTTGCTTTTCGTTCATACCGTGTAAATCCATAAGTTTTTCAGATGCTCTCATTAAATTAGTAACATCCTTCTTTTCTTTTGCCATTACTATAGTCTCATTTAATAACTCCATTGTTTTATCAGGAGTCAAATCATGAGATAATAATAGTTTTTGCAACTCTTCTCTAACCATTGACTTAAAAACCTCCGATTTCATGTGGCGTTTCCACTTTCTATTCTCTGCTGGGGTTGTTGAACCCAACGCCATATCTATTGATAAATTATAATCCATTGTTTGAGCATAAGCCATTGCAAGATTCTTCATCTTATCTTGACCTGCTCTTACTTCTAACTGTGACTTACCACTTAATGTATGTGGTGTCTTACGTCCTTGTGCGTTTAATTTAGTATTTTTATACTTAGGTTGGAACATATGATACCCCCAAGGAAACCTCAAGTATATACTATCACTACCTGAGGCTTTATGGGGATACGTTTTTTTAGAAATAACTAAAGCTACTATACCATCATCAGACAAGGCATATTCGCCTTCATCTACTTCTTTCCAGTGTTTATACGGAATATTAGATTGATTAGCTTCTTCTTTAGTGTAGATACTATACCACACCTTACCCTTTTTGTGGTTAACGGGTATTTGATACATTAGTCCTGTATTTCAAAGTGTACTAAATCATCAAAGCCATTATCTTTTGTAGTTCTTTGCTCTCTGCCAGCCATAACGTCTTTATCAAGACTAGGGGACGACCAGTCGCCTCCCCATCTAACATTGACGCCTAACTTAGCAGCTATACCCAATACAAATCCTCCTAGATAATGAAAATCATCTCTTGATTCCCAATCTATAGGATACGGAGCTATATCTACAGCTTTACCCTGTACATGTTTACCAAACTTAGTCTTACTCTTACCCTGTTTTACAAGTTCGTTCTGTCTTTCTTGACTACGAAGTCCTTCTATAACAGTAATATCAAAGTATTTTACTACTTCATTAAGAACGCTAACTAGTCTAGCATCTACTCCTTTGAGTCTTTCTCTACTTCTTCTACCGAATTTTGGCATTAGTACTTCTTTTTTGTCCTAACCATCTTTTTACCAGACTTCTTAGCAGCCTGTTTGGCTTTTTTTACGGACTTATACATTTTCTTTCCTACTTTTGGCATTACTTCTTCCTTTTCTTTGCTGTTTTAGCAGCTCTTTTAAAGTTTGCTGCTGTTGGTGCACCTTTACTACCGGGTTTTCTCATCTTTTCTCCACTCCCAGCCTTTATTCTCTTGCGTTTTGCATGAATGTTAGCGTACAAGCCTTTTTTCTTGCCACTACTCTTCTTTTTTGCTGGCATATTCCCTCCTATACCATTCTGTTACTGCGTTATATAACTTCTCTTGGTTCTGTTTTTTCATAAATGTGTCAGCATTTGCCATTTCATCGTACAATTTCTGATAATCTAAAGAACCATCACTCTTAATATATTTATTATAGGGGTGCATAATCAAGTATAAAATAATATGAACCTAGATGTAGTAGTGTAATTAGCATCTAGTGTATCCATCTTAAGGTCTACAGTTTGTTGGTTTCTACTATTCCATCTAAACTTACGCCAGAAAGAGATACCTCTCTTGTCCCTAGCTCTAAATCTTTTTAATTGGTGGGGTTTATTGTAATAAGTGACCTTTGGAATAAGTATCGTTGTCATATATTCATTATTAATGCCAGCATTAACAGGATACTACAAAACCCTGCTAAAAACAACCATGCCCAAATTTCTTTTTTAAAATCTTCCATCTACTGCTAGTTGTACTGCCAGAAACATTTACTTGTTAAATTCAACGATTTGTGCTCTCACTCCAGCTGCTAGTATAGTACCACTTGTAGTATACAAGTCAAGCTTTTTTTTCAAAAATTATGGAGTAAGTACTAATTCTTCTATTGTCTGGTGTTGCCAACAATAGTTCGAACCTTCGTTTAAATCTCTAAATAAGTGTATACTACCAGTAGAATCAGGAATCTCATAGAAAACAGTGTTCTCACACTGGTTATCATTAACAAGGGATAAGCCAAAAACCACTGAAATTGTTAAAAATATTAAGTTTATCATACAAAAACTTACAAAAAGTAATGTTAGGATGGTGTTAGAATTTACATTTTTAAAAAAATATTTTAGAATGGGAGTACATGATATACAGTGCAGGTGCCCCCTTCAAAATTCACCTGTGTGGGGTTCAACTACGTTGAAACCAACTCTCACAGCTGTATTTATCGTGGTCTATACCTGCGTGCCCGCTCTTGCTATGCAATGTTCTTTTATTGCATTTTATTTCCATAATCTCAACAAAGTTAGGAGGCATTATGCCAAGAAAATCACCAGTAGAAGTAACCTTTCAGAACACTTATTCTGGAGAAACCAATAAAAGAGGCGAGTTTATCCACGATGTCGATGAATCAGGAAAGTGGATAAAGACCAACAACCTGAAGGCTGTGGGCCCTTCTGACTACCAGTGGCCAAAGACCATTAGTTCTGAGTATCTCAAGGATACTAATGAAATCTATGGCGGTAGTCTGAAGCTGACACCCGGAGCTACCTATGTCCTTATCTCTACTAATAGCCTTGAGGCTAATGAAGAGCTAGACCTAGACGCAGTGAACATCGGTTTCTACAAACCTATGCGTCCAAGCGTTCCTGCACCTAAGTAATTAGGCAGGAGTAGCTAACCCCTATGTATGTAGGGGTTTTTATTACACGGAAGTAAATGCAGCGGCTCATGTGGGTCGCTGTATTACATCAATAAAACCAATGAATAGGAGGTCAATGTGACTGAATCAGAGTTCAATAAGAACAAGAAAGAAATGCTAGAGAAATCATTTGTTGTAGTAGAACAAGTGTTAATCAATGGCATGAAACTCAGGAGCTTTATCAAGGATGATGAAGTAGTAAAGGAAGCGTTAGTAAAGGCACTAGCGATAATTGGAGAACATATCTTTGATAGTTTTGAAGACTATGAAAAGACAAGTGAACTAATGCAGACAGACCTAGCAGGTAAGAAAGCAGAGTTCGATAAACCACAAGCTGAAGCATAGGAGGATGTATGAGGAAATCAGCATTTACACCAGCTACTCTAAAGGCACTCGTTAATGATGTTGTCTTTTGGAGCAAGCACACAAATGGCACAAGGGTGCGTAAGAATCTTGTAGTAAAGGCTCTTATAAATGGTAAGTCTCAGTACTTACGAGGCTATGTTAATGATGCCAAGAAAGGTATCATGACACCTCTCACCAATAAGTGGTGGCAACCGAGTGTCTAAGGTGACACTTCCAGATGGCATAAAGTCACTGTTCGAATTAGAGCAGTGGCTTCGTGCTGTCTTTTCTTTTAATTATGAAAGAGAAATAAAAGCGAGAAGTCTCGAAGATAACATACAGCTTGCATTAACAATGGAAGCATTAACCGATAGTCAGGAGGTAGAACCCTATGATGATATTTGATATACCTGAATGGGTACAGCTAGCATTTGTTGCTAGTACATCATTATTCTTTTTTTCTGTATCAACATTACTGTTGATGATGATTGGCGGTATTGTAAGTGGTGCGTACAGGCAATGGAGAAGTAAAGATGCCAGATAAATACGATATAATGTCTGAAGTATATGGTGATGTCATGGCAGAGATACACAAGGCAGAAGCACTAACAGCAAAGCGCAAAAAGAAAATGAAGAGAGGTCTCAAGATAACTACATTTAAGGACAAAGTAAAGAAATGAAGTTCTATAGATATCTAGACCCAACAGTTTGCACTACTAGGACAGTGTGCACTTTAGTCAAAGTAATAGAGGAGTTGTTAGAACATGACGAACTTCCCAACAAGAGGCTAAAGATAATACAAGATATATTAGGAGAGCATAAGCGTGCTATTTCTAATGTAACAAGAAGCAATACAACAACAAGACATTATCCCTAATTCGCACTATATGGGAGCTAGAATGTTTTTGTTGCATAAGTCTATGATTTTATTGTAGATTGTATTTGCTGGCTAGAGGGGGCGAGTTGTTCTTGGAAAAGACAACGGGGAACCGTCACCTACTGTACAGTAGGAATGCTCGTCCTCTCCCTTTTTATTAATATATTTATTCTTATCATCCTTCTTGTACGATAAGACAAGGGCTAAGGGTTGGTTTTTAGGGAGCATGTGTGGTTTGCCTTTCTTTAAACGCATGTTCTTTTTGTTTTACCTTAGCCCTAACATTTCCAAATCATTGTAGTAATTATTGTGTATTCAGGAACAGAGTGAGATGCAAAGCCTATCTCCAATTACATGTTGAAAACCAAGAGTGGTCTTTATCACTTGTAATTCAATAATAGAAGAGTTGAAGCCAATAGAAATAAAACCGTCTATGTGAAAGAGGTTCGCCCCTTAAAAGCCGGACACTCTTCGTACTACATAACAAAGAAAGAGGTAATATGATTAGAGAAGTAAATCGTAAATCTATGAAGATTAGAGCATCAGGTCGTAGCTCTGACTTTATTAGTCCGTCATTTGGTTTTGGTTGTTTATTAGATTGTTCTTATTGTTATATGAAACGTCATAAACCTGTTGGTTTAGATGTAGCTACTAATATAGATGATATACTAGCAGCTATTAATGTACATAGTGAACAAGCAGTAATAAATAAACCTAATCAAACTGACCCAGTGTATACAACATACGACATATCGTGTAACGAAGACTTTGCACTTCATAGTAAATACTATGATTGGCAATATATCTTTGAATGGTTCAAGAACCATGATATCGCAAAGGCTACACTTGCAACAAAGATTATACCTAATAATTTTCTAGAGTATAATCCAGACGGCAAAGTGCGTATACGATTTAGTATTATGCCACAAAGCATCGCAAATATATTAGAACCAAACACACCAAAGATTACAGACAGAATCAAAGCAGTAAATACCTTTATAGATGCAGGCTATGATGTACATCTAAATTACTCTCCTGTAGTAGTTTATGCAAGATGGTTAAACGACTACGCTAAGCTATTTAAAGAGGTAAATGATGTTGTAATGCACAAAGATAAAGTACTTTCTGAAGTAATATTTATGACTCATAATGCAAACAAGCATAAGTATAATTTAGAAAATAACAAACCCGGTGAACATTTATTATGGCAACCAGAGCTTCAGGAAGCAAAGAAGTCACAGTATGGTGGTGATAACATCAGATACAAATGGCGTGACAAACAAGGATATATTGCTGAATGGTCTGAGCTGCATAATAGTATTATACCGTGGAACAAGATAAGATACATATTCTAGGAGGACTTATGTTTGAACTAACTATCTTATTAATACTAGTAACAATAATTTTCATAACATGGTTATCACGAAACCTGCTCAGCACATTGGACGAGAGGGATGAATGGCGAAGATTGGCTGTTGAGTCTAATGCTCAATGGCAAGAGTTAGAGCAAATCATGTGTTATGAAGACATGATTGTTTTTCATCGTGATGAAGACAAGCGTCCTTATAGGGCGTCCACTCTAATCGACTGGGGTAAATCTATGCAAGAGTGGCATAGTACTCGCAACCCAAACCAAGGAGAATAGGTACCTATGGCTAAAGTTTATGCGATATCTTTCCACTCAGGTGGTCAGGTACACGAACTGGAGGCAAACTCCCCTGCAGACATAGCATCTGGATTCAACTTATCTTTGGATGGCGTAGAAATCTTCGTTAACGAAGACAAAGCGTCAGTTTCTCAAGACTTGAGAGACGGAGACTATGTCTCTTTCCAAAAGAATAAAGTTACTTCAGGCTGCTAGTTAGCATGTCGTGATGTACTTGGGGGCTCATATGTATGGGCCCCATTCTTTTAATAATTAACATGGAGGTAACATGGATAATAATGGTTTGATGGCAGTCCTTTTCCAAATCTTTCCTTGCCTCAAAAGCATGGATGGTGAGAAAAGAGAGCTGCAGTTTAAGCTTATAACAGAGAAGTTTGACATTGTTGACTACAAACTAATGGGACAAGATAACAAGCCGTGGATTAAAAATGATGCTGGCGAAAGCGCACAGAACCCATACTGGTGGCACAATAACCCTCATATTGTCGATATGGACAGTGAGAAGGTTATTTGTAGCTATCTTATTGTTAAAGTTAACAAGCCTCAAATGCGTGGTAGAAGAGTAGTAACTCTAGCTCCACAATATGCTCTTATTCTTAGAAAGCATGGTGCAAGTGCACCAATAATGAGATGCTACGAGAACTCATTTATCGAAACAGGTGATTGGGGTAATAACTTTAATGGCATGCCAGATGGCTGGGATAAACCTTTACATCCACATGTACAGGCAAATACTCCATGCTTAGGTTCTTTCGAGAATCTAATGTATAAAGAGTCTTTGACTAACCCAGTAGGTTATTTCTCGCTAGTGACTAAGTTCTACAGAACTTGGAATAGTGCAAGTCCATATTGGAACATTAATGAAATGAGACCATTGTACGAGACAACTCAGGATGATGAAGGTAGGACAGTAAGGGGTAAAATAATCTTAACTGCTTTGCAGCATGAGTATTTTAGACAAGCAGGTATTGGTACTAGATACTTAATAGATTATGTCCCCGCTATGAAATTAGCAGGTCTTCACATTTCAAGAATGTATCAACCAGTCAAGATTCTAACAAGTATTAGGAGTAGAATGCCAGACATATTGTATGGTTATTACTACAGGTACTTACAGGATAGAGCAAGTAATTCAGAGCACTACAAAGATATATGGGATGATGCTTATAAAGTATTGCAGCGTGTAGCTGGTCATTCTTTTAAATACTTTGATGAAAGCCCTAATAATGAAGACTTGCTAAAGCTGGGAGGAATGCATAGAGCTATTGACCATCATATGACAACCAAGCTGGTTGACATTGCTAGAGATACTTGGGATGAGGCTCTAGAAGTACATGGTGCTGAAATTGTAGAACAAATCATGTCTTATGACTCAGCATATCTTTATGATGTACTAGATAGTATATCATGTATGGAAGATTTTCTGTTTACTGAGGGCATGTATCAGTTCTGGGGTATGGATGAAGAAAGAGCTGCAGAGTATCTTTCTGTTAGTATACCATACATGGCAGGAGCTGATGAGTTCACTGAAGCAGACGGCAGCATGATGAGGTTCTGGCCTGAGGATGTCCTTGAGCTAGATAAAAAGGCAAAATATGATTGCGGCAGAAAGGCAATCAAGAAACTAGAGACGAAAAGGAGTAAGATACTTAATGAAATTAGCACTCTCCATACCAATCCAATCGAAAGTGCAATACTTCAACAAGAGATTTCCTTCTAAGGAATGGTCAGGCCCTGCGTGGTACAGTTGTAAGACTGATAAGCAGGGCTTTCCAAAATCTTTCAGGTTGGAGCATTTTCACCCATTGGATTTGGGTCATGGAACAGCAACTGAATGGGAGGCAAGAGACCTCGCCAAGGTGTTAAAACAAACTTATGAGTCTATGCCAAAGCTTAAGAAGTGTTTCTTAGGTTTGATACATAGCCATCATAGTATGGGAGCGTTCTTTAGTGGTACTGACACCAGTACCCTAGAGGACATGGCACCAGACAAGGGCTTTTATTGTAGTCTTGTTGTCGCAACAAATAAAGAGCCGTATGCATTTGCTTTTGCATACAAAGACCAGTATGGTCATGCTCATGTGTATGAAGTTGAGAACAGCAATATAATAACAGCTCAAGGTAAAGCACAAAACGACTGGGTAGAAGTAGCAGATTTGATAGAGAAAGAAGCTAAGCCAACAACTATAGGATTTAACAAGGTAGGTAGTAACCAGCTATCGCTTGTGTCAAATGACTATAGACCGGGTTATGGTTATCATGGTAACTTTGAACCTTACGACCCAAATCGTAAATCTGAACAATACAGCGATGACGAGAAAAAGATTGTAGAAGAACTTTTACAAGACATGGAAGACGAAAAAATATCGTGGTATGAGTTTAGAGAAGCGATGGAAGGTCAAGGTTTAGATGCTTTCGAATACTTCGACAAACGACCAAACAACTGGGCAAGTGTATATGGCTACGGCGGATACTAAGTTCTTAAGAAACAAGGACTTAATAGACCAGGATAAGCTAGACGAAGTAACAGTTATAGGCTTGGGTGGCATCGGTTCTGCTGTTGTCACCTTAGCTGCTGCTATGGGTTTTAACAAGATTATAGGTTATGATGATGACACTCTTGAAGAACATAATCTTTCTACTTGTTTATACCAGCATGCTTTTGTTACTTGGCCTAAAGCAGAGGCTGCTAGAAGTACAGCACTAGCTCATGGTTGTAAGAATGTTGAAATGCACGAGTCCAAGTGGACTTATGATAGTGATAAAACATTATCAAACAAAGTAATTATGGGCCCAGACAACATGGATGCCCGTATGGATGTTTACAGACAATGGGTAGAGAATCCAAACAGAGAGTGGCTCATCGATTTGCGCATGGGTGCACTAGCTATGGAGATAATTACCGTAACTCCTGATAACGATAATTTTGTAGAAACATGGATACCTCAAGGTTCTGAACCTGTAGAGCCATGTACTGCAAAACATACCATATTTACAGCAAGTATGGTAGCTAGTATGGGTATGAACCAAGTGTTAATGCTTGACCAGAAACCATATTATCAGTATATTTGGATTGGGTTATTACCTTTTTCTGTAAAGAAAGAGAATCTAATAAAACCAAAATAGGAGAGACAAAATCATGGAATTAAACATCCGTAAAGTAAACACGGACTGGAATGAAATGCCTTCTGGTTTGACTTATATGATTATAGGTCAACCGAAGACTGGTAAGACTACCGCAACCAGTTCATGGAGCCCTAAGGGCCAAGAGGGCGTGTTAATTATTGACACAGACCTTGGCTCAGACTTCGTAGATGGAGCAAATACTGTCACCGTTACATCCTTAAATGCACCTACCAGAGAACAAACTATCGATGGTAAAGTAGTTAAGGAAAACGGTGCGCCAGTGTTGGAGGTTGTACCTCCCATAGAGCGTGGTCACTACATTCGTAGTGGCGAAAACAAAGGTCAGCCTTTAGAGACCTACAGTATGATTGAGGTATATTTATATCTCAAAGAAAACTGGGACAAACTCCCATATGATACTATTGTAATAGACACTCTTGGTCATGTCAATCGTTGGATTGAGGATATTGTGACTAATGAGTTAGGTATCAGTGAGATGGGTGAAGGTCAATGGGGTGCTGACTGGGGTAAAGCTCGTAAGAAACATCTAGATGTCGTAAAGCGATTCCAAGACCTTATTAAACAAAAAGGTGGCACGCTTGTACTAGTTAGTCATGCTAAAACAAGCACAATGACTGATGGTAAAGTACAATTAATGCCGGAATTGCCTCGTGGTTTGGCTTATGGTTTAACTGCATCTGCAGATGTTATCGGTTACACAACTGGTTCTAAAGATGATGAGAATTATTACATATCTTTCTTATCATACGATGAACGCACTGTCGGCAGTAGACTAAAGCCATTAGCGCAAAAGACACTACCTTTCAATTACAAAGCGATAGAAAAAGAAGTTCTATCCTTTAAACCAAAAGAACAGGAGTAATGAATGGCCATATTCAGACCACAAGCTGCCAGTGGTGGTAGCAGTTACCTTGGTTATCAATCGTGTGGTATAGCATCTTTCGAGGACAGAGCTGAAAAGTTCGACTGGGCAGATGTCTATATGATTGTAAGCCTTAAACTGGAAAATAGTCAATACGAGCAGCCTATGCAAATAGCTGGTAGTTTTGACAGAGAACCTGATGGTACTATCAAGGATTGTACTCTTCTTAGAAGATTGTATTATCTATTTGACGCTATTGGGTTTGAAGGCGGTGTTACAAAAGAAGGTACATTCGAAGATGCAGATGGGAAACCAATTGCTGATATCGTAAGTTATCTTGATGATGTATTCACACCTACTTTTCCATCAGAACCCACTATGGACTACATATGCTATGTGTACAAAGAGTTTAACGAAAAAGACGGCAAGGCTTATAGTCGTGTTGTTCCTAAGTTAGTCAAGAACACTGTAGCAGACCGTAAAGACTTCGAAGGTTATGTTAACTTTTGTAAGTCCAAAGGTGTTATTAAAGAACATAGTGAAACAACTTCAACACCGTTTCAGGACTCCGCATCGTCCTCTCCAACGGGTGCAACCAATACTTTCTAATTGTATTGGGTTGAAGTAGCAGTGGGGAGCCCTCGGCAACGGGGGCTTCTCATACCTATGGAGGAAATGCACCTCTATATACTTGATGAGGGTAAAACAAAACCTGTATATCGTAGTATGTACTTTTATGATGAAGAAGGTAAAGAGTATGTTAATACAAATAGCACACTTAAAAACTTCTTTGGTATGCGCTATATTGATGAGGTACTCATAGATATAGATAAAGGTCAAAATACAGACGATTACACACTAAGATGTGCACAAAGCATCCTATATGAGTTGAATGAACTTGGTGTTCCGGGAGGAGCAATTCAACCTTACTTTAGCGGCACTGGATATCACATAGCTGTAAGCAATGAGTTATTCAATTTTCCTGCTAGTAAAGACCTACCATTTATTGTCAAGAATACTATGACAACATTGTTAGATGGTCTTGATGCAAGTGTATATCAAAGAACAGGTATTTATCGCCTTCCACATACACTAAATGAGAAGAGAGGATTGTACAAGATTCCTTTGGATATTAAAGAACTACAAGAGCTTTCTGCTAAAGATATATTATCTATGGCAAAAGAGCAGCGTATGGACTATGAATATCCTGACCTATGGGCTGATGGTGAGCTAGAAGACAAGGTAATAACAGAAGTACCAAAGATTCGAGCATTAAAGTCAGTTACAGAGCCTCGTAACATCGTACCATGTGTACAACAGATGTATAATGATGGCCCTCAACAAGGTAATAGGAATAATACAATACTAAGAATAGCTTCACATTTTAGAAGAAACGGTATCCCTTCAGATGCAACCAAGGCATCTCTCCTGTATTGGAATGATAACCAACTAGAGGATACTGTAGTACACGAAAAAGTCGAGGCCGTCTACAATGCTGGATACAAATACAGTTGTAATGACTCCCTTATGAAAGAGTATTGTAAACCTCATTGCGTGCATTATAACAGGAAAGATTATCTTGTTGATGTACACACATCCGAAGACTTACACGAAGAACTAAGAGACAGACTAAATGCTGATTTTTCTGGTAAGGTTATAGACCTTGGTAGAAATTTAGCAGTAGACAGAGATTGTACGATATATCCCGGTGAGTTAGTAACAGTTTTCGGCAGCACAGGTGCAAATAAAACTACTTTGGCACATAATCTTGTACTTGGCTATGATGCTAAGTCTGATATTATTAGACCAGAGTGGCAAATACCAACCCTATATCTATCATTAGAATTATCAGGCTGGTATATGCATCGTAGAAGTCTCCAAATAATCAGTGGCAAAAGCAAAGAATATGTCAATGAACACTATGAACAGCTGTATGCTCAGAACAAGGACTTACTAAGTCATATAGTGTTTCAGACTATATCTCCTACTGTTGAACAGATAAAGGAGAAGATTAAAGAACTTAATCCCGCATGCGTAGTCGTTGATTATATAGACCTTATCGAACCACCAAGAGGTGTAAGAGGAGAATATGAATCTATCAGGTACATATCTCATCAGTTGTCAAATCTAGCAGTTAACTATGACTGTATTATACTACAAGTCTCGCAAGTTGCAAGGCAGTATAGTAGAGACCAAGTTCTAGATTTGTATGCTGGTAAAGGTTCAGGAGCAATAGAAAATGCTTCCCGTAAAGTTATTGGTATTGAAGGTCAAGCTAACGATACCACTAAGAAGGTAAGCTTATTTAAGAATAGTGACGGTGATTTGTTTGAAGACGTAGAGCTTCAATGGACACCATCATTTAGACTAAGGAGAAAAGACTATGCACCAACGCTTGATAGTACTGTCGTCACAAGACGAAACAAGGGAGAGCCTAGACCCTACTGATGTAAGTCACAGTGTATATGAGTGGCTAAGTGAAGAGGGTTTTGCAAATCAAGGTGGCAGATGGGCATGTGGCCCATCAGACTGGTTTGTAGTAGGAGGCAGATGGTCAGGTGAGTTAAGTAAGTTCAAATACAAAGTAACCTATGAAGATTCTAAAGAGTTTATAAGGTCTTGTCTTGTTAATAAGAAAGACAAAGAAGACTTTGATAAGAATACATGGGGTGTTTCATCTAACTTAATAGACCAATACAAACCACAACTTAACGAATGGTGGAAAGATAAGACTGGAACTGTCTTAGAACATCCGTGGTGTAGAGATACATATAGACAGATAGGCTACGGTGATGACAGCATGAGATTGACTAAAGACTTGTTTGATAATATCAAGGGAGACTTAGAGTCGTATCAATCAGAAGACAGCTGGATTTGTCTAGACCACTATGCTAATGAACATGACTATCTTGATGATTCTGTAGAGTTAAAAGATATCATAGATAGAAATATGATATATAATGAAGACGATGTACATCAGACTAAGCATAATGTTAAGTGGTTAACAGTCATAGATTATCACAATTAGGAGGTAATAATGGCAACAACAAAAGAACTGATAGGAGAACTTATTGACACAGAGTTAAATCTAATGTTAGAGGAAGACCCTGAAGAAAAAGAAGTTCTGGAAACACAGTTAGCTAATGTTCATACTCAAATCAGGAACAAGGTAGAAAAGCTAGACCATTTCTTGGTAGAAGTAAACAGAAAAGAATCTCTTATAGATGCAGAGATAGAGACTTACAAAGACGAAATCGAAAGATTAAAGAATCGTAAGGCTGCTGCAGAAAAGACTAAGAGTTTCTTTAATAGTGTACTATTACCATTGGTTATAGAAGAGGTAGGAGACGACAACGGAGTTTGGCAAACAGATACAGCCAGATATAAGCTCTATGAAACCTATGGCCCATTAGTCATAGAGGATACAGGGCTTGTAGATGACAAGTATAAGAATGTCGAAATAGTAGAAAAGCTTGATAAGAAAGCTGCTAGAGCTGACGCAATGGCCGCTGATAAAGCTGGACAACCTATTCCTGCAGGTATGAGAATCAACAAAATAAAAAGAGTAAGGAGGTCATAATGGCTACAACTAGAGGAGCTAGACCAAATAGAAAAAAGTCGCAGAAAACATATATCTTGGAAGCTTTGCAGAACGGTGCTAAAATAACACCTATTACAGCATTAAATTCTTGGGGATGTATGCGTTTAGCTGCAGTAATTTGTCAATTAAGGAAAGAAGGACACAATGTCGTTAACGAGATGGTTCAAGGACGCACTGGGAATAAATTCGCCCAGTACTATTTACAATAATAGCGTAATGACAATAACACCCTATCGTATAGGGGATATGCAGTTTGCCTTCGATGACCCTGCTACAGGGTTGGTTAGAGAACCCTTTATAGGCAATGCAAATTATCATCTTGATAAGTTTGCTGGTGGAAAAGACAGTTGTAGAATTGCCTTTTCTTCAACACCAATACCAGATTATGATGTAAAAATGGAACTACTGGATACACACATTATAATGGGTAGCAATTATAAAGATGAAGAAGACAGAACAATATGGCTATGCCCAGCATTGTTCAAGTACTTCAAAGATGCCCCTGAATACTTATATGTAAAGGATATGAATAAGTAAAAGTGGCATCAATTACTAAAGCTCAATTTCAGGTTGTTTTAGAACCTGTTCACAGGACATTTTGGAAACAAGCATACAAAAAGCTGAGGAGAAAAATCTCTTCGCTTAAGTCCTCGTTAAAGAAGCGTAGCGAAACTGCTGGTGTTGATTTTGACATCACTGTAGAAGAGCTAGAGCTTATGTTTTACGAGTGTTATGGAAAGCAATGTAAATACTGCGAAAAGCAGTTAAACATAAGGACTATTGCTTGTGACCATATTGTCCCGTTAGCCAAAGACGGCCCATCTAATGCACAAAACTTACAGTTAGTGTGTCGTACTTGTAACACTAGGAAAGGCCCACTGGATGAGAGTGACTTTCTAAATGTTATGGAATGGGTAAACGAACAGCCTGAAGAGCTTTGTAATTATTTATTAAGAAAACTAGCAAAAGGAGGTAGATACTAATGGACTACTATAACTTAGATGTCTTTGTATTTGTTTCTAATCTTATTGTTTTATTACTTGTTTTATGGAACAGTAAGTTAAGAGACCAAGAAAATGACTAAAAGATACGAGAATATCCTTAAAAACTTTTACTGTGAATCACCTGATATGCAAGGTGAGGTGCCAATAACGCACCCAGAAACCGGTGAAGAATTTAAGGTTAACATTACCACAAAGGATGTGTTTGCTTTAGAAACTATGGAAGCTGGCAACTTACTAGGAGAGTTTGAAAAAAACTACGAGTTACATACTGATGACTTTATTATGTCAGGCATTGTTAACGAAACTAGATTTATTTGGCACTGCTGCAAATCAGAGAATGACTCTGGTATTGTAACATTTCATATGCCAAAAAAACATAAAAGAGTTGCAGAGGCTATCATGCATGATTTAGCTCAAAGAATTAAAGCTAAAAGCATTAGACATATACCAAGAGAATATGGAGAAGCATAATGGAGTATATTAAATACTGGTTTTCATCTGCTGTAGAAGCTCAAAACTTCCCAGCTTGGGAGTTGTATGTGCTGTTTACCTTGTTATTGATGATAAGTATCATCTTAAGGTTACGTAATATACAAAAACAATTGGATGAGCATAACAAGGAGATGATTGATATATTAATAGGAGAGTAGGATGAAATTAACTAAAAAATATACGCTGCAGGAGGAACAGCTTACAGTAATCTTAAAAGCATTAGAGCAATATAAAGTAGTTGCAGCTAATAAAGATGAACGTAAGATTGCAGAAACTTCAGCAAAAGAAATGAGAGAGTGTGCTGGCTGGAGGGCAGGCACTTTTCATAAGAACCCAAACGATGACTACCCATCTGATAGACCAGAAGATAGAATGCAACAATGGAAAGATAGAATGAACAATCCAGCAGAGTGCAAATCAGGGGTATGTGACTAAAAGAATTAGGCAGCTCACGAAAAAGGCTGAAAACTACTGCCCAATGACCCGATAAGGCGAGGGAGTAGGAAAGCAAAATGTGAGGTTGGCGCTTAACATAGGAGCTGCCTAAAGTTTTATGCAAAAAAGTCATCCATATCATCATAAAAAAGTGGCACAACGAGAACTAGATAGGCATATTAGATGTAAATGTGGTAAGTTCTGGGGACTGCAATACTTTAAGATGAAAAAAGAGTGCGGCAGGTGCCGTTCACTAGTAAAAGCTAGAGGTAAGTAATGCCAACACCGTTTATGTGTCATGAATGTGATGGATACACTATGAATGTAAGTGGTGTTTGCGAAGAGTGTGATGTAGATACACTTGATAACTGGGAACAAGAATACTGGAGGAGAAAGATGCGAATACAATTGATGGAAGATAAGACTCATTACAAATGCCCAAACTGCGATGCTTGGTTATATACTGCAGAGTACGGAGACAGTAGTTCTGATGAATCAGAGCTAGGTTTAATTTGTGAAGAAGAAGACTGTACATTCGAGGTTCAACCAGAAGATGTACCGGAACTAAATGAGTCAGAAGAGTAAAGCACAGAATCACTGTGCAAATTGGAATACAGGCAAATGCTTGGCTGTAATGTTTAAAATAAACAAGGAACGAAAAGCAGGTTACAAGTATTCTGTTGGTCAACATCTGGACGAAGAACTAGAAGGCAAAGATTGTAAGGTAGACAAAGGTTGTACCTATTTTGATAATTTCGTCCTACCCGGACTTGTAGTTAAGTAACCTCCTTGAGCTACAAGTTCACTAAGTGAGCAGTCCTGTCTTCGGGCAGGGCTCTCACTTCTTTTTTATTATTATTCGTACAGGACTCAAAATTATTTAGACTTGTCTTCTTTTAATTTTAATTCAATTCCAATTCCCAAAGGCGGAGTGATTCCAAATATTTGATTCTTTAGTTTATCTACGTCTATAGGCCTCATTCTTCTAACCGGAGTGTGTTCTAATTGCAACACTGGTCTACCAATCATTTCACCTTGTTCATCAAATCTAAACTCTTTAAAGTTAAACCCAAGCTTTGCGTCAGGTATTTTAGTTGCTTTTCTAAACCTATCCTGTATTTTACTTACATACTGGTTTAATTCTGTAATTACTTGTTTTTGAGTAGTTCCTGAAGGCACAGCTTTCATTAACAAATCAAAATTATCAGTTAAACCTTTAATAGTAAGACTTGCCATAGATAATTGTTCTGTAATTCTATCTGGTCTTTTCATTGCTCTTTCTAATAAAGTTGTTACAGGAGCTTGGTCTTGCGTTTCAGCAGCATCAAAAAGCACTCGCTTTAATTTATCTTGACCTGCTACATCACCTTTACTAATACTTTCTTGAAAGTTACCTATATTTATATTTTTAGAAAACAAATCCCTTACTAAACTGCCATCCTTAGCTCTTCTAATAGGGTTAATCATTATACTACCACTCATTTTAGTATGCTTGTCCATTAAATCAAAAGTGTCTATATCAATAATAGGAATACCATCACTTGTTTCTTTTATAGAAGTATAGGGAACTCTTTTTATATCTCTTGATATACTATTTACATTCTGAGTGTAATTACTAGGTATTTCAGGGTCTGCATACATAATCTTTTTGCCTGTTGTTGATGCTCTTGCAATTGCTGCATTTGCTTTTTCCATTTCGGCTATCATTAAACCAAGAGATTGTGGGCTCATACTATTGCTGCTTACCATAGCATTAAGGTCTAAAGTATCAAAAGCATTTTTTACATTTATATTGTCTTGCAAACCTTCACTAATAAAAAAGTTTTCTAATTCTTTTTTCTGAGACTCATCAAATAATTCAATACCTAATTTATATTCATTACTCATATCTACATCTTCTGTAGCATTAAATTTATTTATTAATCTTTCAAGCCTGCTTTGCTTAGATAGATTAGGTATTTTATTAATAGTAAATTCTATATTTCTATTGTCTCTTAAGTCCATTCCTTGAGCAATAGCTTCTTGATATCTTCTATTAGTCATTGTGTCTGACATGACTACACCTGTGTCTCTCATAGTGCTGCTTATACCTCTATTTTGTTGTAAAAAAGGTTTAAGACTAATTCTGTATTTATCAGTAGTTTTAGGGTCGTAATAATGATAGTCAAAATCTAGTATTCTACCCTCACCAAGGACTCTTTCTATTTTATCATTTACTTTCATCATCATAGGTAAAAATTCTGGTCTTAGTTTCTCACCTCTTGTTAAGACTATAGAGTAATTTTTTATAAATTCTTTAAATTGATATAATTTTGTTAAGGATTAATGTATTTTTCTTTCGCAT
>Ga0070750_10000324_pt1 | contig 26738 bp, 39 predicted proteins | sample VirMetDEL_Nov_24_FD_77013 | JGI IMG/M metagenome (GOLD analysis project Ga0070750, IMG submission 77013) | Aqueous microbial communities from the Delaware River and Bay under freshwater to marine salinity gradient to study organic matter... | ecosystem: Environmental > Aquatic > Marine >...
CATGATGCTCAGGCTGACGCACACTGGCAAGCAGTATGCGTTCAGCAATTTTATCGTGATTATAAAGTATTACCTAGGTAATAGATAATTTTACAACTTTATTAATCCTTCCTGATTTCATTAAATTATGAAATTTTTTAAAGTAAACCGATGCTAAACGATGAGTTTGACCGGCTACTATTCCTAAGGACTTCGCCATTTTTTCTCCTATATGTGTATAACAAATTGCAAATGTTGAATAACTTTATCACTAGTGTGAACTGTTACATTAATACAACATTTATGTTACAATCATGTTACAAAACTATTTATCTTTTTACCCAAAAAAGGCTTGACATATCTGAGTTTGGTGTTATACTATTTGTATAGTTTAAATAATTAGGTAGGAGTAAATATGCAAACTTTAGTAATAAACACTCAATATAGAGAGAACTATGCGGCTCATAACGAAGGTTATGAACATGGTGTAGATGAAGCACATTGGAAATTTAAGGGTGGTAGCACTTATTTTGTTACTGACTTAACTGAAGCCAATGTCAACAGCATTGTTGCTAATGGCATTCCTGTATTAACCAAACTTATAGAAAGCAAAAACGCGGCTTTCGAAGAGTATATCATCGACTGGGAGATACGTGATCTTGGTAAAAATGGCGACGGTAAAGGACCAATTTGTGAGAGTTGGGAAATTGCTACTCAGTTCTATTATGAGGACAAGCAGTGGAAATGTCGTACCCATCACACCCCAGGCGATGAATCTTATTGGAACCCTGCTATTATTAGCAGAGCGGAACAATGGATACCTGGTGAGGGTGGTACTAGAAATGACTACCAATGTCAATACAAAGTTGCTAATGGTTGGTTCGATGCTAAAGATCCTCAACTTAAAAAAGAAGTTGAGGCGGCTTAAAAAAGTTGTCAAAAGGCTTGACAGATCACAGAAATTTGTTATAATATATACATAATTTAAATAAAAAGGTAGGAGTTTTTATGTCAATATACACACAAAATCAAAGCAAAGATAAAATTACATCTGTAGATGGATTTATTATTAATACAGTTAGTTGTTCAAATAACAATGGTGAACCTGGAGTTACTATTCAACTTACAAGTTTAGAATCCATGTGGTACAATCACGAAGAGAATGTTAATCATCCAGAAGGCTCAGAATACCCTGTAAATATTAATGTTCCTTTTATGAAGTTGATGAGAGAAAGAATTGCTAATAGTGTATTAGCAAGAACTGGATATGACATTAGAGATTTTGATAATGTTATCCATGCTTCAATATCACCTGGTAGAAATCCTGATGGTAGTTTTATTGATAATGGTTTTGATGATCATGTTGTGAGGAACGTATAATGAATCCTTGGAACATAATCCAAAAGTTAGAATCAGATAACAGCAGACTTTTTAAAGAGTCTGTTGTTGCTGATTATATTGCTGAAGCAGATTTTAGACATGGATTACAATGGGCACTTAATCCTTTAGTTACATTTGGTGTGCAACAAGTTCCTGTTAGTGAGACAGATGGTAAAGGCATTACTGATGCGGACTTTTATAAACTTGCTGAAGGTTTGCATGAAAGAGAATTAACTGGACATGCGGCTCGTGATGCGATTCAAGATTTATGTGATCAAGCAACTAATGAGCAATGGAACGATTGGTATAGAAGAATACTAATTAAAGACCTCAGATGTGGTGTTAGTGTAAAAACAGTTAATGGTGTTGCACCAGGAACTGTGCCTGTATTTGGTTGTATGTTGGCACATGACGGAGCAAAACATCCTAAAAAGATTAAAGGACAATGTATAGTAGAATACAAATATGATGGTGTAAGAGTTATTGCTATTGTGCAAAATGGTAGTGCTACTTTATACTCGCGTAATGGAAAGTTACTCAGTAACTTCCCTCACATTGAAGAGGCTCTGAGTAAGCCAGAATACAACGATACTGTATTTGATGGTGAGGTTATGAGTGATGACTTCCAAACATTAATGAAGCAAGTTCATAGAAAAGAAGGTGCTCAAACACAAGACGCCTACTTGGCACTATTTGATGTGCTGTCGTTAGATGAGTTTCAGGAAGGAGAGACTAGTGCCAACACATTGGAAAGAAAATTACAACTAGAAGAATACAGAGACAAAGAAGACTGTATTAAGGTTGTAGATTACTGGCAAATGGACATGGACACAGAGCAAGGACAGGAGTTATTTGCTGATCTAAACAAAATTGCTTTAGACAAAGGATACGAAGGTCTTATGATAAAACCAATACACGAAGTATATAAGTGTAAGAGAAGTCATGCTTGGTTAAAAATAAAGCCTTTTATTGAAGTTACACTTAAAGTTATTGCATTAGAAGAAGGCACAGGCAAAAACGAAGGCATGTTAGGTGCTCTTGTAGTTGAAGGTGAAGACGATGGTAAGTTTTTCCATGTTAATGTGGGTAGTGGTTTAACTGATGAAAACAGAGAGCAGATTTGGGCTAACCAAAATGCTGTTATTGGACAATTAGTTGAAATTAGAGCAGATGCGGCCACACAATCACAAGACGCAGAAGACACTTGGAGTTTAAGGTTCCCACGATTTAAAACATTTAGAGGGTTTGAACTAGGAGAAAAATTATAATGACAGGTTATATACTATTTGTAGCAGTATTTGTATGGATAGTTTCGTATGTAAGACTGCCCAAATGGACCTTTCCACAGGTCAATGTAGTACAAAGAAGTAATTTTGCTACTCTTAATAGTATATTTGTTATAGTAGTTTATATAATGTTTATGTTGGCTAACGGATGATAGAGTTTATGCAAACATTATTTGTAAGTTCTTTGTTTTTAACAATAACACGTTTTGGTGTTAGGGACGGATTTTATCATGATTAATTGGGTATTTGGTTGGATAAGCATAGATTATCTCAAACATAAAGGAGTAATAAAATGAGAGAATTTTTAGTAGAGTCAAACGATAAGGTAAACGGCGGAATCCAGAAGATATATAAATTCCCTAATGGATATGGTGCCAGTATTATAAAAGGTCCTTACACTTATGGTGGCAAGGATGGAAAATGGGAACTGGCTGTATTAAAAGGAGAAGAGCTGTGTTATGACACTGATATCACATCAGATGTTATAGGACATTTAAATGATCCTGAAATAGACGCCGTACTCAGACAGATAGAGAGGTTACCTAATGCCTAATTGGTGTGCTAATCATATTGAAATTACAGGTCCTGAAGACAAGATCAATAAACTTTACATGGACGCTCAGGAAGGTTTTTTAGAGACTTTAGCACCACTAGGTAAATGGGACTATAATGATGCAGTTTCACAATGGGGTACTAAATGGGAAGTTGATATAAATGATCTAGCAGTAGATGTTTCAATGGCGAAGCACAATGGTACAGCCACACTAAGTGGCTATTTTGAAAGTGCCTGGAGTCCTCCAATGGAAGCATTACAAACATATTTAGATAATAATCCAGATTGTGAAGGTGAATTATATTACTACGAGCCTGCCATGGATTTTTGTGGTAATATGAATAACAATATAACTATCTCAGATGTAGATAAAGATTTCTTTGCTAATGATCCAGTAGGGCAAGAACTAGATGGACACTTTGCTGTTATAGATTACATGGAAGAATATGAAGAAGAAATACAGGAAGAAGCATTGGCAACTCCTCCTGATGTCATAGAGTCGCCAGAGCAAATACCAGATTTGTAAATAAAGTATAAATAAAAATATGGGACAGTATTCAGACAGAGTTGAAAGACAGAGACTTTTACTAGAAGCAGAAGAATGGGCACAAGGCGTATCAGGTTTACATGCTCATAGTTTAAGTAGTATGTGGTATGATAACAGGCCACAAGATACTGCTGAAGGTAAAGGAGTAGTTGATATACAATATAATAGTGGTCTCATAGAAAGAACCCTAGAAGATGGTTCAATGGTATATTTTGGTAAAAAACTAAAAGGCGATGAACTAATTCAAGAATATACAAGAAAAACACAACCATCAGTCACTCAAACCTTTTTAAGATAATACTTGACATGATAATAAAAGATGCTATACTATGAAAAGTGAAAATATTGATTTAGTCGATATAAATTTAGTTTGTAAAAAACATGACTTAGACAGATTTTCACTAGTAGAGGTAAGTACTTTTATTGCTAGAAACAATGACATTACACCTGTAGAAGCTCTACAGAAAATGTTAGAAGTTGACGATTTAGAAACTTATCTCTCAGAACTAAAAAGTAAAATCCTTGACGCTGATTTAAGTAGGCGATTAAGGAAAATGGATAAGTAGGCCCGAGTGGTATTTCGTAAATTGGGTTAGATATAGTCTTATAAATTCCCTAGGTGTACTGCCTACTATTCCAACTTTTTAGATTTGCCGCATTCGTCTAGTGGTTAGGACACCGGGTTTTCATCTCGGCAACAGGAGTTCGATCCTCCTATGCGGTACCAGGTCTGGTAGTTCAGATTGGTTAGAACGCCGCCCTGTCACGGCGGAGGTCGAGGGTTCGAGTCCCTTCCAGATCGCCAGTGGGTCTTTAGCTCAGTTGGTTAGAGCACCTCGTTTACACCGAGGGGGTCGCAAGTTCGAATCCTGCAAGACCCACCATTTTTCTTTTATAAATATATTAGGAAAATAAAATGATCAGAGTTAATATTAAAGGCAGAATTGCTAAAAAGAAAAAAATTATAGAGTATATTGAAACAGCTCTAATAGGAATGATGCCCAGATTAAGACGAACTGTGGACATTGACTTAACAGTCTTAACAGAGTGTGATGAAAAAAATTATGCACTTTGTTGGGGCGATAAAAACGAAGTAGAAATTGAGTTAGCCAGACAAAGTGGCAGAAAAAAGTTTACATTAGACGAAATGATGTTAAACTTGGCTCATGAACTTGTTCATGCTAAACAATTTTTAAAAGGTGAACTTCATCCTACACTTAGTAAATGGAAGAAGTTTAAAAAAGATTATGCTAACACTCCCTATTTCAAACAACCCTGGGAGAAAGAAGCATATTTAATGGAAGATAACATTTTTAAAACATACTGGATAGATGGCAAAAATATATAATAAAACAACAATAACACCAACAAGAAAGGCTAGTTCTACTGGACAAGGCGGTAGAGGAAGAAGCACAAAGATTTCTTTATCTACAATGAACAAGCACAAAAAAAGGTCACATAAGAAATATAGAGGACAAGGTAGATAAAAGTTTAAATTGGGCATGTTGTTCTCCTAATACTTCAATACCCAATCACTCCGCAGTAGAAATACTGCGGAGAACTTGATAAATATAGATATGAGTACTTATAATCCTTATAATAACTACATGACAACTGATGTAATTACTACATCACTCACAGAAGAATGGGTATGCGAGTTAGTAGAGCCCAAACATCAAGCACTTCATACTAGAGCAAATATTGATCCTTTTGGAACAGATATAGATTGGCAAGAAAAGGAAAAAGAAATGCTACAACTGATGCATAATAAGTTTGGTATAGGTTTAGCCGCTCCACAGATAGGTTACAGTTATAATATGTTTGTTATGAATCATGAGCATTTAGGAGACATAGGTGTATATAGGCCTGAGATATTAGAGTACAGTGAAGAAACTTGTAGATATGAAGAAGGTTGTTTAAGTTTCCCTATGTTATATTTAGATGTAATCAGACCAGAAAAAATCAAAGTGAAATATTATAAATCAGATGGTGAAACACAGGTGGAGACCTGGATGGACGGCAGAGATGCCAGATGTTTCCAACATGAATTTGATCATTTATATGGTGATTTATTTATAGACAAAGTGAGCGATTTAAAATTACAAAGAGCATTTAAAAAGAGAGAGAAGTTTTTTAAGAAATTAGAAAGACAAATTAAAAATGCTTGATTATCCTTTTTGGGTAAATGATTTTGACAGAGTTAAAGATCACAGACTTACCCACCCAGAAGTAGCCAAAATATTTGAACAACCTGTAGCATTTTGGTATGGTGCTAAACGTAATAAAAATGCCTACGCAAAATTAAAAAAAAGCCTAAAAAGACTATTTAATCGTACAGCACCCAAACTACCTTACTTTGTAATATACAACTTACCTAACAGAGACTTAGGGCATTACAGCAAAGGAGGAGCCTCTGACGCAACTGAATACTTATTGTTCTTACAAGAGTTTTGTGCTGGTATTAAAGGGCATAAACCAATAGTTATATTTGAACCAGATGCATTACCACATACTACTTTAATGGATAAAAAAGATGCTGAGTATCGTGTAAATCTTATTAAGGCAGGACTAGATATTATGGCAGAAGAGAGTGATGCTTATGTATATGTAGACATAGGTCACAGTAATTGGCTTAGTCCAGAACAAGCATCAGAGCTAATTTCTAGTGTATCTAACGCAGGTATAAGAGGGTTTAGTGTTAATGTAAGTAATTACAGAAGCACAGAAGAGAGCATGAAATGGGCTTTAAAGGTGTGTGAATACAACGAAGACTGGCATTTTATTATAGACACCAGCCGTAATGGCAATGGTCCACATGGTAATGACTGGTGCAATCCTCCTGGTAGACATGTAGGTAAAGTTCCTAGTTGCGATACAGGAGAGCCTAAATGCGATGCCTTTTTATGGGTAAAGATACCAGGTGAGTCTGACGGAAAAGGTAATGGTGGTCCTAGAGCTGGTAGGTTTTGGCCTGAAATGGGTGCAGAGTTAGTAAAAGATATTAACTAACGCCACTAGGGTCGTCATTTGACATCATGTCGTCACTTGGAATAGGATCTGATTCAGGTTCTTTAAGTTCTGCTTCTAGATAATTTTTAGCACCTTCCAAATACTCATGAGCTTTAACCACTTTGGCTTGCCACCAGTGTGGGAAATCTGAGTCAGGCAAGTCTTTTAACATTTTGTGAAGTTCTATAGCATTTTTACCAATAAGGTATAATTCTTTAGATATCATGCCTCTTTCGTTATCTATATGACCAACAGCAACTTTTTTAGTTTCGCCTTCACCGGTGTCTGATCTGTAATCTACTCCAGGCTCACCGTCACCTTCTGATACTATACCTGCTAATTGTTGTAATCTTGCTATTTCGTTCATCTTAACTACATCCACATCCTGAACATGCTTTAAGCACTATTCTTTCCTTTCCACACTTAGGGCAAGGCTCTGTTTGTTCTTTTTCTTTAATACCTGCTAGGTCTCGCATTCTTTGAATATCTTCGTCTACTTCAGGTTCACCATGGTCTTTCCAATCTGCATTGTCTACGGTATCTTCAGCATGTCTTTGAAGTATTTCATCTCTGTCATCATCCATGTGCAAGTTTAGGTCTCTGCTAATCTCACTCATTTCTTGATCAAGTTCTTCCATTGATAAACCACATGCTTCTGCGTATGCTTCTTCGCCACCTTTTGCATAAGCATCCATTAATTCATTGTATGCCTCTTCTTCACGACTTTGTTCTGCATCAATGTCAAAACTTTCATCATACTCTTTAGATGCCATTACAGGATTTTGTTGTCCCATTTCATTATCAAATTGTACCATAATTTGATGAAGTTTATCTGCATATTTTCTATGGCTCATCATGTCTTTAACTTTAGTCATTAAAGGTTGCATTACTTTTTGTAAGTAAGGAGCCATATTGCTATCACCTGCGGCAGTATCTAATGCTTTTTGCATAATTGATGCGGCATCTTTACCACCAATGTCTTGTCTCATTCTGTTATAAACAGATTGGTCTACTTTAGCATCTTCTTCATCTTCAGGATCTAGCATACCAGTGATTCCAGTTTCGGCATCTCTTGGATCTTTAGGATCTTGCTCTGCTTCTGCTTCACTCATTTCATCTGCAGGCTCTGGAGCATTAGTTTCTGAATCTATTTTGGCTTTCATTTTTTCTAAACCAAATTTTTCAATCATCTCTATGTAACTTTGAATAACATCATCGGCCATCATTTCATCAGCATCGTCTGTGATATTTGTTTTCATGCCATTTAAAAGTTCCAAGCATTCTTTTTCATCATCACAATCCATTATACCTTGTTCAGCATCAGTCATTGCTATATCAAAAGCATTACCGCCTTCTGCAATTTCTTTTTCGCCTAGTGTTTTAAGATATTTTCTATATGCATGTTCACTTGCTTCTTCGTCTTTCCAAGTATCGCCACCTTCTTTTTTATTTTCATGTCTCCAATCTGATAAACTTAGAGGTTCGCCATTATCATATACAATCATGCCTTTAGGACCTTTTTTAGTTCCTTCTTCAACGCCGTAGTCTGATTTTATATCTGATAAGTCTAAACTTTCTTTTTCAAAATCATCTTCTTCAGGTTCATATTTACTATCATCACCTGCTTCTAAATCCATATCTGATATAGCCTTTTTAACAAGTTTTAAGGTAAATTGTTTGTCCTCATCCTTCATTCCTGCTAAACCATTTTCAGGCATTTTGTCTATCAATTTGTTTAATTTTTCACTTATTGATAGCCCATTTTCGTCTGGCATTATTCTTTCATTAATTTCTGCTAGTAGGTTTGCAGGAGATTTAAGTAATGCTTGGACAAATTGTTCTTTTTTAACTTCAGGGTCATTTGCATCTGATCCTTCTGGGAATCTGTTTGCTATACTCATCGTTGCTGAGCTTTTTGTGACTGGAGCAAATTTAATATCCTTAATACTTAAAGGAGTATCAAACTCTACTGGAGCATCTTCGCGGATATCTAATCCTGCTAATTTTAAAATTGTGTTTAAATCTTCGTTCATTTTTTCACCTACTATATTTTTATAAACTAATTCAAAAACAGATTCGTTATATTGTTTGAAGTATCTGTTAAATACTTTTTTAGCACTCTCTTTATCAGATGCGTCTAAAAACTGTTTTCTGAATGCACTAGCACTCAATATTTCGTTTTTTTCGTCGTCTCGTTCTGTTCCAACGACCTGTATGTATCCTCTGTCCATCATGGATTTTGGATTTGTTCTATATGTATTTATCTTCTGAAAGTAATATGGATCACCGTTTGGTTTAATACTTAGCCCAGTTTTCTTATCCATGTTATTAAACTTAAATCTGGGGTCATTTTCCATATCTTTTTCACCCACAGCAAAGAAAACTGCTGTATTATCTGGGTCTTCTATGTAAGGTGCTAAATCATCAGGGTGATAATTACGTCTTACCTGTAACATTCTGTTTGGGTCTACACCCTGAGCGGTTGCAATCAGTTGTTTTTCTTTGAAGTTAAATGGTGATTTACCAGGTTCTGTTTTGTCTGATGAGGTTATATAAACATCAGCATCAGGATTATCTGCTACAAGTTTGTTAAAAACTGTGGCATGATGAGCCAGCATAGGCTGGAAACGTCCTGGATATATAATAACCTTCTTCATATGTACTATTTATCAGAATGGAGTCCATATACTTAATTCTCCAATCTCTATATGTTGTGGCTGATCTACTGCCCACATAATATTCTTAGCACATTCATCTGCTGTGAGTTTATTTTTATTTTCTATATCAGGTATATCTGATATCATTTCAGTTTCAACGTAACCTGGATTAATGTTAATAATTCTACATTTTTTATCGCTATATAGAAGTGCTCTGTTTACTTCGTCGTTTAATGCACGTTTTTCGCGAGTATAGTCTGGACTTCTTGTACCACCAACAGGATAGTATTTTGTTCTACTGCCTATATTTACTATAGTTTTTTCACTGTTATCTTTCCATATATTAAATATAGATTTAAACATATTAATTTGGCCGCCAAAATCAAAAGCATTGTTTATAAATACGTCACACTTTTTGCTTTCCCTAGCAATTAGATTATAATGATCGTTTATATTAAATCCGTTAGATCTACTGTAACCAACACAGGTATGGCCTTTGTCAACGCAATAATTAAATATTGCTTTGCCTATTCCTTTACTATGACCAGTAATTGCTATTTTCATATTTGACTCCTACTAGATGCCATCTGGGTTCTAAACCAAAATTTATTGCTGTATGATAACCTGATGTGTTTAATTCATAAACATTATCTGCCTGTAAATGATAAAACGTTGAACCATTACAATCGTTATCATCAAAAAACGTAAGATAACTTTGCTTATTTGTTTTTAATGGTATATGCAATCGTATGTTTAATAGGCTATCTGTATCGCTATCTTTGTGTATAGTATACGTTGATCGTGGTTCTACTTTCATTAAACGCCATCTATAAAACTTATTATACTTTTTAATTACATCTTCAACTGTAGAACCTTTAAAAAACTCTAATACCTCAGAGTACATTCTTTCGCTGTATTTTAATTTTGCTTTTTTACCTATACTGCATTGCCAATCATTACTACCATCAGTATTTGTTATACTTAATTGGTGTTCTTCCCATAAATTATAAAATGATAGAAATTTATCAATAGGTTCCCATAACAGATTAGATTCAATTTTATCTATTTTTTTAATATGTTTGTTCATTTATTAATGGAAATTTTTTAGGCAATACCCAATCGCCCTTATATATAAATTTATTAGGATATGGTTTTTGTTCTAACTGTTTTTCTAATGTAATAACTTCTCCAGGATATTGTGAATATAAGTTATTTAATATTCTATATTGTTTTATTAAAAGTTCGTATGCATTAGTTAATTCATCATCAGATAATTGTTTATCAAATGTGTCACGGTTTTCCATCCAGTCGCCACTTTTTCTTGCAACACTTAAACTAACTACTTGATCCATTAAATTTAGTCTTTGAGTATAGTAAATTTTATCTACAAGTTTTGCATATTTACATAAAAAACTAATACTTGCAGATTCATTTATATGTAATGAGTCTGCTATAATTTTAATTACATAGTTTTCTTGTCTTTCTAAAACTTTTAACCAAAATTCTGCAACCAGCTCACTAAAAATATAATGATTTAATTTTTCTAAATATGTATCCTCTAGGCAGATTTTAGTATTAAATTTATTAAAATAAATATCAAGCCAAATTTTAGTTTCTACATCATCTAAGGAACCATTTTTAAGTAATTTATTATGAGTAAAAGTATTTAATATCTCACCTAAATAGTATAAGTTATGCTTTTTAGATAGTCTTTTTCCAAGATAGTGACCTCCAGTTCGCATTGAGCCAACAATTAAAATTTTCATACATATACTTATTTAATTTATGTTGTGATGACTACCACTTTCGGCAAGACCAATAACGTGCTTTTGTCTTTGGTCCTGGATTATCGCAATTATGTCTTGCTCTGAAACTCTTTCTGGCTTTAGGATTGCTCTTTCTGATACGCATTGTTTTACGTTTTGCTGATGTTCCGCCATGCCCAAAGTTTACTTTTTTAACATTTCCTGTTTTAGGATCTTTTACATACACTTTAAACTTTTTAACATCACCACGCATAGGCTTGTTTAGTTTTACTTTACGACCTTGATATTCTGCTTCAAATGTATTTTCTTCGTCTATGCTGTAGCCTAATATACCAAACTCTTCTGTAAAGTCTTGATCTTCATCTAATGTAATTTCTTCGTATGACTTAGTACCACCAAAGCCTGGATCTTTAGTATTTTCTGCAAGTCTTACATCATAAATCATCTTGGCAGTTAGTTTAATTACATCAGCAATTTCTGGTTTTTCACTTTCTAATTCAGCATAAAGTTCATGTGGTGTCATTTCTGACCAACGATTTTCATCTCCCAATGCTTTGGCAAGCATTTTGGAAACCATTGCTTCATTACTGTCTTTATCTTTATCTTCAACAACACCATCTTTTGCTTCTATTTGTGATGTGTCTAATTGTGCCATAACATCATCTATAACACTACTGCTATCTATAACATCTAATACACTGCCACTAGCAAAGTCGCCTATACGTTGACCACCGTGTACCATATTTGAGTTTACACAATCTTCAACATCTAATCTTTCTAATGCATTATAAATAGCAGTTTCCAAAGCATCTATGCTTTCAAATTCGTCTTCACTATTTAAAAACATATCTAGTAGTTTTTCAACACAACCATTAGCGATAATACTTCTTTCTTCGCCTTCGTTTATGCTCTCACTTGTAAGTCCTGCTTTTTTCATACCTTTAGCAATTAGATCACTTCTTTGAGCAACACCCATAAATGGATAATCTGCTTTCATATACTGATACATTTGTCTGGGATCGTCCATTTGTTTAACAGCTCTAGAGATCTGATCAATTACTGCTTCATCACCAGGATAATTGTCTTGCGACTTCTGTTTTTCTGCTTTACGCTCGTCGTGTCTAATAATATCTACCCAACTAGCACCAACCATTTCACCTTCGTCACATCCGTACATTCCCCAACCATCACATTCGAAAGCAGAGTCTTCTATCTCTTCGCCATCATCGTCATATTCTGGGTATTCGGCATCTTGATATCCTGTGCCTGAACAATTAGGACATACGCCTTGCATAACATCTGATTTTTCGTGACTAGCACGACAATCGTCTAACGCATCAAGTAATTCATCGTGTGCTTCTTGTCTTTCTTCAGCATCATAAAAGTTGTCTGGAGAACCAATCATATCATCACTTACACTGATGGCTTCTACCATTATACTTTCCACAATCTCAAAGTCACTGTCTGATGTACCACTGAACCTACTAGCACCAGCACTTGCTTTACCCTGACGGTATGCTAAGTGTCTTGCTTTGGTTTTAGCATCATTTTCGTGAGAGGCAAGTATTTTTTCCTTAAACCCTTTAGGGCCTTTGACTATGTAATACTTATATTCGTTTAATTTAGATTCTGATTTTTTGGCTTTGCCTTTTTTGATTTGTTTGCCTAAACAACCTGACTCACTAGGCTCTTGAAACCCTGAACCAGTTTTAGTATTAATGTTTTCAAAAAAGTTATTTAATTTCATATAACTATTTATCAAATTTAGATATCTAGTTCTTTTTTCTTCCAAACAATTTCTATACCACGTCTTGTGAGTTCATTTAAACATTTTTGTTTAACTTTAGGTTTTTGACCTTTGTTAATATATTCTATTAACTCTTCTTTAGGTGTATTTTTTATATAAAAATGATTTGTTACTTTACCTTGGCCTTTAACCATAGTTATTTGGCTTGGTTTAAATTTTACTGGCATGTGTGTCTCCTAATTATTATGTGATTATTTAGTTAAAAACATGTTTTTACTTGTATAACCAATCAATATAATTAAAAAAATCTTTTCGTTCACTGCACCAGAATTTTGCCCTGTATATAGGGTGTTTTAGTTTGTATAAGGCGAGATCTATTTTACGTTCTCGAGTCTCGACATCAGTCTCTCTGCTCGATTTGTCACTTGTCTGTACCATTTGCTATCTCGGCCCTCAATGCCTGCTTTTTTCCAATCTTGGGCTTCTAATGCCTTCTTGAAATTTTTAAAACCTGAGAGCCTGGTTCGTCCCATGTTGAACATCATGTTCACAAGAATCTCTTGAACTTCCCCAGGCCAATCTTCAAATTGTGTATATAAAATTTTGCATTCGGAAATAGCAGTATCCAGGTCTTTTTCAAAACAGTCTTTAACTCTGTCTTCATCAACTGGAGTACCCAAAGGTTTACCGTATTCAGGGTCAGATTCCAAAACTAAATGTCCAACACCAAATGTAGGAAGGCCTAAGTGATCATGGTAAACTTCATACACCACACCTTCGTCGATTTTTAATTGTTCATAAACTGATTCGCGATTTAATCCTTTATCTTTTCCAAAAAACATATATTAGTCCTCTTTTTTCCAGATAGTCCATGCACCGTAGGCAATCATGCCATATGCAATAAGATTTACAGGGGTAAGTATCATTAAGATACCGCCAACAATTAGGACACCACCGTCCCAACTGGTTCTTTCTTTTAGTCTTGCTTTTATAAAGTCCATAATATTCTCCTATTTTATATATTATATTTATTAAGGACATACTCCTAGGGAAACATAACCTGATGAACCTGATAGACTAGGATCATCTTGTTCTGGTGTATTGCCATCCTGGAATATGCTTCTGATAGTAGTAAGCGATGGCTTACTGATAACTGGTGCCATCCATGTGTTAAAAAATGCATAACCTAATGGATTATTTGTTTGAATGCCTGATGGTGTACGCATTGAATCACTCCATTCCGGAGAAAGGCTTCCACCGTCCCACAAACTGGAGTAGTCAAACATACAGAAGTTAAGCAAGAACAAATATTCTTTTGCGGCTACTTCAAATGCGTCTGAATCGGTTTTCCAAGTATTTCCACCATAGCCTGATGAATCCCAATAGCCGTCATCGTATGCTTCTTCCATTGCCGCATACAAATCACCGCTGGCCCAATCACTTGCCAAGTAATTGTATAATTTAATATCGTCTGCAGGTAAACCGTGCATATGAATTGTGTGGAAGACGTGTTCAATGACTTCTTGTGCATCTGCATCGCCATCGCCATATCCATCGCCTGTTGAATTTAAATACCACACCATATCGTTTTGAACGGTATTATCAAACAAGTCTGTCAGATTCCAAAACGTAATGCCCGAGTCAGTTAAGAAATTTGTACTGTAGTCTGAGCCGGCACCTCTGGCTACTCTTTGTAGTGTAGGTAATCCTGCGTGATAGGTTCCTGTATCACCTCGTAATGTTTTAACCATTCTTCTCTGTTTTGTTTGATTTATGCCTGTGCCTTTTCGATCCATAAACAATTCAAACATACGAGCAACTTTTTCTAACCACGCATCTGGTACTGCTGTTTGGCCACCGACACCGCCGGCACCCATTATTCTCACACCGTTAACGGTAACATCACGTTTAAAGAAGTCACTGCCGTCGCCACTGACATTACATATTGGGCCGTTGTTGTATTCTAAGAAAGCAGTTGATCTACGTCCTGCTGATAGTGATCCTGATGTTGAACTAACGAAAGGCATTATGTAAAGTCAACCAGTTGTCCAAGTACCACATAGGTACCACTTACTCTGAGTATGGTAAATGAAACAGTATCTACGCCGTTAGCAGTTCCAGTTGGTGCTGAGCCTCCTTGCCAATTTATTGTTTGTGCCGAACCGGCTATTTGTAAAGCACTTGGAATATATGCTGTAGCACCTTGATTTAAAATCAATGTAAGGTTAGTGCTATAGTTATCGGAAAGCGATAAGTTTGTAAAATTAGCAGTAAAGTTAGTACTGATGCTAGTGTGATAAAATATATGTCCATTATCACAATCGTGTGCAACAACACCAGTAGCACCTGTAAGCGAACTATATCTTTCTTTTACACCATCTTCTATTACTAATCCGTTTGTTACAGATGTTGTGACTTTTCCTTTTGCTGTCCATTTCTCACCATCATAACTGAATACTATATTGTTGAAAGTGTATGTATCTCCGCCACTTGGACTATTTGGAAAATTTATATCTGGCATTTGTTACTCCTATTATTTAACTCTTGCGAGTAGTATTGCTAACGTTCTTAGCCTTACCCTTTCTGTTTTTATTAGGGTCTTCACGTCTTTTCTTTCTTACTGCGGCCGCTATTGCTTTCTTACCACCTTTGGCTCTTAAACTTGCCGCTCTTGATTTGCTTAAACATTTAGGTTTACCTTCACCTTTTTTGCTGTCACCACATTTACCAATTCTTTCACCTTTGGTATTATAACGGTCCCAGCCTCCGCCTCCAGCACCACCTTTTTTGCCTTTGCCAAACCAAGCTCTTAAATTTTCACCAACTAGTGGATTGAATGGCATATCCACTCCTGAGCCTCTTATATAATCATAAACATCTTTTTCTGTAGGAGTTTCAGATGAATCCATATCCATTGCAAGATCTATTTTTTGTATTACTTCTAATTTTCCTGCCATAGGTTTATCTGGATCCATCAAATAATTATGACACATACTAAATAATTCACTATCGCCAGTAGCAGTACCTCTTATTTGCCAGTCCCTAATTTTTTGCAATAACTTATCATTAGTTGGTGGTATTGGAAAGTTTTCGTCCATTTGATCTGGGTCTTTAGGCTCGTATCCTGTAGCACTATGACTGAATAATAGATCTTCTGGGTCTTCATACCCTTCAAAATCTACAGGATTATATTTAGCATCAGTGAGGTACCAATAGTCTTCCTTAAAGTGTTGGCTGTCACCATCAGTGTTTTGACGTATGTAGTACAGTTGATTGTCGTTACCTATTATCTCAATATCTGTATCCACTGCGGCACCGTTTAACCATTCTTCATATGCTTTTTGACTTCTCTGTGGCGAGAACAAAGGCTTCTTTGAGGCACCAAAATTTCCTGTTGTGATTTCTTTGATAAGCATATTTACTTACCCTTGCTTTTGCCCCAATTCTTAGCACCTACTTTACGGCACTTGACTAAGGCTCCACTGGCGTAGGCACTGGGCCATACTTTGTATCTGGATTTTACTTTGTGATAACAGGCATCCTGTTTTTCATTGAGTTGTGATTCGTGTACTATGTCACCACCACATTTGGGACATTTGTTAAATGGAATAGGACTTTCTAATGCTAATTTACCATTATCTCTTTTATAAATCCTTTTGCCTACTAATTGTGCAAGTTTTTTTAAAAACTTTATTCCGTCCTCGTCCTGTGCTTTGTCTTCTATTTCATCTATTACTGCTTTTAGCAATGTTATCTTATCTGCAGAATATGGTGCCTCATCTATTTTGGATTCATTTTTTATTTTTTTAAGGCCTGGAAATCTTTTAGGATCTGATAAAAATGTATTTACATCTTCTCTATTAGCATCGTCGATATATGCAATTTTTAAATTTTGTATTGTTCTCATCATATCTTGATCAGCATACAAATCTAAATTTTCTAAATGATATGCGGCAACCATATCTCCTTGTTGAGCCGCCATTGCTAGTTCTTTACCTAATTCTGATTGTTTAAAACTTGTAGCATCCATGGCCTTGCCAACACCAAATGCTAAACCACCCATTAATCCTAAAATGGTTAAAAACTTTCTAATGTCGCCTGGTGCTTCTTTTATTATTTGTAATTCTTCTTCTGTTAAATTTACACTAGTATCATTTGCAAATTTAAAAAATAATTCTCTAAGTTGATTATTTTCACCTACCATTTTACCCTGCATAGGGTGTGGTGACTCATGACCTGTGTTAGGCTTGATAAGTTTAGGCGCCTTGTCAGACGCCTTAACCTGTTTAGATTTCTTTCTAGATTTCTTTTCTGTGATAATACTGTCTATCTTCATAATACCTATTATGCTATTTCGCCTGAGTACCAAATTCTTACTGTGGCACTTCCGGCACTTGCTCCACCCTGTGTAACATAAATTACAATTCCAGTGGTACTGGTATAGTTATGCTTGGGTTCAATTTTAACTTGACTTCCTGACGGATCAAATCCTGCAAAAAGTCTGTCAACTTCACCTGAGTCACCCACAGTAATTTCTGTGGATGAATCATAATCTGTCCAATTACCTGCGTCTTTTTCAACAACCACACTATGTATCCATGTGTTTGATGAACTAGTTCCTACTGAAACATTACCACTGTTATAACTAACTGTGGTATCAACGTATTGTATTTTAGGGTCAACTATTCCGTCAAATTGACTTTTAGTTGCGGCATGGGTGGCATCAGTTCCGTCAGCAAGATTAACATTTACTAATTGATCACTTGAGTTTGTAAAACTGATCTGATCACTATTGCTACCAACAATAGTTACACCACTTTTACCAAGTTGAACGTTAGCACCTACTCCTGCTATACCGTAGTTTTTTACTGAGTCTACCATGTTATACTCCTATTAACTGATGTTACCAAGATCACTGTTACTATTTTGTGATTGACTAATTGTACCGTAATCTGTTACTGTAACACTATCACTTGCTAATACTATACTAATGGTGGCATTACCGGCACTTGCGGCACCGTTAACCACATTGTAACTTAATACACCGTCTGAAGTATATTCATATTGATATTGTGAATGATATTGAGCCGCTTTAGTTACATCAACGTCACCAGATCTTATAAATCTGCTAGAGTTTCCTGAGTCTCCAACTTCCACATAATCACCTGCACCACCACTTGACCAAGGACTAGGAACATCAACTGTGACACTCACTATCCTTGAACCTGATGTAATACTGGCAATGTTGGCAGAACCTGAATTATAGTCAACATCTACTGTAACGTGTTGTAATAAGTTTGCTTCAGCACCATCTAACTGAGCTTTTGTAACGGCCTGTGTGCTAACTGTAGCATTTGCAACTGCTATCTTTTGTAAAGCATCACCGGACGTGTAAAAACCGATTGCACTGGCATTACCGGCAATGTATGAACCTTGTTTTCCAAGTTCCACATTGGCGCCAACACCTGCTAGATTATATTTTTTAACTGTAGCCATTTAAATCTCCAGAGATTAGATTGTAATTACAAATAGTATTTATCTGTTCTTGACTATTTTGGCTTTTGTGTTATACTTCCAGTATGGAAGAACAATTCAGAATCTTTAAGACAACCAATAAGGGCAAAGTACAGTACTCTGTACATAAAGTCTACATATCAGAAGATGGTATGACTATTGCAGATTGGGATAGGGAACCTGTGAAATTAGAGTTTGACAATTTGTTACAATTAAATTATACTATTATAAAGAGTTTGAATGCTTCTACACTTGATGTGATGCAGGAAGAAACAGATTCAAACTCTTTGCAAAAAGCAATGGACATATTTAAAAACAATGTTTGATCAAAGTATAAATCGAATAGGCTTTTGCTGTAAGTATCTGGAAGAAGATCAGACACAAAAACCTAAAATTCTCAAAGAAAAACAACAGATGTATACTGAAAAGTCTACTACAAGGCTGTGGTGTAATAATAATCCTGATAAAGCAGAACAGAAATTACTAGATTGTGTTGAACACAATATGCAAAGTGCCTACAACCTCGTAGAGTATGTGAGTACACTACCTGAAAATTTGCGTATGGTTAGATTGGGTAGCAACCAAATACCCATGGCAACGGAGCCTACTTGGAGACATGTATTTGAAGACAAATCAGTAATTAAAGAACTAGAGAAAGGATTTAGTAAAGTAGGCGAACTAGCCAGAGCAAAAGATGTTCGTGTAAGTTTTCATCCTGGCCAATTTTGTGTATTAGCAAGTGATAAACCAGATGTTGTTGAACGAAGTATAGATGAGTTTGAGTATCATGCTAACATGATACGTTGGATGGGTTTTGGTAAAGAGTTTATGGACTTTAAATGTAATGTACATATATCTGGTAAGCAAGGGTATCAGGGTATTATAGATATATTGCCTAAACTTTCTCCTGAAGCTCGTAACACTATTGCTATCGAGAATGATGAGATGTGTTGGGGACTAGATGAAAGTCTCAAATTGGAAAAACATGTGGCACTTGTTCTTGATATACACCATCACTGGATACGTGACGAAGAATACATACAAGCAGATGATGATCGTGTGAAGCGAATCATAGATAGTTGGAGAGGTGTAAGGCCAACGTTACATTACAGTTACAGTCGTGATGAATGGATACCAGATGGATATGAACATGATAAACTTCACAGCATTAATACACTAATAGAAAGTGGTGCTAAAAAACAAAAACTGAGGGCTCATTCAGACTTCTACCCTAATGCTATTGCAAATGAATGGGCCTTGAGCTTTTGGAATGACTTTGACATACAATGTGAAGCCAAGGCTAAAAACTTGGCAAGCCAACAATTATACAAACAAGCAATAGCAACTGGTAAATAGTTGCATGAAAAACATATTGCTACTAGGCGGCATAGGTTATGTCGGTTCTAAATTCAACAAAGTCTTTAAAGACAAATACAATATAACTAATGTAGACATAAATTGGTTTGGAAATCCTATTGATGTAGAGTATGAATTTTTTGATTACAATGATGTCACAGACAGATATATCAAAACATTTGATGTAGTAATATTGTTAGCAGGTCATAGTAGTGTCAAGATGTGTGACGATAAATTTGGCAGTTGGAATAACAATGTTAGAAACTTTGCTAACCTGCTTTCAAAATTAAATGGTACAAAATTTATATATGCCAGTAGCAGTAGTGTATATGGAAATACTACTGAAGATGAAATAGACGAAGAGTATTTGGACTTCTCTCCTATAAATTTTTATGATATGGCAAAACTTCATATAGACCAATTAGCAAAATTAAGTGACACAGAATATTATGGATTAAGATTTGGTACAGTAAATGGTCCTGCTCCACACATAAGAACTGATGTAATGATTAATGCGATGACTAATACAGCAAAAACAAAAGGCGAGATACATTTGTTTAATGCTGACACTAAAAGAAGTATTTTAGGCATCAATGATCTTATGAGAGCCTTTAAAGCAATAATAGAATCAGAACAGAACAACAAAGGAATTTTCAACTTGGCAAGTTTTACAAGTACATCAGGAGAGATTGCTGAAGTAGTAGGCAGAGTAACCAAAGTTAAAGTTATTAATAAAGATACACCAGAAGTTATCACAAACGAAAAATTAGAGAAAAAGAATTATAACTTTGGTGTAACTACAACAAAATTTGAAAAAACATTTAATTTTGAATTTAAAGACACACTAGAGTCCTTAGTACACGAAACTGTAGGTAAATTTGACGGTTGTGAATTAAAAACTAACAGATCAGAACCTATAGAGTACGAATAAAAAGGCATATAAATATCAACATGGACGACAAACTCAATAATATTCTCGAGTCTATAAAAGAATACATAGACGAAAAACAAGCAAATAAAACCTGGGAGCCTGGCAAGGACTTTGTAAACTATGCTGGTCCTTTGTTTAGCAGTGATGAATATGTCAGTGCCGCAGAAACATTACTGGACGGTTGGTTAGTGATGGGAGATAAGAGTATTAAGTTTGAAAGAAAGTTTCCAAAGTATTACGGTAAAAAACACGGAGTACTTACAAATTCTGGTAGTAGTGCTAACTTATTGATGATGGCATCTTTAACCAGCAAAAGAGGACATAACTTTGGTAAAGGCACAAAAGTTTTAATGCCTATAGCAGGTTTCCCTACAACACTAAATCCAACATTACAGGTAGGATTTGAACCTGTATTTGTAGACATAGAATTAGACACACTAAATTTAGATTTAGATCAATGCGAAGAGATATTAAAAAACAATCCTGACATAAAAGTAATTACATTTGCTCATGTATTAGGTAATCCACCAAACATGGACCAACTAATGGAATTAGTAGACAAATACAATTTAGTATTACTGGAAGATTGTTGTGATGCTTTGGGTAGTACATACAAAGACAAACCATTAGGTAGTTTTGGAGAAATGGCTAGTTGTAGTTTTTATCCAGCACATCATATGACAATGGGAGAGGGTGGTTTTGTTGCTTGTAATACATATGAGCAAGAAGTAATTACTAGAAGTTTTAGAGAATGGGGGAGAGGTTGTTATTGCGTAGGCCCAGAAGCAAATAAACTTAAAAACGGTACTTGTAAAAAACGTTTTAGTTGCTGGATACCCACAATGCCTGACCAAACATTTGATCATAAATTTGTTTATGACGAAATTGGTTACAATTTAAAACCAATAGATATCCAGAGTGCTATGGGCCTTGAGCAACTTAAGAAACTAGATGAGATACATGCTCTGAGAAGAAGAAACTATAAATTACTTTTTGAAATTTATGAGAAGTATGAGAAATATTTTATACTGCCTAGACCCAGAGAACATTCAGACCCAAGTTGGTTTGCTTTCCCACTTACTATTAGAAAAGATGCGCCTTTTACTAGAACACAATATGTAGACTTTTTAGAAGATAATAAAATACAAACAAGACCTTATTTTGCTGGTAATATTATGTTACAACCAGCATATAGTCATTTAATGGATCCACAACAAGCAAAAGATAATTTCCCTAATGCTACCTTTACACTAACAAATACTTTCTTCCATGGAGCAAGTGCTGTTATAACACCAGAGCAAATAGCATGGATTAAAAAGGTTGCCGATGATTTTTTATCACAATATGAAAACAGAATTGTATGAAGAACTATTTTATCCAAACTTTATGTAAAGTAAAAAAAGAAGACTACGATCCCAACCAACAAGTACCTATTAATGAACCTGATACTTACCCAATGTATCAGGAATTACAAAATTTATCCTATTCAACTTTCAAACATTTTATGGAAGGAGATTGGGAATATGTCTTGTTAGAGGAAGAAGTAACTCATGTGTTTGAAGTATTCCAACAAAACTTCAGAAAGATATATGATTTATGGAACAAGGAACCTTGTAATATTTTGTTTACAGGTTTAGATACAACAATGATTCAACCTACAGAAGTTTTTGGAAAATATGACAAATTTACTATGTTTAATCATAGTGATCCAAAAAATACTCCTAAATTTGAAAATAATTTTAACTGTGACGTAAGATACTACCCAGCCACAATGGATAAGAAATGGATGGACTATACTATGGAAAAAATAGATAGCCTTAAAGTATGGTCAGATGAGCAGGATATCTACAATGATATGTTATGGGGGCAAGAGGTTAAATATACAGATGTAATAGATCCAAAAATGGCATATCAAGGACATATGATACCTAATTTGGAAACAAATATAGACAGAGGTAATCACTGGAACGGTATAGATATCAATGATGCTCACATTGTACATTGGCATAGCAGTAGAGGTATTGCTAATAGAGTAGAACTATTCAAACATATATGTGAATGGTTAGAGGTTCCGGTAGAAAATGAATAATGATATATCTACACATACCAAAAACAGGTGGAACGTCACTTAGAAATGCCTTTATGTTGGCACAAACACCTGTGCCATTTGTAGTAGCACCCAGTCACGCAATCACTTTACTTAATATAGAAACATTTTGTATATTCAGTATTCGCGACCCTTTGGATAGATTTTGTAGTGGGTTTTGGGAAAGAGCAACAAATCACAAACGCAAACAGATCAATAAAGGTGTAAACATTTTATTTCAGGGAGGAGGCTATCAGGATTTAGCCAAAGGAGAACAAAACATATTCAGGGACTTTCCAACGCCCAATCATTTCTTAACAGCTCTTAGGCAAGGTACAGCAGATAGAGATGAACATGAGTTTGGAAAAACACCTCTTAATCTTTTATTATCACCATTAACATATTGGGTAGGAAAATTACCAACATACAAAAAACATGAAGTAAAAGTAAAAAATGTTTATGAATTAAATTCACTGTCAAGGATAATGCATGAGCAGGGTATTAATTTACCTCAAGATCCTTTTTTAAAAAGAAGCAGAAAGCAATTTCCAGAAATAAATCAAAGTTATAGTATTTCAAAAGAGAATAAAGAGTGGTTTGAACAAGAGCTCAGAATTGATGACTATAAACTTATAGAACACATAAGGAATCAGTCATACTACATTCCCTAATAATGCTTGGTGGCCACCTTGCAAATATGTTGGAACAGTCATTTGCAGTTTCTCCTGCTATTCTAGGCTTTACTACGAGGGAGCCGATATTTTATTACTGTTAGACTGAAATCTATTCTGCCCAACACTTTTATTTAACAAATAATATAAAAATTATAGTTATATAGGTTGTTTTTCAAAGAAAAGGGCGGATAACCGCCCTAATCTATTGTAAATGTATGTTACTTCTTATTGAAGATGTGGTATAGTATCCAAACACCTATTAATCCTAATAAGCCTTCGTTACTTAATCCTCCTAAGATAGCCATGATGTTATCAACAACTTGGAAATCTCCGAGGAATGGTACTGCTCCACCAAATAATACTTCAAGTACTACTCCAAGAGCAATAACACTGATACCAACTTCTGTTAGTTGTTTGGCCCATCCGCCAACACTTTTAAGAATTTCCATATCAACCTCCTTTGAATTTACCAAAATTAGCAAATTCAGATAATATTTAAGTGCCAGTAATCACTTACTTAACAACTCACTTAATGTTAAATACAGTTATTAATATAGAAAAACTAGAGATAAAACACATGTTATTAGATAAACCTATAAAGAAAAACGATATAATTTCACTAAAATTGCTGACTGGCGAAGAAGTCATAGCACAATTTCAGGAAGAAAAAGATAATAATCTTATTGTATCCAAAGCAAGTATTGTGGCGGCAAACCCTCAAGGTGGACTAGGATTAGTACCCTGGATGATGAGCTCTATGCCAGATAAAATCAGCATAAATAAAGATACAGTAGTTACATTTGGTCAAACAGCAGAAGCCATCGCAGACAAATTCATAGAAGCGACTACAAACATTACACTGGCAAAATAACACACATTTCTTTACTTGACAAAATATAGTATTTTGTTATAATATATGGACATTTAGAGATTATGATGTTAAAACGTGGAATATTTCTAACCTTATTTTCTGTTAGTTTACTATCAGAAGATGTTGATGCTAATATCCAAACAGTAGATTTATCTATGACAGATGATACTATGTGTTTAGCTCTTAACATGTACCATGAAGCCAGAAGTGAAAGCACAGCAGGTATGTGGGCAGTTAGTGACGTCGTAATTAACAGAGTAAAAAGCTCATCATTTCCAAATACTATCTGCGAAGTTATAAAACAAGGACCTACAAGAGAGAGTTGGAAGACTTCTAGATTCCCAGATTTACCAGACTCAGAAAGAATTTTTTATCCTATCAAAAGGCAATGTCAATTCAGTTGGTATTGTGATGGAATAAGTGATATGCCTACAGAACTTTTTAGTTGGTACAGAGCATTAGAACTTGCCACACTTATGTTAAAGTTTGACAGAGGTATAGGTATCACAGATGGTGCTGACCATTATCATGCAGATTATATTAATCCAAAATGGAATAATAGTATGTTGCTCACAGCCCAAATAGATAACCACGTTTTTTATAAAGATATCAGATAAATATATACTGTTATAATACACACATTAGGAGTAACAGTATGTATGAATATAGATGTAAAGTCTTGAAAATAGTTGATGGTGACACAGTAGATGTTGATATCGATTTGGGATTTGGTATAGTGTTAAAAAGCGAACGTGTCAGAGTCATGGGCATAGATACACCTGAGTCAAGAACTAGGGACAAAGTAGAAAAACAATTTGGCTTAGCCGCAAAGAAAAGGCTAAAAGAAATGCTTGATAACAAATCAGGTCCAATCCTAAAGACACAGATCAATAAGAAAGGCGAGGACATGAAAGGTAAGTTTGGCCGTATATTAGGCGACTTTACTGTTTATCATGCACCAACTGATTCTTGGAGAATGGTAACCGAGATTATGGTTGAGGAAGGTCATGCTGTGGCATACTTTGGTGGTAGCAAAGATGAAGTTCAAGCAAAACATATGGCAAACAGAAGTAAATTAATTCGTGAAGGATTAGTTAAAATGACTGAAGCAGAAGCAGGACTTGTCTAAAAAACCAATAATTCTACTTGACAATACCTAAATAGAGTATATAATATAACTTTATACATCGAGGTATTGTAATGAAACGTTTTTATTCAGGTAAAACATATACCCACGCAACAGGTCATAGTTGTGCATTTAGACAATGGAGAGCAGATAGTCACTGTAATTTAATTCATGGCTATGCACTACAGTTTGAGTTTACATTTGGTTGTGATGAATTAGATGATCGCAACTGGGCTGTGGACTTTGGTGGTTTAAAAGAACTAAAACAATGGTTAAAAGAAATGTTTGACCATACTTATTTGGTAGCCGAGGACGATCCTGAGATGGATACAGTTCAATTGTTACAAGACAAAGGTCTTATTGACATGAGAGTTGTAAAAGCAACAGGGTGTGAACGGTTTGCCGAAATGGCCTTTGACAAAGCAGATGAAATTGTTAAGGATATCAGCAATGGCAGATGCTGGGTACAAAAGGTCACTGTAAGAGAACATGAAGCCAATAGTGCAACATGCGAACTTGCAGACACTCAGAAGATTCGATTCGTAGATTCTGAGAAATAACGAAGAACGATAAATGATGAACAAGAAGTTTAGAATGAGGGCAGTATAGATATCCTACTGCCCTTCACTTTTAAGAAATCCCACCTAAAATATAGATAAATACTAGACTATGTGGTTTGGTCTATTAACTTTAATAACCTCTATCGCTATAGCCGGCGTAGCCGCCTGGTTTAGTATAGCAGGACTTATGATATTCTTTGGTGGTATGCCATTGAGTATCGCCATTATGGCTGGAACATTAGAAGTAGGTAAACTACTAACAGCCAGTTGGTTATATCGTTATTGGAACGAAACTTCCCTCGCACTCAAATCATATCTTACCACTGCCGTAATTGTATTGATGTTAATTACATCTGCTGGTATCTACGGCTATCTTTCCAAAGCCGCTAGTGATGTGTCTAGTGATGGTGCTGTGGCATTTGCAGAAGTAGATAGACTAGACGGCCAAATTGCCAGAGAAGAAAACAAAATAGATATACTGGAAGACAGGATACTTAGTATAGGTGGAACTGTTGATGTAAGTGAAAGCATAACGCAACAGGAAACAATCAGAGATGGTGCATGGGCAAGAGTACAAGGCGATATAGATTATGCACAAGGACAAATAGACAGACTCAGAGACCAACTAGCAGTACTAGATAAAGCAGTAAACGATTTAAGAAACAAAGGTGTTGAAGTAGTTGTATTAGATGAAGG
>Ga0070750_10000327_pt1 | contig 26568 bp, 51 predicted proteins | sample VirMetDEL_Nov_24_FD_77013 | JGI IMG/M metagenome (GOLD analysis project Ga0070750, IMG submission 77013) | Aqueous microbial communities from the Delaware River and Bay under freshwater to marine salinity gradient to study organic matter... | ecosystem: Environmental > Aquatic > Marine >...
CATTTAATACACCCCCCACTCATCTTACGTTTGCAATATAATTGTGTTATACATATACACTGCTTAGTAATCTTCTATACTTCTTTGACCCCAAGCTTGTAGCATTGCATCTCTTCTTGGTTTCCAATTTTGTCTATTGGCGTGAGTAACAGCTACACCTATAATCTTTTCATATTCTACAGGTAGGTTCTGCTGTAGTTTAGCAAGATAATCACCCCAGTGGTAGAATTTGCTAGCCCCTTGGTAATTCATATGCTCCCATTTTTTTTCGCTAAAGTTATACATATCACGGTAAAGTAAGGGCTCTCTTGCGTGATAAACATCATTGTCATACTCTTCTTTGTGATAAGTCATAAACTTATACGGCACAAGATAACTTAAGCTCATATAGTTGCCTTTATTCTCTGCAACAACGTGCCTAAATGTATCTTGAACATCTTCGAAGTTTCGCTCATAGGTATACTTTGTTTGCCAATACCATAACAAATACTTCAACGTGCTTGGTTTCCAAACTGATACGCCGATACCCGGCATAACATAAACAACAAATTTTGCTTCGTGCTGTGGGTTTATCAATGCACCCGGTGTTGGTGGCTTTAATTGACCACCGCTAAATTTAAATTCTGCAACTTCTAAAGCTACATTGCCAGTTTCACAAGCTCTTGCATCTAGCTTTACTTGTATAGAAGTATCGCCAATAAAAGCATCTATACCTTTTACTCTGTCTAATGTATCACCTTTAAGAGTTGACTTATACTCGCCATCCATAATACCCATAGTGCACATTGTATCTATTACAGCTTCACCTAAGTCACCTAAGACAAGTGATTTGTAAAATTCGTGTAGTGGTTTACCAGTTTCTTCATTTTCCATAATATTTACTTTAGCATACATTAGAAAAAAAATCAAGTATAGTAATAAATATGGATATAGCAGTAGTGATACCAACTCTAAACGAAGAGCTGAATATCAGAAACACAATCAAGATGATGCCCTCGTTAGTCGATGAGATTATTGTCGTCGACAGTGGTTCAACAGACAGAACGCAAGCTATCTGTGAAGATATGGGTGTGCAGTTTTACTTTGCAAAGGATATTGAACCCAGTCAAGGTCATCACTTAGGCAAAGGTGAGAACTTATGGAAGTCTCAATTTGTCACTGACTGTGACATCATTTGTTATATAGATGCTGACTTGTTTACTATAAATCCGACTTATGTTGAAAGCTTGGTGAGTCCTTTAATGATTCAGCCTAAAACAAAATTTGTTAAAAGTTATTTCGATAGAAGTCATACGCCTTACGGTGGTCGAGTAACTGAATTGACGGCTAAGCCTTTACTCAGTGTTTTCTATCCCGAGTTGACTCAGATACATCAGCCGCTCAGTGGTCAAGTTGCAGCATATAGAGAAGTTCTACAGTATTTAAAATATCCAGTTGATTATGGTGTAGAGATTTCTCACTTGATTGACATCTACAAATCTTTCGGCATAGATTCTATTGAGCAAGTATTTTTAGGCAAGGTAGGTCATAGGAATAGAAACTTAGAAAGTTTGATACCTACGGCTGAAAGTGTCACAAACATAATTATGGACAAAGCATTCGAACACGGCTTAATTGAAACTAGATTTGTCACTGACATAATCTACAGAAGTCCTTCCATTAACATTTAACATTCTGTTAACACACTTGGCGTTCCGAGATGCTACAGTTAAGAACTTATGAATTATTTAGAAATGATAGCGTATGGAACAGCCAGTAATAAAACTATAGAACAAATTACTTATGGCAAATCTAAGAGGTCGAAGAATCTTCGTAGTCTCGAACCCTTGAAATTGGGAGAACCTTTGTTTCATTTAACCGTAGACGACCTACCCTAAACTTATAAATTCTTCTCGCTTTATCTGCAATCATTTTATTTAACTTGTAGGTGTTTTTAAAGGCGATTGATTCATCATCTTTAGGAATAAGCAACCCAGTTGATTGAGTTTGCTTTCTTGCTGCAGGCAATTCTTTCCAGTCACCTTTTGTATATTGATGGTCAATAGTTTCTTTCAATAAAGGTAAATCAAATAGATGCACTTCATCGGCATTGATATCTACAAACAAAACGAAATCTGCAATAGAAGTCATCAACCTAGATTCTTCATCATCTTCTATCAGTGGCAAGAATATCTTATCGTGTGGTTCCGGGTTACCAAGAACTAAACAGTAATAAGGAATATTTTGTTTGTTCAATATAAATAAGTCCACCCCATCGTCGACTAACTTTGCACTAGAACCATAATCATAAGTTTCATAACCAACTTGATATTTAAAAAATAGATAGCCTATCTCTGATAGCCAGTATTTATTTTTTCTTACTAAGAGTTCTGAATTTTCCATCCACAAGATGATACCGCAGAAACGAAGTCTTGCCAAGTATCTTCAGAATCATCATCTTTTTGCGGCTGACCGAATTCAATCCATATTGCGAACAGGTCATCATACTCACTTGGGTTAAGTAAGAAACCTATAACATCTTCTATGTCTTGTAAAACATCTGTGTCTCTGAGAGCTACAACAAAAGAAGTGAGTTCTGTATATCTGTTTAAGACTTCTTCAAACTTTCCCATCAAAGATTTTTGAGCCCACTTTTTTTGCTGCGATAAAACTGCATCTATAGCAAGAAAGATTTGTTGACCAACAATATAAGAGGCTTCTTCAACTGGTGTTGATTCATCTACAAATTGTTCTTCTAAGATTGCGTAATAGTTTGATGGGTCAATAAAGTTCATTGGGCATTCTGATTGATGCTTAGACACAGATAAGTTCACTGTGCAGAATTCGCACATTTGGTCGGGGCTAAATAACTCTTCCGGGTTAAACATAGTCTTAGTATAATCGAAAAAATAATACATAACATTTGACAAAAAATATATATTGTATTAGAGTAGTAATAACTACAATAAAAGGAGGTATCCCGTGGATACTAATTTCGTGCCCCATAGGGTAGAAAGATTACCCGAGAAAACTCGAGTAAAACCATCGTCTGCTGTATTTACTGCTGACGTTATAAGTATGATGCAACAAAATCCAAGTGATTGGTTCTGTGTATCAAAAGTAGAAGTGCCTAAAGATATAACTCGTAAACAGATGAATAGTCTGAGAGCAGGTTTATATTCAAAAGCACAATATAGAAAAATTCGATATAACCCATTAATGGAATATACCGTAAGACTAGCTGAAGAAGATAATGGAAATTATTTATCTTTGTTTGTCCGACTACAAGGAAATGAATTCGATTTTCGTGGAAATTAATAGAGACAAGTTAGTTGAATTACTTCTACTTGCTAAGAATCAGAGAATTCAATATGGCGAGGAAGAAGAACTTGACCTTGACGAGTATGGAGGGATGACAGCTGAGGAATTAGTTTTACTCAGAGATGAAATCGATTTACTCACAAAAGATGCAAGAACATTAAAAAGATGGATTGATGACAGAATCAGAGGTCTTCTCACTAATAAAGTTATGAGATTTGGTGAGAGAGTTTTCAGAGGTAGGAATGCTTCTAAACTTGTGCCTTATGATAGTGATAAGATAATTGACTTCCTCGGTGACGATTGGAAGAAGGCTGTCCGTCCAGCTTTTAGGGTTACAGCAATAAAAGCAATTGCTGAAGAAAGAGGATTAGATTCAAAAGTTATAGTAGAATCTTTATTTGATAGAGTTGAGACTGAAAACTTAGAAGTCAATCCTCTAGACAGGAGTCCGAAGTTTATACAAGAAAAACTGTCAGACTCAGATAATATAATAGTAGACATATAAATAGGAGACAATATGAGTAAAGAGACAAAAGTCACTAGCTTGTTGAGACTTGCTAAGCAATTCCCACCACAGTTAGTGTCTACAATCAAAAAAGGCAACAGAGAAGAAGACTATATAAATCACTCTGTTATCGCACAAAGATTGCTACAGGTCGTCGGTCCATATGACTGGGACTTTACTGTAATCTATCAAGGTGATAACCCTATCGCTGTTAAAGGAACGCTTACCGTCGATATAGATGGCAAGACAGTTTCTATTGCAGGGGCAGGAACGCCACAAAACAATAAAGAAGATATCGGTGAACAAATTAAAAAGATGGAATCTGATGCTTTTAAAAGAGCGGCTTCAAAAATTGGTGCAGGTCTACACTTGTGGGCTCAAGAACAATACTTCCTCTTCGCCAATCTACTCAATGAGTTAGAATTGAGCAAAGACGAGGTTAACTAATGGACGACCTCGAAGAAGGTTTTGAGGTTAAAACAGGGTTTAGGTTTATGGTTGTTCCCAAGTGGATTCTCGAAAGAGATTCTAAAGGGAACGCCTTAGGCTCTTCTGCAGTTCACGTTTACACAGCTTTAGTTAGTTACGCTAACAAAGACTTAAATTGTTTTCCAAGTCATTCAACATTGGCTGATTTGGTAGGCAAGAGTGTGAGCTCAGTAAGAAGAGCTTTAGACGAGCTTAAAGGATTCGGTGCCATTCAGTGGAAAGGTAGAGGAGATGGAGAACAACAAAGTTCTAATCTTTATTACTTACCACACGAACGTGGTGCAGAGTTTGAAGCCCCAGTAGAAGACTATCAACAAGCTGAGACAGGTGATGGCTTTATGATACCGGAAGGTGTTCAGAAGAATCACAAAGATGAAGCATATGTTTTTGCTTTAGGTGAATTGTTTGGGCAACCCAAGACAAGTAAGCAGTGGGCAAGATACAGAAATGTAGCAAAAGAAATTGCACCACACGCAACCACACCTAAAGATGTCAAAATAGCCTTTGATAAGTATCCGAAGTTTATGCCAAAAGGAACAACTAGAACGTTGGAAGCCCTAGGCAAACACTTCCAAACTTTGATGCAGGTTGAGACTGACAAAACAGTTGACACTCTCAATAGACTTGAATCTTTGAAGTCAGAAAATATTGTGGAGTTTTAAAGATGTCATCTCAAATTATGGTATAATAGTAAAAGATGGCAGGACAAATCACACCAAAAAATAATAACGCGTGGGACCCCGAAAATGAATCTTGGGACGAATACAAGGTTCGCAGAAGTGAGGGTAAGATGGGAACAGGTCAACCAAATTCTCAAAAGAACGCTCGTGGTCTATGTCCAAATACAGACAAGCCTAAACGTGGTTGCGATTGTAGGACTTGTATAAATAGAAGGAATAGGTCTAAGGGAAGACGAAAGCAAAATATGGTTCGTAAAAAATTAGGTATTCCGGATAGAAAATTCCACGGTGCAGATGCACACGAGGAAAATTGGAGGTCTGCAGTTCGCATAGAAGTGAAAGCAGGTCAACAAGTAGGACCTATATCAACCCGGTTCAAGAAAGCAGAAGCCCAATCTTGGGAAAACGTTAAGAACATAGAGGGTGGTAAAGGTAAACCATTTATGATGGTGGCTATGCCCGACGGAGAGACTGACGGTATAGTTCTATTTCGACTTTCACAGTTGAAGGAAGTCGTTTTAGGTATATTAGAAAATTGGGAAAATCCCGAGGAAGATAAATATTAGGAGATAAAATGCCAGTAAGCGTAGTAACACTACAAGGAAATCTAACAAATGTCGAAATGACAACAGGAAACACAGGTTCAGCCTTCACTAAAGCATCTTTAGCCGTAAGCGGTGGTAAAGATATGAATGGTGAAGACAAAGAAACATTGTGGTTCAATGTAAAGGCTTGGGGAGATTTAGCAGAAAATATTGCTGAGACTTTTCAAAATGCTCAAAACCAAGGTGAAAAATCCTTTAGAGCAATAGTAACAGGGAAAATAGTTCCCGAAGCATGGGAAGATGCAAACGGTAATAAGAGAACAACTACAACTGTATTTGTAGAAGATATAGGTGTATCTCTTAAGTATTCTAAAGTTGGTAGCATAAATAAATCTATGAACCCAATGAATAGTGCCAAAAGCTCTGCCGCTTTTTCACAAATGAAAAAAGGTAGCGACATACCGGCACCGGCACCAAAAGCAGAAGTAACTGCTGATGCTGCACCATCTGCACCAACTGCTAATGAAGACGGAGGAAGTGAGGTTCCATTTTAATGGGATGGTTTAGAAAATTAGGTAAAACAAATGATGCCCCAAAGCTAACTGCAATAGAGCAAGCTTGTGCTGATAAAGGTATTGATTTGGATAAGTTAATTAAGAAGAGCAAGGTTTCTGCAAACACTGTAAGTAAATACAATGTTATGGATGCAAAGATTCCAACAGGGACGTTGAACAAGTTAGAAAAAGTGTTAGGCAAAGGTTCTTTAAGTAGTGCCTCAAAGTAATATCACTTTAGACGATTTGATGGGTGTCAATGAAGTGGCTACCTTTTTACAAGTAACGCCAAATTTGGTGTCAGCTTGGATTAAAAGAAATGTTATGCCACTTCCCGACACTACTTTAAATGCCGGGAGAACTCTAATTTGGACAAGACAAACAGTAGAAGACTGGGCAACAGCTACTGGTAAGATGCCTATGAGCAGAACACCAGTTTGGGTGAAGCCAAAGAAGGGATAAGATGGATAAACGAACAATTATTAACCCCGGAGCTTACTCAATCTTTATCAGACAGATGGTAAGAGACGATGGATTGTCAATTAATGAAATAAACAGAGGTATCGGTTGGAATGATTACTATGCCAACACACTTCTGAAAGACAATAAAATGCCTACATTCAACAACTGTCTTAAAGCAGAGGCATATTTTAAAGAATACTTTATGCGAAGTAATAAATTTAAAAGACATTTAAGAAAAACTATACAAGTTTACGAACCAATTGATGTTATTGATTGGCTCGAATCAGAATGTGACGACCAAGACTTATGGCTAGCAGGTATGAGTCAAGACAAAGGCAACTTTCTTAAATCCGATATGGCATCTCTCGAAACAGGAGAGATTCTTTTTAAGAAGTTAATGCTATTTACAATAAATATAGATAGATATGAAGATTCACCAATAGGTGATTACATTGGATTATCAATGGAAGAATATGAAAGAGGTGAAGTAGGATGAGCGAAGACAAAGTAGGCATTCAATTTACAAAACTTTCTGAGATTGCTGAGGCAGACGTAAATCCAAAAGACCACGACATAGGTGCAATACACGAATCTATGAACAGGTTTGGTTTTACCTCACCACTACTTATGAATGAAGCTACAGGGAAACTTGTTGCAGGTCACGGTAGAGTGGAAGCCTTAACTCAGAAAAAACAATTTAACGAAGACCCCCCAGCAAATATAAATGTTGATGAAGACGGAGACTGGTTGATACCAATTATCCGTGGTGTCTCATTCAAAGATGAGAACGAAGCTCAAGCATACTTGTTAGCAGATAACAGATTAGTAGAGCTTGGTGGTTGGAATACAAATGTTCTTTTAGAAGAACTTGAAAAATTAGCAGAGGCAACTGACTTGAGTGGAACTGGTTTCGACCAAGCTGACATTCAGCAAATGTATGACGATATGGAAGCGTCAATAGACGAAGGTGAAGATAAAGGGTTGCCAATGGGTAAACCATCTTATGAGATAGTGTTTGACGATGAAACTCAACAAGCACAGTTTTATTCTTTCGTTAGATGGCTTCAAGATAATTATGATGGTGAAACAATCGGAGAAAGATTTTTTCAGCACATAGAAATGTGTATGGGGGAATAATGAGTGATTTTGAATATCAATTATTAGATAAAGAAAAAAAATTAGAAATCTTAGACAGACAACTTCTAGAGATGGAAGTGCAGAGATTTAGTCTTGAGATGTCTGAGCCTAGTAGATTACAAGGTGAACCACAGCAATATACCCAATGGCAAGCAGCAATGTTACAGTTTGATACAGGTATAGACAAGTTACGTAAAGCTAAGTTAAAAACGGAAAATGGCTAGACAAAAAGGTTTCATTGAGGAGAATGTTTATGAAGAAGCTAAGAAACGTATTCATCATATTTATGACACTCACGACAATGTTAACATTGCTTACAGCGGTGGCAAAGATTCTACCGTCATCCTTAACCTCGTTTGGGAAGTCGCTCAAGAAAGAGGACTAGACTCAATCGATGCTCATCATAGAGATGAAGAATTGAATCCGGGACTGATACTTGATAATGTAAAGTATTACTTTGACCAACCTTGGTGCAATATGACGTGGTATGCACTACCAAAGAATGGTTCTTTCTTCTGTTTAGGCGTAACTAAGCAAATAACTTACTGGGACCCAAGTGGAGAAAGAGAATGGCTAAGACCTAAACCCGAATGGGCTGAGACTTTAAATGATAGAACAGAAGTCTTAGGTCGACACGGCTATGACCAAATCATTACTGATACTTATCCTAAAGGTAAAGTAGCAATAATAAATGGTATCAGAGCTGAAGAAAGTTTAGTTCGTTACCGTTCAGTAGTAAATAAGATTACTGACAACTATATTGTAAGCTCTAGTTTAGATAGAACTAGATTAGCTAAGCCAATATATGACTGGATGGAAAATGATGTATTTAAATACTTTCACGATAATAACTTAAGATACTCAGCTTGGTATGAGCAACAATTATGGAGTGGCGACGGACTTAGGGTTGCACCACCATTAATCGCAGAATCTATGAAGACTATAGACAAGTGGGCACAGATGGACCCGGAGTTTTATAACAGGTTAACTGATATATTCCCCGAGGTAAGAGCACACGAAAGATACAAGGGCACGATAAGCGACGCACACATTTATAAAGAATATGGTAAAGATATGGAAGGTGTCAAGCAATGGATTGAAGCCAATGTTGACCCGGAAGACTCTGTTTATCCAAGAATGCTGCAGAAGTGGAAAGCTGTAAAGCGTTTAACTGAAACACAACCGGAGAGATATTTACCGGGAGGCACAGCAGAGTGGGTGTTAAAGCACTTTGTTACTGGCAAAATCATACACGGTGATATTTATCCAATGACTACACAGGAAATACGACAAAAATACGGTAGAAAGAAACCGAAAATTAATAAGAATAGGAGAAAGAAATGATGGATTTGTTTTTCAAATCAAAATCTAAACAGGCATACAGACTTACTATGGTCAAGCAAGAATACCTTGACTACCTAAATGGATGGATTGGTAAGCTCGAAACTAAAATATATAAGATGGAATCACGTAAGCACAATACAGATGAAATTAAAGCTCTTAGAAACAATCTAAGGATTTTAAAGACTTGTGCTAAAACGTTTAAAGGAATAAGTTCTAATTATGAGCAATAAGTATCTATTTCATTCGTTAGAGTTTGTAAAGACAGATGAAATCTCTGTGTTCTCTATTCTCAATGGGGAATCTCTAATAGTTAATATTGGTAGCGAGGGATTAGAAGTAGAGTTCAATGACCAAAGAGTTCATAAAATGAGTTGGGAGGAGTTAGATACAAATGGCAGTTAATGATTATTATTGGGAACTTGCAGAACTTAACCCCGATGCAGTTGTTTATGAAGAATTCGAATCAGCGTATATGGGTATTGCTAAAAGGGTAGGTTTAAAGCCAGTTGCTATGTATGACACTGAAACAATCATCAACACTATTGGTTTTAACTTAATGCAAGACAAAGAGTTTATGGAAAATCTCGAGAAGGACCATACAGAGGAGCAAGATAAGATAGAAGCTCTTTATGATGAGGCAAGTCAACACTTTGACTTCAACATTGCAGGTGGTATCTTCGGTGAAGATAACGAGAATGGACCTATATTCTTGCAGATGCCCGACGTAAACTTTGATGAAAGGATAGAAGAAGATGAGTAAAAGATTCAGAAAAGAGCAGCACCAGTGGACTCAAGAGATAAATTGGAATACCTCTTTACCTAAATACGGTGAGAGTGAAAAGAAAAAATGAGTATATTCGAAGACCAGCCAATAAGTAATGTAGTTTGGAAACTAGCTAGTGAGTTAGACCCTAACGATTACAACCCAAACAGAGTTCTAACAGATGAGTTTAGAATATTAGCTTTGAACATTCAAAGATTCGGATGGATACAGCCAATACTTATAAACAAGAACAACATCATTATTGATGGTTTTCATAGATGGAAACTTGCTCAAGACAGTAAAGAACTTTATAAAATGTTCAGCGGCAGAGTTCCTTGCGTTGTTATGGACTTAGATGATAGGGAAGCAATGCTACTTACCATCAGAATAAACAGAGCTAAGGGCGTTCACGAGGCTAGTTCTATGGCAAAGATTGCAAAGAAACTAGTAAATGAGTTCGGAATGACACCAGCTAACCTACAAGAAGAGCTTGGTATGGGCGGCAGAGAGGTCGAATTGTTACTTGCTGACACTGTATTCGTCATAAAAGAGATAGATAAATGGCAATACTCTAAAGCTTGGTATCCATATGAAGACAAAAAGAAGTATGGCAACAGTGACGTTAACTAAACAGCAGATACTTAAGATACTTAAACGCAAGGTAGAAAGCCACAACAAAAGGTTTGAGTTTATCTCGGGCAAGAAAGCAGACTTCTACACACTGAGGATTGTATTTTCACGTGGGTATGAAGCAGAAGAAATGTTTGGTGAAGACAATGAGAACAAAAAAATTAAAGCAGGCTTCAGAAGAGTAAAGTATTTCTTGTATCTAATGAGAAACGGTTACCCGGCAATGACCTCTGACTTAAGTGCAGAAGAAGATTTTCACATACTACCTAAAGGTCACAGAATGAAAGCAGACTGGGAGACTTTTCATAGACCCGAGTTTGATTACTTTATCGATACAGAGACTTCATTCGACAACTATATGAACGTATTCGAAGAAGAATAAAAGATTTACCTAAGATAGCTTGACAAACTGGAAAATCGTGGTATTGTGATAGAGACAATCAATAGAGGGAGACATAATGCAATCTGTAAAGGTTGACGTTAAAGAAGATACAGTAAACATAAGAGACATTTGGCTAAAGAACGCCGAAAAAGCTAAAGAATTTGGTGGTAAAAGATTTCTTGGGTTTACAGAAAAAGGCGCTGAAGTATGGGTTTCATATCTTTTAGATTTAGAAACTGGTTCTTTGACTGCCAAGTCATCACACGATTTTAGTGCATTGATGTATGAAGAAGCACAACTTGCTACAGCAAGAGTTACCGTTCCTAGAAACAAGGTTCAAAGAACCTCAACAGAGAGAATGGTTAGAGCTAATGCTAAAAACGCAGGTGGTAAAGTAACACTATTTACTTTGAGTTATATTCAAAGGTTATTAGATATGATAGATGGTAAGAACCCTAGGGCATTCGTCAAAGGTAAACCAACTACCTTACTTATGAATTACCTAGCAGGTGCTATCTATGAGGGTGACCTAGATGAAGAAAATGGTTTCACTTTTAGACAAGCTATAGAAGTAGCAAAGCTACCCGAAGGTGAATACTTTATAGTCTAACAAAGAAGTATAGAAGATTACTAAGCAGTGTATATGTATAACACAATTATATTGCAAACGTAAGATGAGTGGGGGGTGTATTAAATGTTCGTTGCCCGAATCTAAATAAGCCCCCTACCTAGTCTGCACATAAATTTTTTTATTTAGTAGTTGACAAAGTATACAAGGTATGTTATAGTTATTACTATAAGGCTGAACGGCTAGTTCAAAAGGGTAAGACCGTTCGTGATTTCTTCCAAAGAAGAGAGAGCATCCCCTGCTTTATTGGGTCCAATCCTATGGAGAGGAGTCTAGGGACAATAGGGGAGGGGTCCGTTTTTATTTTCCAATCAAAAAAAATCTGAATTCCAAAGTCGTCCAAATTTTAAATTTCAAAAATCTAAATCTATACTTTAGATAGAGGTCCGGACTATTTTCTAGTCACTAATGCCCAATGGATTAAAAAGGTTCCGGACATTATTGGGAATCTTAATGCAAATGGGAATCTAAACCTAAACTTTATATCTAGATTTTGGAGTTGGTAAATTTTGGTAAAAGTTCCGGGAGCTCCGTGGAGTATAGGATTTAACTCAAAAAAGAAATTAATTGTATTGATTTGACAAATGTCCTACTTTCTGTTAAGTTATTAATACAAGATAAAACAGAAAGGTTAAAAAATGAAATACACATTGGCTGAACTTAATAAAAAGTATCAAAGTAAAGATATCTTTATTAACGCCACTATGGTTCCATCTTTTAATTGGTCTACTAGAGGTATCAAAGAGTTCACTATTAAGACTAGTAGTGTATGCCGGGAAAACTTTGAGACATTAGAAGCCATTAATAGAAGACATAACTAAGAAAGGCAGACATTGATTAGATTGTTATTAGCAATAATAGACGGACAGCAAAGTGAAGAAAAGGAAAACAATGAAGACATATAAGGAGAAAAAATAATGCCTAAGTTAAAAACATATAAGATATTAGTAAAATTTGATGCGACTGACGAAAAAGACGCAGAAGATTTCGTTTACGATATGCAACCAAAAGATTGGTTAGAACATTTAGAGGAGGAAGAATAATGGCAGATATCACAGAAGTATTAGATGAGTATTGCGAAAGTGTTTATGGTCATACTAATTGGGGATATACAAGCACATACTCTAAAGAAGAACTATCAGATAAATCTAAGTATGACCTTGAATTAGATAACAGTATTGTTATTTGGTATGAGGCATTAAAGGAGGAAGAATAATGGCTATATATGCAAAGTTTGATTTCAACGTTTATATTGAAGTTCAAGATATCAATGATAGTAATGAGATTAAAGACGCAGTAATTGACTGGTGGACTAGCACAACAGACTTACCGGACTATGAAATATTAGAGGAGGAATAATGCAAGCTGAATATTTTATTCACGAAGTTATTGTGTCAGATAGTAAAGGTAAATTATATAATTTTAATAGTGATTATATGAACGAAAACTTTCAAGTTACTGAATACGATACCTTGACACCAATAGAGGAGGAAGAATGAAAGAACATTTAACAGAAGTTGTTTGGGAAGATATATTTGGTAACGAAGTCAAAAGAGACTTTTATGACTTAAGAAGTCCAGCTGAAAAAAAACTTTCTAAAGAACTTGACAAAAATAAATAATCTGTTAAGGTGGATTACATAAGGTTAAGAAATTAACTTTATACAAGCTATTTATGTAGGACGAGAGGAACCTTAGGGTGATAAAATTTCTAGGAAACTAGACATTCAAAGTCTGTAAGTAGCTTGTAGCACATAATAAAGGTTGGTAGTTCATTACTACCTAGACACGAAACAACTAAACGCAGACCTCGTTAATTGTGTGTTACAAGCTATTTATGTAATGACTTGACATAGTGCCAAGACTATGTTATAGTAATTATATTGATAGCGTGAAGTTATCACGCACGGCAACATTTCTTCTGAATGGATACATTCGTTAGGAAATGTGGTTATGTGAGAGACAAACTAGGGAGAATTACTAGGGGAATATGCTTTCTGCTCGGGTGAGACCGGGACTCACGGAGAGCGACGAAGGAGCCGGCACCTCGAGGGGTGGAGAACCGGAGCACCTAGCCAGTAAAAAGAGACAAAGAATTGACTTTGTTAACATTCTGTAGATGACTTGAGAGTTGCAGGACACCTTGGGTAACTGAGGTCGGCTGAGATTAAGCCATTAGGTAAGAGAGAGAATGTTATGGGAACGCCCCACTAAATCTGCGAGTTTCCGAAAATGGGAATGTTTGTGTAAACCGTATAGGTCTCATTCTGTGTAAAAAGAGTTGGAGGGTGAAAGTAACGGGTTCATCTGAATATAACTCAAGTGATAACTCCACGGTATCAATAAAACGGTCCGGACCCTCTTAAGTGAGGTAATGGTCAGATACTGGAGGCTGGAATCTAACTGGAGACTGGATTCAACTCCAAAAAGAAATTAGGTTACAGAATTTGACAAGTTATTCAAAACCTGCTAACTTGGTTATATATTCAATACGAACTTGAAATAGTGGTTCTGAGGATATTAAGAAAATTTGGCTTTTTGACAACAGAATATTTATATCAAACTTTAGCAAGATAATTTTAAGAGTTGGCTCGTAAAGTGTCCATAGTCTCGAAAAGAAACCTCTTGTTCGCTATGTTTTAAGAATTGTGAGAATACTAGTTAGGACCACAAGAAACCTACTACCTCTAGCAACAATGTGAGCTTATCGGAAACTACCTGCACAGAGTAAGAGAGGAAACTCTCAGTTGCAACTAAACAGCTCTAAAGATTGTCTTACTAAAGTTTGGTAATCGAATATAAATGGATTACTAATTTGGATACTGGAGAGACTGTGCGAGGCAGTTAGTCGACAAGAGCCCCCTCAGAAAGTATCCATAGTTTTAAAGGTCAAAGGGTGATGACATAGCAATGAGGTGGAAAGCCAATCGTGTGTGTTGCTGTGTAGCTCTACAAAAAGGAAACTGTGAAGGACACACGACTGTGCAGTTTCTCGTTAAGGGAAATAGTGTCGGAGCTTGAGATTCCAAGTTGGTAAATAGCTCCTCAATGGACACAAACTTGGATTCCCTTTAATCCTACTTTGTGAAATTTTTCACAAGGATATAAAATAAATCTTAAATAAAGTTGACATAGTTTTAAATCTTGTTAAATTGGAAGTATGCAAAAACATAAACTAACATTCTACACACCACAGAGTTGGGTTTACTTATTCAGTATCCCTACAAGCTCTATGCGTGTAGAAAACTTCCTAATAAACACATTAGGTCGTTATCTTATGTTCTCGAAAGACATTAGGTCCTAGAGACGTGGGGCAGTGTGGAGCCTTTCAACAGAATCCACACACGATGAAAAAAATTTTCAATAAGAGTTGACAAAGATTACAGAAAGATTAAAGTAAGAGTATGAATATTAAAAAAACTATAAAACAAAAAGGGGGTGTGAAAATGTCCGAACAAACAATAGACAAGCGTTTCGTTTGCAAAACTTGTTCCATGGTAACCAAATCAAATGGTTACTGTAACAATGGTCATAAAGTTGTTAGCTCAAGAGCTTTGCTCAAGAGTATGTTCTTTGATAATACAGATAATACAACTCTGTTATTAACAAATAACGGCAACTTCGACAATAGCTATAGTTTGCAATCCGACTTCGAGGAAGCCGGTTACTTACTAGACGCTTTGCGCGAATAGGTCCATTTGCTTTGAACGGGGTTCGCTGTTACCTGTCAACAGAAAACAGCTCCAAATATTTTTTTATTTAATCCTTGACAAGTAGAACATTATTTGTTAGGGTTAAAGTATTAACCGACAAGCTAGGAGTAAAAATCTTAGGACTAGAGACTGAAAGTTTCGGGAGAGGTGGGAAACCATAACTTATAAACCTCTTAAATACCCGAGGAGTAAGTCAAAGGTATAAGGACCTAGCAGGTTAATAAAGATTAACAAAACAAAAGGAGACACGATGAAGTTAGTAACCAAAGAACTTGAAAACAAGTTCCCCGAAATATACGAGACACAAAGACAAGAGGACCCAATAGTGCAAGCGAAATATTTTTGCCCGTGGAATAATTGGACTTGGTATGCGACAGAGTTTGATAAAGAAGAGGGAATCTTCTACGGACTTGTAGCAGGTCACGAAGTTGAATTAGGATACTTTGACCTTGAGAGCTTTGAAATAGTAACAGGACCATTTGGAATGAAAGTAGAGAGAGACCTTTACTGGACACCAACAGCTTTAAGCGAAGTAGAGAAGATGGAAAGGGAAGCACGTGGATAACATAAACTACGACCTTATAGGAACAATCTTTATATCCATTATGGCTACAAAGTTTGTTTGGGATTTTCAAGGTTGGGCTGAGAAGTGGATTAGCCGAGCTGAAAGAAAGTATAAAAGTTATTTGACAAAGTAACAATACTTTGTTAGATTGGTATTAAGACAAACAGAAAGAAGGACGAAAATGAACAGACCGATATTTGAAATCGCAAAAGACATTAGGAACGATTGGACAAACGCTAGCCCATATGCTTTACCTTATTTGGAGGCAATGGACGAGCTTGACTCCATAGAAGACAGATACATATTTGATAGTGCAAAAAGCGTTGTTAGATATTTTCTCGCTAACGCTACACCTTGGAAAGGGGAAGTTGCTAGGGAGATTAAAAAAGAACTAAAAGATATGGTTGCTTAACGGCACCGGAAACAAAAGGAAAACAATGAATAAAGAATTACAAAAATACTGGGACGCTTTTATATTAAGCGACCTAGTAGATAAGAACAGGAACAAAAGTGGATACGTAAGTCCACACAACATAGGTTATGGATTGTTTAGGCACACAGTTCGCAATGCTGTTAACACAGTCCCTAAAGATTTAAGGGACGAATACCTACAGACATTTGTAAACAAAGACCTTACAAAGATAACTAAATGGTATAGAGAGTCCAAGGCTAAAGAGTGGAGACGTTATTCTAAAAAGAATACTATCGACAAGAATAAGTCCTACCACTTGAATGGATACAAAGATATCCCTTACAAAGATAGACCGGGATTCGAATATAAGTAATTAACATCCGGGGGTAAGGATTTTGTTTTTGTTTTGCCGAGCCCCCAAGTATTAAGTAGGAATTAAACCCATCCAGTGAGGTGGGTATTCCTACAAAGTTTTTTTTAAAATTGACTTGACAAAGAATAACTTGTCACTAGTATATTATATATGAACGAAAACAAAACAGAAAAAGAGGTAACAATGACTAACTTAAACGACGCTATCGAAACTTATATGACTACTGCACCAGTAACAATGACTATGGTTTTCAACGTTGAAAACAAATCATTCACAACAGGTGAAACTGTTGAGGGTGCTTACACAGTCAGCGAATTGGTTAACGCCATGAGCAGACAACCACAAGAATCCATCTCACAAGCTATCGATGTTTTAGCTCAACTTACAGCGATGAACGATGAGCGATACGATATGGCTTATTGGTCAAACGTGGCTACTGCTGTCTTAGGCATAGAGAATGCTCAAGACGAAACCGGCGTAAATCTTTAAAAGGTAAAAAGCTACTGGGTAACTGGTAGCTATTCCTTTAAATCCCGGAACTATCGAACATATGTTCTATCCAAAGGTTCCGGACCCTATCAAAAGGAGCCAATGACACCTCCAAGACTTAGGCGCGGATTGTGACTAAGTCAACTCCAGTGGACGTCCACTATTCACAAGCTTGTGCACTTGTGAAATAATGGAGTTATTTAATTGTTTTGAGTTAGAGCATATAAAGTATCCTCTAATTCGCTAGCAAGCGAATAGAGAATGTCATCATATGTAGCTTGGCTGATGATTTGCTCATCAGTAGCAGTAGCGAGTGCTGAGGACAGTGCCTCTGCATCTCGTAGCAAGTTGTGTAATGTAATTTGCTTTTTCAAGATGACCTCCTTTCTTTCTTTCTCTGTCTTATCTATAGAACAAGAGTTTTTTAAATTTACGGTAAATCCATTAATTTTTTAACAATTATTAAATCTGCTAATTGTTGCCTTATGTAATCATTGCTTGGATTCTTTTTCTTACTAGCGTCATCAATCATCTCCAATATAAGTTCAATGCTTGGCTCTCTTGGTTCAATTACTTCTATTTTTATTTCGTTCATACTTATACCTATAGGGGAAAAGTTTTTTAAATTTAGCCAATATTCCAAAAAAAATAAAAAACTTGTCACTAGTAACTTATGTAATGAAAAACATTATAAAAATCTTAGTGACCGATATAAAGGAACTAAGTAGCCTACACAAGCAAGCGTTAACCATCTTTCACGACAATTATGAAAGATACGATTTTATTATGACTGCTGTCTCATTTCTATTATTTGCGATGGGATTTGTCTTAATAGGTCTTAACTTTCAAATTACAGGAAGGTTAGTTACAGGGCTTGCTCTCTACTCATTCTTTTGGTGGTCTACTTACTAGACCATCAGAGGAAATAGCTCCAGCCCAACGAGGTTTAGCTCCCTAGATAGGGAGCATTGCCTTGGGTAAGTGTTCAAGGAGATAATCCAAATGCTTAGGAGGGCAAGGAGAGGCACGGTTTAGACTCCTATATGGAACTTCCAACTCCTATGGATACAATGGAGCAGGGGAGCCCATCATTTTTTTTCTTATATTAAAATTCTAGTCCATATAAGAATTGTTGTCAAGCTTATTCCTCGAAATACTCGTAATTTCTTTTATAGTCGTAAGCGCTATATCCATTTAGTTTGAAAAATGTTTTATTAAAAATTCTTCGAGCTAAATTGTAGAGCTTTATCTCCAAGGAGGTTTCCCTCCTGTCGAGCTTTTCCATTATCGCTAACATTAAATTGTTTATTATTTTATACATTGTCATATCCCTCAAATCCCATCTCGTGAAGTTTTGCTTTACAGTGGTCAGTGAACTCGCCGTCCTCTGTAATCCATCCGTAATCCATAACGTCTTGCACAAGGTTGGACCTTTCTTCATTAATTTCTAAAAATGCTTTTACTTTTTTATTTTCTGCTTTACGGATAAGAGTTCTCATAAACATAAAGACTTGTTCATTGTTAAGGTTCCCCTCAACAAAAAGGTCTTCCATTATTTTTAAGAAGTTGTCCATTGATGGATGTTTGTCGTGGTCCATCAAGTCCAAGTTCACATATCCTTGATAACTTTTTATTTGGTTCATTTAGAAACCGTGCTCCTTTCTGAGCTTAGTAATTCCCTCGTTAAAAGTATGAGCGTTGGCATCTTCCAAGGCAAGTTGAAAAATGTCGGTTATCATAGTTGGGTTCCATTCTGTAAGTTTTGAAATCTCACAGCCTAAGTCCATTAATATTTTTTCTAGTGTTGTGGAGAATTCAATCTTCACATCCACTTTAGTGTTTTCTGTTTGTTCCATTGTTTTACCTTTCTTTGGAAATCTTAGACTTACAAATTAATGTAAGTCCAAGTTCCTTTGTGGGCTTTAAAGTTGTGGTGGCTGTTCGCATCTTTTGTATCGCTATAAGCACCACACTCACACTTATAGGTTGATAATGTTTCTTTGTTTTCCATAATTTAAATCTAACAGGTTCGTGGATTTAGTCAAGGATATTTCTTCTTTTTTTTATACATAGTTTATGCAGGAATAGGGTCCTTTATACATTTTTATGTATAATTATACATTTAGTCCAATATAGCTCCTATACACCTTTAAACGCTCTCCTTGAAGACTGCATTCATCCTTTAACGGTTAGCCACTTGCTTGACAAACACCCCTTAAAACGCAATTATGAGCATACAATATATAGTGGTATAATCCAACCAAATCCCTAGCATAGGAATATCATTTGTCAAGTATCCAATAAAATTATTTCAAAACCATTTGACAAACTTCCAACCTCTGTTATAGTTATATTGTTACTTAAATGAAAGCGAAAAACAAAATGGATATTAAAAAATTAGTTGAAGAGAAGGAAGCAAGACTGGAGAAACTCCAAGGAGACTGGAGACAACTTCTTGAAATCGGAAAATTGGACCCAAAACAAGCAAGAAAATTGATGAGAATTAAAAAGGAATGTTCTGAACTCGGGTTAGCGATTTCCGTGGGTAAAGAACTTTTAGAAGAAGAAAAAATCTAAAGTTCCAAGCTGGAGGTTATAAAACCTCCTGTATCCAAATAATCCAAGGAAGTTCCAAAAAAAAACTTTCTAAATAGATTGACAAAGTTCCAAGGTTGTGTTATAGTTTTATTATGAAAAAGACAATAACAAAAGAGGAGTTAGAAATCCTAATAGATGATGAAATAAATAACTTAAATAATTTCGGTATCGATTATGACTATAAGTCCTTATTAAAAAACTATCTAAAAGAGTATGAAATAAAAGGAGAAAACAATGGATAAAGCATTTGTAAAAATGGTGGAAGATATTAACAGTATCGAAGATTGGAGAATTGCTTTTGGTATTCTCAAGGAAAGAAGAAGAGTCCTTGAAAGTAAAATCAAAGACAGTTTCGAGATTGGTGACAATGCTGAAATAGAATACAAAGGAACCACATATGTTGGAGTTATTCAAAAGATAAATCCAAAGACTGTAGTTCTTAAGGTCCCCGATGTCGGGACCTTTCGTTGTAGCCCATCTATATTAACCCTCGTTGAAGAGTGGAAGATATTAATGTAAAGTTATCAAGAAGTTCCCCGAGCAAATAAACTTGGGGAATAACTTGACAAGGTTTATTCCTGTGTTAGAATTCTCTTATGAGAACAACAAAACAAATAGAAAAAATGGAGAGAAGAGCTGAGGCTTTCTCTTCCAAAAAAAAATAGGACTTAAGATTCCGGGGCTGATAGGTAAGCTCCAGTAAGTAGGAATAACTCCTGCCTGTTGGAGAACTTGGGTTCAATTCCCAACAGCTCCACCACGTTCCAAATAAAGTTTGAATTTAGTTGACAAATATTATACTTGTGTTATACTATTCTTATGAAAACAAAAACTGGAGATAAAATGAATAACGAAAGAAACTACAACAATTCCGATGGAAGTTTTAACAGAGAGAAGTGGTTGAATTGGATGAACGAGGCTATCCAAAGCATTCCGTTTATTGGAAGTTGGACTGGTCACACAGTTAAAGTTGTTAATCAAGTTGATAAAAAGATTAATTGGACTTTTTCTTCTGACCACGCGAAGAATAATCCACACACTGTTGATTACCCTACATTCCACAAAGACACAAGGTTTGAGGTTTGGGACGAAGAGAAAGGTTTCGTTGATTGCTTGACTTCACCTAGTAACTACGTTAGGGATGAAATGGAAGTTGACAAAGTAACACTGTTTAAAATTAGTCCAATCAAATGGGGTCCATACGTTAACTATAAGTTTTTAGTTCTCTACCCTAATAAAGAATGGAGATACTTAGGTTTGTGGGAGTTTGACTCTTACGGCTTAAAGAAATATGTTCCCTATGCTATCCAAGCCCAGTTGAAAAAATTAGGCGTATAGGTCCGCGTAGAAAAAAATATATTTAAGTCCTTGACAATTCTTACACACTGTGTTATACTACTCTTATGAGTAAAAATAAACGACTATCAAATTATATTGAAGATATGAATCACTGGAGAAAGTTCCGTGGAGAGGGGCTCATAGATATGGACAACATCGGAAGTTATGTTGAGGATGTCTTTGACAGTTTACTTTCCAACCTTTCACCCGAGAATATCCATAGCGATGGCGAGGCATCCCGTAGTGAAGTCAACGCGCGTTATAGATATCTTTCAGCGGTGTATGAGGAGTTAAAGGAGCTTGGGTTTGACCATACAGATATGAAATACTATCTATGAATTTGGCAACCTCCATTGCTAACAATTAAATAAACAATATCCCTAGTTGGGTAACTGGCTAGGGTTTTTGTTCGTCCAGTGGAGATTGAGTGGAGGGGCTCCTAAGCTGTTCTGTAAAAGGTAGGGTCCTAATGGAATCGCTAAGGCATAATTAATTGTGGGCTCCAGTAGCATTGAGAATGGATATAAAGTTATTAGGGGTAGGGGCACTATTTGCCTTGTGTTTGAAAACTTACTCTTCTTCTAAGACTGAATTTTTTATTTTTTCTAAATTTTCGATTAACCATTTAAGATACGTGTCATCTACATACATTGCATTTTCTTCGAACATAGTAATCGCGGCTTCACTCTCATCTATGGCTGTTAATAGCCTTAAGCACTCGTGAACTAACTGTCGTCTTTCAAGACTGTGTATCATATCTATGACATAAACATTGTTCTGACTCTTTACTTGCATCTCACTCATACTGGTAAGTATACATCTATTTTTGATGTTTTTGAACCTTTACTAGCCCTCTTTTGCCTACGATTAATGTATCGCAGAGTGTCATGTGACCTTATGAAACCGTCTCATATTTATCTGTTAGAATTATATACATATGGCAGAACGAGGCAGACCAAGTAAGCTAACAGCAGAGCTCACAAAGAACATATGCAAGTGGTTAAATCACGGTATGTTTATTGAAGATGCAGCTCGAATGGTTGGTATTCATAAATCAACATTGTATCGATGGATTGAACAAGGTCGTAAAGATAGAGAAGAAGAAATCACTAGTTTGTATGGTGATTTTTGCGACGCTATAGAGCTTGCTAGAGCTCAAGCTGAGGGTGTTTATCTTAACTCAATTAAGTCTGCAGCAGCTCGTGGTCAATGGCAGGCAGCAGCTTGGTGGCTAGAGCGTTCTTTCGAAAAATGGACTAAACCTAACAAGGTTGAAATAGGTGGTTCTGATAAAGAACCCGTCAAAGTTCAGATTAAATATAGTGGTGACAAGAAGTAAAGTTTAGGGTCGCCCGCCGATGCCTAATGAATCAATGTCACTTGAAATGACACCATAAATCACCTTTTTTTACTGTTGCCCTTTTGGGCAGGGGGTATTCTACACGTTTTGATGCTGTGTCCCACACTTATTGTCGGTATATTAAGTTGTTTATAGTATTTACTATAGCATATAAGGGGTATTTTGTCAAATAAGATGGTGGTATTACGCAAAAAAATTTCGCCGACCTCCGGTATGGTAATAGACCTTATAACAACGGTGTTGCGGGGCTGCAGGGGTTCTTTTCCCCTTTGTAGACTGTTCGCACAGAGAACTGGACGCCCTTGTATTCATTGCTGAATTAGGGCTTAACCGACAATAAAGGAGACTATGACTTAACAATCTAGAAAGATTAAGAAAGTCATCTCTTACTTTAATAATAGCATACTATATCTAGTGTTTTATTGCAAACATACCATATAGTGTGTTCATAGGTGACCATACCATATGTAGTATGTTCATAGGTGAACAGGGGGGTGTTCGTATATGAACAGGGGGTCGCTCATATGTGAACAGGGGGGGTGCTCATATATGAACAACGAACTATACCTATATAACTAAACCTAATAACTATACCTACTTAACTACTTAGAGAGAGCTAGTAAAGAAATACTTGTAGAAGAGTTGACAAAGCCGAAGTTTTTTGGTATGGTGTTTATACCGACAATTAAATAGGAGAGTGATAGTTATGTTAAATGACTACCGATACAAAATAACCCAAGAGCAGATTGAAGCAGCACGAGAACTTCGTGCCACTGGTTTGTCTCAACAAAAGGTTGCTGACCAATTAGGTCTGACTAGAAATCAAGTTCAGTATTGGACCAATGATGCAAGTCGTGAAAAGCAACGAGAAAAAAATGCCAAGTATAATAACTGGGCTAATATGACTGACGAGCAAAAAGCTAAGAAGTTAGCTACTGATTATAAAAAGAGAAAAGAGAACTGGAAAGAAACTCCAGCATCTTATCTAAAACATTCAGTGCATTCTGCTAAAGCAGAAACTAGAAGTAACCGACACACAGTGTTAGGTATGGATATTGCTGATGCTGAAAGAGCAACTCAAAATCGCCCTAACAAGAAAGTAGATTATTAATATGAAACACAATGTTATATTGAAAGAAATTAGAAAAATAGATGATATTGAAATTGAAGAGATAAACTCTGAAGATACAAAATATCTTATAAAAGGTTCTGTGCCTTTGTATTCAATCGATATGGTTGAACTAAACAAATGGTATACAAAATGGCTCAAGGATTTAACAAAGCTTGATAACTATGGAACAGAGTATTTTGAAACTATTTATCCCGAGCAAATTCGTGGGTCAGCTTTAGATGCCATAGAAAATTTTATATTGGAAAATCTAGACTTAAAAGATTTGCTAAGTAGTTTTTCTTTTTATAGTGATTTTAAAATTGTTTGGTCCTCTACCTACTTATACTCAGCTTCTGTTGGATTTGAGCTAGAGATTGCAGACGTAGCACCTTTTTAATTTTGGTGTTATACTAAAAATACAACTGTAGGAATAGAGTGCAAGGAGAGCTTGCGACGGCTAGATTTTAGTAGGTTAGTTTCACACAGCATATACCCTACTGTAGTTTACTAGTTCATTGAACACCTAAAGTTGTATCAGATAAAGGAGATATTTATGAGTATATGGAACGATGATGATATAAAAGATGGCTTTGAATTTCTTGACAGTATGGAAGAAATTTCAACGACAGTTATGGAAATCAAAGTTTTAAGCGCAGCTGTAAAAATGGCTAAAGAAAGAAACAAGAATACTGAAAACGATTTACTATTAGCTGGGCTATCAGAAACTTTAGAGAAGTCTATAGAGAAGTTCGAGAGTTTGGAAAGTATGTCTAAATTATTTGTTGAACTTTACAGAAGCTCACTAGCTTTAGGGTATGACTATGAATGAGAAAGCAGCAGATAAAAAAATTAAAAGAAATCTAGAACACGCTGCAGCAATGATTATGTGTTGGATACCTAAAGAAAAAAGAAATCAATATTTAAATTACTTCTACTCGCTATTTAACGACGAATAAAGGAAAAGGAGACAATGTTAGCTAAAGACAATGACAGAATGCTGGAGGTTTCATTCGAACAAATAGAACATCACGGCAACTCTATGGAAATGGTAAGGTCATTTGAGTCAGAACTTGAACACTATAATAATGTAGTTTTTGGTAGAACTCAATCACCAGTATCAGAAGGTATTTCTACAATGTATGAAATCAGTGTTGCTTATTACGCAAGAGCAAAAGAGATAGAAATGTATTGCAAGAAGTTTGAGAGTGGTATAGATGTTGGAAAGACAAGACACCCACTATATAAGTTTAGAACCGGTCAGCTTAATGTATTTATTGAGATGATAAAAGAACTTACTAAACTTGGTAGTAGAAGAATAACTGTAGCTCAAATGATGTTACAAGAGGATTTAAGAGACCAACTATAGTTTAGGTGGGTTACGTCCTTTCGCGCGTTTGAGAAGTCCTTCGAGTATCTACTGGGCTGTTGAGCAGCAAGTGGTTAAGTAACTGCAAGGGTAAACATTGTTCCTGTCATACTTATTTGGATAGGTTCCCGACATAACCGGACGGGTATAAGGCAAAGGATGGAGCCTAGGTTAGAGAAAATCTAATCTGTGTCGCAAGACTGAGGCAGACGCGAATTAGAGTAGCCCACCATTTTTAAGAACGTGAACCACCGTCATACCAAAGTGCGTGTCCTTTATCTACCATTTTTTCGTTGATATCTACACCGTCTATCATTAGTGTCCCTAGAACTCTACCGTATTTACCAGTTCCGTGTGATTGCATTTCAACTTCTGCATCTTCTAACTCTTCTATGAGCCAATCTTTCGCAGCCAGCCCTCGTTTTTTCTCTTCCAAATCTCTTGTTCGTGATTCCGGAGCATTAATACCCATAAGTCGAACACGACATTTATGCCACACATTGAAACCCAAATCAATTCTAACATCTACTGTATCCCCATCTACTACTCTTAAAATCTCTATTTTGTAATAAAACATTACTCTTAGTATAGCTTTCTGTCCTACCGCCGTGTTATAGTAGTTACCCATAACAGAATAGGAGAACCATATGGAAAGTTGTATAGACAACAAAAAGATAAACAAGAAAATAAAATCGACAATAGCTCAATGGTCTAAAGCTCATAAAGCAAGACTTGATGACATAGAAAATAACTTTGCTTATTACTATGAAGGTGGTGTAACAGAAGACTACACTAGCGTAGATTTTGATTTTGAAATGTTAGATAATGATAAAGCTCAGTTGCAGAAATTTGTAGATGAAATGAAATATGCAATTGATAGATTAGAACATACATTAGATACCGTTAAGTGATAGACTGTAACTGTCTACGGTAAATGCCATAGTGAGGATTCTGTGTGAAGATGATAACCCCTACTATTAAGCAAATACTTACAGAGAACCCCTCACAAAGAGGGGTTTTCTTTTACCTTTTTCGCTTTTTAGGCTTTTTAGGTTTTTTCTTAGGTTTATACATTCCGTATCCCATTAGCGCTCTCCTTGTCTCGACAACTTTTTAATATGCTTCCTATAGAGAATCTCATCTTTCCCATCCATAAGATGCTTAGCTTCTTGACGTGTTAGGTATTCTGTAAAAGGTTTTCTGCGTCCCTTATCTTTTATATGCTTGTCATATAGATGACAGATAATCGGTCCTTTAATATTTGGGAAAAGTAATTTAAATCCAGCTTTCTTAAGATAGACTGTCTGCAACGGCTCTTCTGCAAAGAATATTGCTTCTTCTACTAAACAAGGATTCTTACCCCATTCAGAAGTTCCGAATGCAAAGTTAGCACAGAACTTATCTATATCTATGTATTCTCTTCTGTCATCATTTATAGGTTCGTCTATCCAGTTATCAGTGTATTTGATATATGTTCTAAGATTTTTTTCTATTCTTGGATATCTGAACTTTCCATTGCCTACCGGAACTCTTTGATTGTTTACATACTGGTATTGACCAGCATAAGCTGTAAGTATTGTCATAGGGTCTTTAGGGTGTATGTTTATAAGTTTCTCATCCCAATGTGGTGCAAACCAAGTATGGCTATCTATTTGTAATACCCAGTCTTGTCCATCATACATATCGTTAACAACTTTTCTTTGCTTGCCTACACCAAGTAGTTCTTTCTTCAGCTCTATAGTTACTAATGTATATTTAAATTCTGCTTTGATTGTAGCAAGTGCATCTAAAAGTCTTTCTCTGTGTTTATCTTCGCTATACATTA
>Ga0070750_10000331_pt1 | contig 26444 bp, 36 predicted proteins | sample VirMetDEL_Nov_24_FD_77013 | JGI IMG/M metagenome (GOLD analysis project Ga0070750, IMG submission 77013) | Aqueous microbial communities from the Delaware River and Bay under freshwater to marine salinity gradient to study organic matter... | ecosystem: Environmental > Aquatic > Marine >...
CAGATCAACTAGATATGAAGATTGCTGTAGATAGTTTTGGTAGGCGCGGAGTGCCTGCTGCACAACGTCTGGAGAGAAAAGCAGTAAAAACGTTAATACGAGATATGAACGCTGAAGCTCAAAAGTTGACAGACGAGCAAAGACAGCTACCGCTCGCGCAACAAGAAAGCATTATTGCTGCCAATCTGGCGAGTAGATACGACAAAGACAAACTTGTTGGCCTAGAGGCAGCATTGGATCAACACGGAAAGTATCTAAGAAGCGTGTTTGGATCGCGGGGAACAGATAGATATGACTCAGCACTTGAGCAGTATTTACAAGAATTCCCTCATTTGAACTCGAACTTGTTCACTGAAAATGTTGCACCAAACTACTAATGGCGACACAAGAAGAGTTTATACAGGCTTTAATATCTAGGCTTCAGCCTCAAGGTACGCCTGCTGCTCCAACGCAGTTTGACCAACCCGAAAATCTACCGCCTACACAATTTGCGGCTCAACCGTTTTCAATAGGTCAGCCTCAAGCCGGTAGCCTTGCAGCAGGGTTTGTGCAAGATCAGGCTCCAGCACAACCCTTGATGCCACCTCCTACGCCAGAAGAGCAAGAACGTTTAAACATTTTTGGCGCAGCAGATAGGGCATTCCTTCCTCCACCCCAGCCAGCTTCGGATGAAAGTCAAAACTACTTCATGCAAGTGGGCCGTGGGTTGGGTCGTGGGTTCGCGCAAAGTGGATTGACCCTAGGACAAGGTTTGTTCGCTACAGCCGATGCTGTCACCAATGTTGCTGGCTATGAAGATGCGATAGACCCAGAGACCAGCGAGTTTCTTAAAGGCTTAAATGAAGCTAGAGAAATCGTCGGGTATGAAGAAGGCGCTGTAGGCAAGATGGCTGAAGTCATAGGCAGCATGGGCACCTTGATTATACCGGGGCTAGGCGTTGCGGGAGCAGCAAGGGGCGCGTTGGCAGCGCAAGCGGCTGGCAGGGTAGAAGCAGCCAGAAGGTTGAAGAATCTAGGATACGGATTGCGCGGCCTGACGGGCGTTGTGGCTTCAGGCACTGGTGCTGGCACCGCGAACCAAATGTTGGAGGCGTATGCCAAGGCTGGGAATGACGTTACTAACGCACAACGTAACCTGTCTACAGCCTTTGGTTTAGGTATTGGCCTTACAGAATTACTGCCACTAGAAATTCTGTTACGAGGTATACCCGCCTCACTGGGTAGAAACGTAACAAATAGGTATGCGGTCAGGGCGGCACAAAACATTACCAATGCTGGTGCCGAAGGCGGTCAGGAAGCTGTCGCAGGCATCATGCAGGAGCTTGCAGCGCAAGGTAACTATAACCCCGACCAGCCGATAGGTGATTCGGCGTTAGCTGACTTTGGTTACGGGTCTGCCGCTGGCTCCATCATTGATGGCTTGCTAGGCAAGAAGTTCCGATTACCCAAGACTGAAAAGGCGCTGTCCGAGGATTACCAGAAGACAGAGGCACTGCAACCCCTCACCGAAGAAGAGCTTTCTGAGATACAGCGCAAAGAAGAAGACATTGCGTATTATGACGATGAAGGTAATCAGCAGGGCGGTCAGGTCGTAGGGTTCGATGATGACACTGTGACGCTATCTGTTGATGATGATCTCATCACCCTGCCTCGAAATCAGATGCCAGACCCAGACACAGGCAACTCCTTTGCATCTGATGCCGATTTGCTTACACCCCGATTCAAGATAGACGGTGAAGAAATAGGCGCAATGACTTTGCCTGATGTCGTTGATCTCAGGAACAAAGAGCTTTTGCCGGATACGCTACGAGCAGAGGTAGATGCAGGCAACATAAGCCTAGAAAAAGCTATCGAGATGGCTAAGACCGATGACCAGCAACTCGTAGCCACCGTAACGCCTGACAAGAAATATCGCATCAAGGCGCTCACGCAAGAAATCAATCGTCGTGATCCAGAGTTCAACGCTTCTCTTTCAGAGGAAGCAGCAGACCAACAGTCTAGGGCAGCAGCCGGGGTCGATATAGATAGCGGTGAGTTCGGTGATGACCTAGATGCCAGTTTAAACGCAAGGGTAAGCCCATCGCTTACAGACACGGTTGTTGGTCGGACAGTTGGCGGGACTGTTGATCCGAGCATAGTCGGCAAAGATGCGCTCGATAAAGCGTTTAAAGCTGCTGGTGTCTCCAAGAAAGACCGAGCCACCTATTACGAGGAAGTCGAAGCAAGTCCAGACGCTGCATTCGATAGTCTTAGTCAGGAACAAGTCGTTGGGCTTCTCGAAAGGGCATCAAGGCACAAAGAACGCAAAGCTGAAGAGAAGAGGGCGCAGAAAGAGCGAGAGGCACAAGCGGCTACAGAAGAGCAGATTCAGCTTAAAGCGCAAGAGATAGAAGCTGCAAAACAACAAACGGTAGTTACACCAACGACAGGAGATCAAGCCACTGTCGTTGCAGAAGAGATTGCCGAGACTATCGAAGAGGCTCCTGCACAGCCTGCCCTCACAGAGAAACAACAAACTAGAGCAGCTAAGTTCCGTAAACGTCTGGCTGATGCAGAAACACCAATAGACCGTATAAACGCTGCGGTGAGCATGATAACCCGTGGTCAAACAGATAATAATCCCGAATTGATTGCTGAAGGCGAGGCGGCGTTACGCGCAGCCGAAGCCGAAGGATTTACGATTCAAGAAGGAACGAGAAAAGGAGACACACGAACTTACAATGAAGACACAAACGCAGGCTTAACTAGAAGGGTATCTCGACAAAATACTCCTAATGACGGCGACATTGAAACAATAGAGAGCGTTCAAAAAGTAGGAATAATAAAAGATGGACGGTTGGTTCAAGTTTCACAAGCAACTACTAGTTATAAATCTCCACAACCAGAAGAAACACAAATAACCCCAGAGCCAGAGGTTGTAGTAGAAGAAGCACCTGCGCCCGTAGGCTTTCAATCTAAAACTGTTGAGGACTCTAAGCCACGATATAGAAATGTAACGCCTGTATTTAACTCTTTGCTCGATAAAGCTCTGTACATAGTAGGCAACCCTAAGAGCAAATCTAAAGCCGATGAGCAGGTAATGGGTGAGCTTAGGTCATTCTTGCAGCAAAAAGCGCCCGATTTAGAAGATGCAAACATCCGTAGACTAGGGATGGCTGTACGAGATAATGTCAAGTATCAAGGCGAAATAGCTCGGAAAGCGGAACGATCAAGTTTCGAGGTGCAAGAGCAGGTATTGCCTGACGTTGACCTTTCTTCTCCAGACTTAATCGAATCAATACTAGATCGCTATCAAAAGCCAGCGGCTGATACCGAGCCTACTGCGTCTAAGCCTGTAAAGCCCACACTCCCCAAGACAGAACAGGTTGTTGCAACTCCGAAAGAAAAAGCAGATCTGAGAGAAGCCATAGGCGTGATGGCTGGCGATAACGCGAAAGCAATAAAGCTAGGAACCGAAGCATATCAACGCCGTCGAGATCAGGGTGAGAGCCACGAAGAAGCATTAGATGCGTTTGCACAAGATCCAGACTTTCAAGACGCTGCTTTAGACTTTGCCCGTAGAGAGCAGGGTGCAGAGCAAGTATCTCCGGGGCCGGTGGTCGGAATCGCTGGCACACAAACAGCCCCCGGCGTTCCGGGCATGTTGGTTCAAAAGCAAGGGCCACCGATTGACATCAACACAATCCGACGAATCAGGAAGATTGTTAACGATGTAGCGCCCACATCAGATCTTGTTGTAGCCAGCCAGTTATATGGTCAGGTGGTCGATAGAGATGGCGATGTGCAATACGTCATCAACGGCAACGAGGTTAATTACGAGCAGGCTCTTGGTCTCCAGATGGGCAACATCGTCGGCGTATCTGTAGCGCCAGATGCCGTGATAGACCCAGAAAATAGGGCTTATCACGAGGCCACACACTTCCTTGTCAACAATGGCTTTATAACAGAGCCAGAGATGAGGTCGCTGATCGCTAACATCCCAAGGCTAGAGCAGATCGTCCTCGAACATCTGGGCCAGAAGCGATATAAAGAAGCTATGTCGGGCAATGAGTTCCAGAAGTTCAACGAGCTAATTGCATATGGATCAGCTCTATACAACAGGGGCTTAGATATAGATGGCAAGGTGCCAAAAGAGTTTAACCCTGCGCTACGCCGCATCTTCGCCAAGATTGCTAGACTGTTTAAACAGCTTAGATCCAACTTTACTGGTGAATTTGTACCAATGGAGGTGGAGCAGGTCTTCGAGCAGATCCGTCAAGGTAGAACAGGACGCAGAGCGCCAGACCCACAGGCTACACAGCGCGTCAAACAGGCGATGCTTAAAGAAGATCCAACGGGTCTGAGCGCAGCGACACCTCTGTTTGTTATAAAGCAAGGCCCAGTTGCAGCTAGTTCATCCTTTGAAAACTTCAGAGGTGAAGTTCCCGCCAGACCAGCATTCAAGTCTGCGATGAAGACCAAGTTAGAAGGCATGACAGGCCAGAAGAAGCTGCCTGATGCTTGGGGAAGGGTTGAAGGCAATCGGGTGGTAGGCGCGTTGTCTGGCGTGAAAGTAGAAGAATGGAACGATTCAAACATAGAGGCATTCCTTACCAGCTTGCCTCCAGATAAATCAGTAAGCGGTCAAGAGCTTCTGGATTATTTCAACGACATCGAGCAAGTCGTTGAGATAGTTGTATATGGCTCTCCGCTTGGGCCTAAGAACGACTCAGACTCAGAGATAAAGTATCGTTCCGCTATACAAGAGGATCGTAATAACCAAGGTTACATAGCGACAGCTAACGATGCGATGACTTCTTTGCGAACTGGAAAAGGCAAAGACGTTGTAAATGCAATGCAAGTAGCAAATCTAACCCGCAAAGAGGTTCCAAACAAAGACGATATAAATCCTGCATATCCACCTGATGTTGTCGATGCCCTAGAGAGCTACGCCGAAGCACTTAAAAAGCAAGATGCTTCATTTGACGATTTGCCTGACCCGATCCAAGAAAAGCAAAGGCTCATTACCGCATTGCAAAAATCGTTTAAACGAGATGGCACTTCATTGGATCAAAAGGCTTTCGGACTTACCTTGGTAGAAGCAAGCGTTAAGCCGGGATTCCAGTTTACTAGGGAGGCGGGTGAAATGCTTCCTGCTGGATTTAGTATGGACGATGGTGATTTGCCATTACAGAGAGGGGCGGGAACGGGTAGCGCATACGGAACCGAGATATCCGATATACCTAACTTTTATTTCGCATGGACGACGATGGGCGGTAGGGCGATCTCAGCAGGTTCCCCTCGTAGCGGGATGAATTTACAGCAAGACTACGGATATAGAGAAATAATAATCGCAGCGCCAAGTATGGCGGGTGATGGAACTTATCACAGTCACTTTCCTGACATTCGCAATCCAATAATGCACATGCGTCTTGCCGATATTATTTTAGAGAACGGCGAGTCTGTATTGGTGATCGAGGAAATACAGTCTGATGTTCATCAGGGTGCAGCAGAACTAATGAAGCGAATGGCTGCAAAGAAGTTGTTTGAGGATGGCGCAATATCAGATAGCAGATTCAAGTTTCTGAACAGAGACCAAAAGAACTTAGTAAGAGAAGCTGCCTCTCAATTTAAAGATGATGTGTACGGCAAGGTATTTCCTAACCTGCCTCTCAAGAATGAAAATCAGCGGATAGCTTTTGCCATGCAGCAGATTACACGCATGGCAATAAACGGTGGGTATGACCATATCGCTGTGAGCAATAGCGAGCTACAAGTAGAGCGTTATAAAGACGAATACAAGGCTGCTATTGATGGCTTGGTGATGACGCAAGTTGCAGATGTCGGCGTGGATTCTGACGCTTTTGGTGTCCTCGCTGGGCAGGAAAATGTTTTTGCTGTCAATACAGAGCAAGGAACATTCGAGGTATCAGAGACAGATGTTCGTATGGAGCTAGAGTCTTTGATTGAGCAGGACATATTAGCGCCTGCGTTTCCAGATCCATTTACTGGCTCTTTCCCTACACAAGAACAACTCACTGGCGAGGTCGCACCACAGGAAATCCAACGAGACCAAGAGGCTATAGATCAGGCTAAGGAAAATTCAGAAGACTCAGCAAGGAAAAGCGTAGCTCAAATTCTTGCTTTTGCTGCACAAAGAGGAAACCTGTCAGGATTCAGGGCTGCTTCTGCAAGGGCGGCAGATGCTGCATTGCAAGAAACAGTCGATGTAGACGGGTTGGATGCGATTAAGCTGGCGTTTATGAAGGCGCTTCTCAAAGCTAACCCAGATATGCCTTCGTCATGGCTTGCCACCTACACAACACCCGTTGTTGGCATGAATAATCAAGGCCAAACAGTCAGAGGTAATTTTCAAAGACAGACAATCGAGCTAGGCAATCAAGGCGTTACAAGATCTGGCAACCCAAGGCTAGATGATTGGTTGGGTGAAGATGTTGCTCTGTTAGTCCGTAATGACCTACAAAATCCAGAAACTGTATCAGACCAATTTGCTTCTCGAAATTTTGTGCAGTTTATACAAAACAAAATTGCACAATCTCAAACACAAAAAGAACGTTTAAACGCTGGAGACAACGAACTTACATCTTATCAAAGGTCTGAGGCTGAGTTGATGGATGTGGACAGCATTCAAAGGTCGGTCAACAGATTTACAGGCGCGATAGATGTGCCTGTTGGCGGTGGATTCGATAACGTGTACGACGAAAAGATACCCAGAGCTTTAGAGTCTGCGTTAGCTAGTCTAATTTCTACATCGAAAAGCCAACTCAAATCTAAGCGTCGAAGCGTAAGGCAAGATAATGAGGGCCAGCGCCTTTATCTAGGGTCGGGTCACTCGTTAGCTGCCGATATTGATGAGCAAGGTAGCCAAATATCAGCCGAGTTGTCTGATGAGATTCTTATAGAAGAGTCTCAAATCGTGTCTGCCGATCAAGTGCAGTCAATGCCTCAAAGAGCGAGGTATGTGGGAGATGAATTTACAACGGAAGGTCAGGCGTTAGCGCAGGCAATAGGAGAAGACCCTTCAATGTTGCAGTTGGTGGGGGAGCAGGCTCAAGTAGATCCTGATACACCAGATCTTGCTGTTGAGGCGGAAGACGTGAGCCAGCGTTTTATGATCCCTGTATCTAACAGCCGTAATGCTTTGCGCGTTTACACGCTCACCCCGGAGATGGAAGCCTCGCCCAAAGTCCTCCAGCCTAGTGATATTTACTTCGCCAAATTGCAGAACGAAAGGGCCGAGGTGACTAATCACGGCACTGAGCAGCTACGCGGTGTGGCTAAGAACGCTAGGCAAAAGGCAGTCGATTACATCAACGGCATGCCATTCTTTAACACGCTTAAAGGATTGCCACAGAAGCGGGAGTTTTACCTAGAGCGAGCGAAGTATCTTGGCGTGGTACAAGCATCCTCTGAGATAGGCACTGTGCTGCGTGACGAGATAGGCAATCAGTTCTTATTCAGGAAGGGTGACAAGAACAGGGGCGCTACAGAGACCCTGAGAACGTCGATTTTTAATTACATGACCACAGGTGACGCATCACAAGAACAAGCGTTACTGGAGCAGCTAGAAGCCTTAGACCCTAGGGCCGCTAAAGCCTCTGCAAAAGCTAAGGATATGATCGAAAGCCTAGGCTTGCAGATGGTGCAGAATGGTTTGATGGCACCCAAGACATTCTACGAGAATCGTAGGTCTTATCTGCCTCGAATATACCTCAAGCACCTATTACAAGATCCGAATCCAGAACGCTTTGGCTATCTGAAGAGAAGGAACGAGGAGCTTACGCCAGAAGATCAAGAGGCTCTGGGTGTCATCAACGAGCTAGACCCTGCATTCCTTGTGTCGCAAGCCATACAAAGACCGATCAGAGATCTACAGTTTATAGAGTTTATGAACTCGATAGCGGGTAACAACGCTTGGACGGTAGAAGATGACGTTCTGATGGTGAAGTACACAGACGTTAATGGTAATGAACAAGAGCAGAGTGGTTTATATTTGCTGGATCAAGTGGCAACGCTGCGTCAGATAGCTGATGCGGTAGAAGCAGCCGATCCAAACAAGGCAGCAACCTTGCGGCGACAGGCGGAAGAGCTAGATCAAACGGTGATTAAGACATTCACCGAGCGCGACATCATGGAGTATTACAACGAGCCTAACCGGGATGTAACCGGGGACACTCAGGGTTATGGTGCTGCGTTTAAACGAGTTCCAAGAGGTAAGCAGTATGGCATGTTGTCTGGCAGGCTTGTCAGATCAGAGATATACGACAACGTAATCTCATCTGGATTCATGTTGAACCTTGGCGATCAGTCATACGTCAATATAGGTAGTAAAGGCAGGAAGCTGACCGCTATCTGGAAGACCATCAAGGTGCCTCTCAACCCACCCACGATTGCGCGTAACACGTTCAGTAACGCGATCCTTATCCATCTATCGGGTGTCCCATTCTACCGTGTGTTGCCACGCATGATTGAAGCCACCCGCGAGATAGTTGCTTACAACAACGGCGACTTCGCTAATGCCAAGCACTATCAAGAGATGCTGGCTCGTGGTGTAAAGCAGTCATCGTTTACAGATCAAGAGCTTGTCGCCATGCAAGATGACATGCTCGACTTCTTAAAGTCTGTAGATGCAAAAGACTTAGGGTTGTTTGGCTGGTTGAAGCTCAACACATGGCAGCGGTTGGCACAGAAGGCCAGTAATATCTATCAAGGCATTGAGGTGGTGGGTAAAACAGCCATCGCCATTGATGTCATGGATCGTCAAGGCGGCAGTGCAGACGATGCCTTTTTGAGAGCGCAGGAATACCTGTTCGATTACGGTGATGTGCCGGATGTTGTCAGAGGATTACGGCAAAGCCCACTGGGTATTCCGTTCCTGACGTTCCAATACAAGGTGCTGCCGGTACTAGCAAAGACTGCACTGCGTAACCCTATGCGATTCGCCCCTTATGTGGCGCTTTCGTATGCGCTGCCAGCACTGTTTATGAATGCTTTCGACATAGACGATGATGATTATGATGAGATCAAGGCATCCATGCCCGATTACATCAGAGGCAATCCGGGTCTGATACCGTTGCCAGCCAGAGATGCCGAGGGCAGGTTACAGTTCTTGGATACATCTTACTTATATCCTTGGGGGTCGTTCACCAATCTCATCAATGGGGCTTTTGTCAGCGGCAAGAAAGCGGTTGGGGCAGGAACACCGTTAGAGCAGGGCATTCAGCTTAAAGATATTTCAAGCACACTTGGCATGTTCGGTGGCCCCGGCTGGTCGCTGTACGACATAAGCCAAAACAGAGACTCGTTTACAGATAGGCCCATCGTTAATCCGACTGATCCACTGTATATCAAGGAAGCTATCGAAAGACCTTTTTATAACAGAGGTAAGATCACCGATGCGATGTTCTGGGCAGCGAATCAATACTTGTTGCCGGGGTTCTTGAACACAGAATACGGCGCGGTTTCTAAAATCAACACTGCGTTGAAGGGTGATAGCAAACCAAATGGAGTCGCACCAGATACTCTTAATCAATCTATGTTCCGAATGCTTGGTTTAAACGCGATCACTCTTGACCCCGACCAGATACGTCTTTCGTTGCAGTATCTGGATAGAGAAGAAAGTCAAATCAAAACGGGTATCAACCGTCTGAAAAGAGATAAGACGTTATCCAGACCAGAAAAGAACAGGAGGATTAACGCACACTTCCAGACGTTGGAGCGATATAGACTGCAACGCAAGGCTATTATCGAAGCAGCAGCCACCACAAATCGAGTCACCAATAAGCTCAGAATACGAGATGAAAGAAAAGCTAGGGAGGGGAATCGACCATGAGTTTAGTCGGACAATTAATTGGGCCAGTTACAGGGCTGCTAGATAAGTTCATCGAAGACAAAGATCAGAAGAATGCGCTGGCACATGAGATCGCAACTATGTCAGAGCGTCACGCCCAAGAAGCTCTCAAGGGCCAGCTTGAAATCAACAAGATGGAGGCGGCACACAAGAGCTTGTTCGTTGCTGGGTGGCGACCTGCTATTGGTTGGATCTGTGCGCTGGGCCTGCTCTACAACACCATCATCGCCAACATAATCAGCATCTGGGTGGCTGTGCCAGAGGTAGATACAACGCTCCTAGTGCCCGTTATGATGGGAATGTTGGGGTTGGGTGCTATGCGTTCATACGAGAAGGTTAACTCCGTGGCGCGGGAGAAGTGATGAGCAAGCTAATCGAAATGATTAAGCGCCATGAGGGTGTTAAGTCAAAGGTTTACCTGTGCAGTGCTGGATTTGAGACCATAGGTGTAGGTAGAAATATCAGCGAGTCTGGCCTTGGGTTGTCTGATGACGAGATCGAATACTTGCTGGCGAATGATATAGCGCGTGTGAAGGAAGAGCTTGAAGACACATACTACTGGTTCAGCGGCATCAACGAGGCGCGGCAAGATGCAATGATTGATATGTGTTTTAACCTTGGTCTGACCAGATTGCGTGGCTTTGTGAAGGCTTTGGAGGCCATGTCGCGTGAGCAGTTCGATATTGCGGCAGACGAATTCATGGATAGTAAGTGGGCAAATCAGGTTGGGATGAGGGCGATTCGCGTTACGGAAATGATTCGCAGCGGAGAATATAATGTTTAAACGATACGCCAAGGGCGGAAAGGTAAAGAAGAAAAAGAGTAAGTCTCGCGTCAACGAGGCAGGTAACTATACCAAACCTGAGATGCGTAAGCGTCAGTTCAATAGGATCAAAGCTGGCACCAAGGGCGGGAAAAGTGGGCAGTGGTCAGCGCGTAAAGCCCAGATGTTAGCGAAGGCTTATAAAGATGCAGGCGGTGGGTACAAGTAATGCCGTTAAAGAAGTCACAGAAGTCGCTGAAGAAGTGGACAAAGCAGGATTGGGGCACCAAGTCCGGCAAGAAATCAACGCAAGGTAAGAAGGCGACAGGTGAAAGGTATCTCCCGAAGGCGGCTAGAGAGGCTCTATCAGACAAGGAGTACGCTGCCACTTCCAAAAAGAAACGAGCAGACACAAAGAAAGGCAAGCAGTTCTCCAAGCAGCCCAAGAAGATAGCTAAGAAAACAGCGAGGCATCGTAAATGAGTTTGACTGATGCAGAAAAGAACAGGCTCAAGAAGGTAGGACTGACAGGTTTAAACAAGCCCAAGAGAACACCAAGCCACAAGACCAAGAAGGGTGTTGTTGCTGTGCGTGATGGCGGGAAGATGAAGATCATCCGCTTTGGCGACCAGAAGATGGGCCACAACTACTCGGATGAAGCGCGTAAGAGTTTCAAGGCCCGTCATGGGAAGAACATAAAGAAGGGCAAAACATCTGCGGCTTTCTGGGCGAACAAAGTTTTCTGGAGTGGTAAGGGTGGCAGCAGAAAGTCACCACCTAAGTCGCAGAAGCAGAAGTTCGGGAAAGATTAGTGGCTATCAGCAGAGCGCAGCAGGGTAAGCAGACTAGGAGCGGCCCTGCGAAAAAGAGGTCACCCAATAATCGTTACCAAAAGAAACGAAAGTAAGTAGATCGTGGCAATGATGCCAATCCCAATCAGAACGCCTGCCTTTAACTCGTCTTTATTCACAAGCTCTCCCTAAGAACCCGCCTTCGGACACTCGGACGGGAACGAGCAGGAGAGAGTGTGGTTAGTTTCTCAGTCCGTCTTCATTATTTCCTGCTCTGCCACTCCATCGCAAGTCAGTAATTATAAGATTTGATTCGCCACATCCGGGGCATTGCTTTGGGTATGTTTGTTTAAACGATTTAATATCGCAATCTAAACACACAAAGTGCCATTCACTTTTCGATTTCTGTTTGGGATTCGTGGGGTTCGTCTTCACCATGTGTCCGTACTACTTTACGCTCAAGAAGTAGAGGTAGTCTAAGCCACGTTCCCCCGTTGTCTCTAGCGATCTCTTCAGCTTCCTCTCTCGTATCAGCTTCCACCTCTGTGTACTTGCATGTGATCTCATGCACAACGATGTGATACTTCATTTGAACTTGCCGCCTCTGAGCTTTATACGGCGATTGCCAGTTCGTTGTGAGTTGTTGATGCGGCCCGACACATTAGATTTCTTCTTTGGCATCGACTCTTCGTACTTAACCTCACCGAAAGGGACTTCCTGTATCTTGCCGCCACGCGCCAAGAACTCTTCTATTGTTTCTTTGGTCATTGTTGCTTCCAAAATCTACTAGCGATGGATACACGCTTCTTATTGCGTGGTGACGCAGTAGAAGGCGCTTCTGGGGCTTCTAACTGTATGTATATAGTGGCCCCTAGCGCACCTGCGATAGTCTCTACAGCCTCAAAGCTAGGCTTCCTCTTGCCCAACTCTACCTGACTGATGTACCCACGATTCATGCCTGACTTATCCGCAAGCTCCTGCAAAGACAGATTTTGATCTGCCCTCATAGATCGCAGCTTCTCCGTGTACCAAGTCTTCACGCTTGCACCTCACTCTCAAACAGCTTCAAGTGCTCGTTTAAACGCTCTCTGGCTTCCGGGTTGGTCTTTAGTTCTGATCGAGACTCGATGCCGCAGATAAATCTAATTACCTCTGCTGCATAGTTCTCGTCACTTTGATTCTCGTCTACGGCATGCCACTGATAGTAATTCATCCTTGCCCATTGGATGTACGACTCGTCCCTGCATATCAGGTTGGCCCTAGCCAACGCCTTCTCAATTTCGGTTGTGGCCCTTGGCTTAACGGGGTTCTCGTAGTCATCTATCTGGGCGCAAGCAAGCATGTATCGTTGCCCGATGGGGGCGGTAGCCATTTCCTTTGGGACATCATCGGGGTGAAGAACAAAGGACAGCACCATGCCGTCCTTCGTCTGGCGGTACGCATACTTCTTTGCTTCAAAACTCTCTGCTATATCTTCGCCTTTCATTAGTGCATCTCTCGCTCTGGCTCACAATCTCCACATGCCACATGCTTCAATACCACGACGGTCTTACCGCGCTGGGGAAATATGGCTGGATCGCCTCCATCAGTACGGTCAGGATCAAGCGGATTGACTATAGGTTCATCGTCTTCATTTCGTTCTACAAGCAAACCAAACTGGATCATGTCTTGAGCGTAAAAGAGAAGCTCGGCAAGATCGTTTGCAGACAAGTAATCAGCGAGATCCGCAACGCTATTACACTTGGAAAATCGACGGTGCTTAATCATCGTAAGCTCGTCAAATAAGTCAGCTTTTTCTTCAAGAAGATCGTCATTCATTTTGAATATCACATCGTCTTCCTCACGCGCAGCGTCAAGTTCTTTTTGATGCTCAATCTGCATCTGTGCAATCTGTTCACGATGTAGGAATGCAGCAGCTTCTAGCTCACTCTTTAATTCCTCGATGACATCATTCTTCGTCTTGTAGTATTTCTTCTTCGGTGCTGTCTTCGGTGCTTTCTTCTGGGTCATATCCCTTTCCTTCGTTGCGTTTAAACATTTCTATCCATGTAAGTGGGTCAATGCCTTCCATCGCCCACCACCTTTTCTCATTGCCATAAGCATGTAGGTGCCTGTGGTGGTCATCGCAGAGCGGGACTGCGTGTTGATCTCCGCTTCGCCTCATACCGCGCAACCCATCATCCTCAACAAATGTGAGGTGGTGTGCCTGCGCGGGGCGATAGCAAACCAAACAGCCATGCTCTCGTACCAGTTGCAGATACTTCCTGCTTCGTAGCTTCTTAGCCCAAGTCTTTTGTTTCAAAGTCTTTAGCTATCTTGCTGCCAATCTCGTAAAGCTCTTCGAGTTGGCGAACCCTTTCAAGTGAAGCGTCCAACCGTTTGTCGATCTCGATCAGCAAATCCTCATCGTCAATGTGGTGCATCTCTTGGATCTTCAACACCGTAGCGTTGATCTGGTTTAGCTTCAGTCTTGCGTTGCGCTCTGCAATCTGCGACTCACTGAGCCGCTCATGCAGATCCATAACGTGTGCTTTGATCTTGCTCATACGAACTCCTTACATACCAAAGTCCGAAAAGTCTGCATCATCAGCCAGTTTTTCGGTAGCTGCTTTACCAGCAGACTCCTTTTTAGCCTTGAGTGTTACCCTGATATATGGCTGACCAGCTTTAGACACGTTCTTGTAGCCGTTCAGATAATACTCAACGCCCTCTACTTTGATGTCGCCCTGCATGTCTGCATGCCAATCTTCTTTCTTGTCCTTGTTCTTAAACAATGCGCCAGATTTTTCGTTATCGTATTCCATTAGAATGGTAAGTCCTCGTCTTCTGTTGTTGGTTTCGTTGCCAGTTGTGCTAGTCGCCCCTTGATCTTGTTAGCAAATGCATTCCAATCAGGGTGCCCTTCGTACTCTTTCTTGAGTGAGGGAAAGTGCTGACCCATGACAGCCTTCGCCTCCTCCGTTGTCTCCACAGATGCAAGCTCATCAATCAGAACATCTGTGTTCTGCTTGAAGAAGTCCTCCGATGTGGGCACAACATCTGTCTTGACAGGCTTCGCTTTTGCCTTTGCTTTTGGTGACACGCCCTGCTTCTCTTCAATGGCGTACTGCACCTCATCTCCGCTGGCGTATTCGCCCCCACCTAGCCCTAATGCAGCGAGTGCTCGACCTATGGCAGAGGTAGCGCAGTTCTCTGTTGCTGACTTCTTATTGATAGGGCCATCGTTGCGGAACTCTTCTGCCCAATCGTTAGAAATCAAGTGCCATACATTGCCATCACGGACATGGACTTGAGCCTCGATCAGAACGCGATTCTCATTAGAGGTGTGGATCTTGGTGGTGATTCTCCCTTTGTCTCCATATGCCTTACGGAAAGCCACAACGCGAGTAGTGACCTGCGCGTAGAGTTTTCCCTTGATATTGATCTTGTCGGAATCGGACAATGATTCCATGTGATTGATTGCTTCAAGCAGCTTGTTATCACTCAACACTATTCTCCTGTTTAAACGTTGCGAATTGGTCGCAGTAATCAGACACATCACAGAACTGCTCGCATCGTAAAGGTTGTCCTCGACGGTGATCTATTGTGTGTTTGTCTGCGTCTTTCTGAGCGGCGATGAATGTCTCCGCTTCCTCTTGCGAATCGAATACACGCACTGCGCGTACCCGCTTCTCCTTCATCACGGCAAACTTGTCATCACGCAACCAACGTTCTTCGTCGGTGCAGTCAGGTAGATTGCCAGCCCTAGCCTCTTCATGTGCAGCGATACGCTCCATCACAAACGCTTCAGTCTGCTCGATGGGCCAGAGCGGGATGTCTTGGATAAAGATGTCTTGAGATGGGTAGTCAGGCTTTCGAGCAGCCTCATGCTTACTCCAATCCTTGACGAAGTTGATGATCTGAAGGCCGCTTACCTTGATGCCGTTCTTGTGTGCGATGTATGCGTAGATGTTGAGTTGCTTCTCATCGCTATCATTGTTCATCACGCCATACGCTTTGCGCGTCTTGTAATCCTGTAAGACCCTTGTGCCATCCGGTTGCACATGCTGTACGTCTATGGCACCTGATAACTTTATGCCGCTTACAGAGCAGTACAGGCGCTCCTCGGTGATGAAGTCAGGGTGCTTGGAGTCTTCGAGAATGGAATGCACGGCGGTGCCGAACAGAGTCCATAGATTCTGAGACACATCACGGAACATGATGTTGTTGGGATCGTCAAACAATGCAGCCATGCGCGGTGGGCGCAGTAAGCCTGTAGCTGAGTACGAGGCATCGCCCCGACTGTAGGAGTCTTTAGTGAGTGCAGCCGCTAGAGGCGCAGGCAGACCAAGCTCGTTGGTGTAGTTCATGTGTTACCCTGTTGCGAAGGTTGTGTGACGATAAGAACATATGGATAGAAAACAAGTCAAGCTAATTATTTTCGGATCTGCACAATCCAAAGCAAACAGCAGGCGGCTGGTCACGTTTGGTGGCAGACCCCGCATCATCAAGAGCAAGCCTGCTTTGCAGTTTGAGAAAGATGTGAAGGCACAAGTGCAGCCAATGGATGAGATGCTTGAGGGAGACCTGTCCTTCCACGCCGACATCTATTACCCCAGCCGTAGGCAGGATCTCGATCCCAGTATTCTGCTTGATGCGCTACAGGGTTTGATCTACGCCAATGACCGGCAGTTTAAACAGATAAGCAGTTGCAGGTATCTCGACAAAGAGAATCCGAGGTCAGAGATATGGATCAAGGAAATAGATCACGACGAAAATGGCCCACCCCCAAGCGACGGGGTATGAGGGTAGGCCGTCCTTCGCAACAAAGGAGTCATTTCTATAGAGATAGAGTTGACAGATGAATTAAACCTGTGCTTTTTTAATAAAGCAAGGAATCGCGCAAGGGGGTAAGACCGCATCTGGCGCGTAATAAATTAGCGGTAATGTCCATGCTCGGCTCCGTCCGATGTGACACTCTCTCTCCACCATCCTCAAAATGAGGGGGGTTTGGGGGGAGCGTCCTTCTCTTTCCATCCGATGTGTTAAATATAACATTATAGATATGTATCTATATGCAGTGATGCACCTAAGCAACAAGGAAATATCGTGAGACCAGTATACGAAAGTAATGCTGACAAAGAGCGCGAGCGAAAGTTAGCAAGTGTCGTAGCCAAAAGATGGCAAGTTGACGCAAAAGAAAATCCAAAGATGTATCCCATCGACTACTGCTTTGTTAACAGCAAAGGAGAGGTCGAGGGGTTTGGCGAAATGAAAGTTCGCACACACAAATTTGGCACCTTTCCAACATACATTTTGTCAGTTCATAAGGTCGCGGATGCGAAAGCACTTGCCAGCGCGACGGGTAAGCGTGTAATTTTAATCGTGCAATGGAGTTGTGGAACCATTGCAACGTTAGATCTAGACACAACACCAACCAAGGTTGAGTGGGGTGGACGGAAGGATCGGGGTGATGGTCAGGACATGGAGCCTATCAATCATTACGCCTTGGATGATTTCACAATCGCAACAACAGGAAACTAAACATGAGCGAATACGCTTTCGACGGGAACACAATCAAGCTAAAGCAAGCCGACTATGATCGGTGGATCAAAGCCTTCAAAAACATACCGAACCTAGATGCAGTTCTACAAAGCCGAGATGATTGGCTGACGTATGATGCTGAGATCAAGACGCAACAGCGTTGGTTCTTGAGTACCTCCGCATATCTGGCAAGCCAAGACAAGAAGGCTGCGCTGGAAAACAAGAGAGATCTGAGTGGTCGTAAGGTAAATCCTGACGGCACGGTTCGATTCAAAACGGCCCCGTAACGTGGGCTTCTACGATGAGTTGGCAAGCCTAGGGTTTGCCTCCCGCGATCTGCGCGAGGGTCAGAGCAAGATTCTGTGCCCGTCATGCAGTGATACCCGCACAAAAAATAAACACGAAAAGTGCCTGAGCATGTCCATCGACGGAGAGGGGGCGCAGTGGCGCTGCCATCACTGTGATTGGGAGGGCAACGTCTGGAGAAATACAATGCAAAGTCCGTTTAAACAGAAGGTGGAGAAGAAGGTTCCGAAGATTCCTGACCTGAATGAGTTGAGTGAAGGGGTAGTGAAGTGGTTCGCCAAGCGAGGAATCTCTGAAGCCACGCTGGACATGGCTGGAGTTGAATCGGGTGAGGCTTTCATAGGTGGGGAGCGCAAGAACGCAATCGCATTTGTGCATAGAGACAAGGATGGCAAGACCATCAACGTGAAATTTCGCACACGAGACAAGGAGTTCAGCCAGATCAAGGATGGGCATCGCTTGCCGTATCTCTGGAACATGGTGAACACGGATGAGCCGCACCTCATTATCACGGAAGGCGAGGTCGATGCGTTGACCTGCCTAGAGGCGGGACTGAGCAATGTCATCAGCGTACCCGATGGTGCGAGCGACAAGAAGCTCAATTGGATTGACGAGTTGAACGGTGAGTTGAATGGGTTCAAGAGGATTGTGCTTCTCACGGACGGGGATTCCGTGGGCATAGCTATGCGTAACGAGCTTGCGCGTAGGCTAGGGAGGCACAGATGTTGGCGGGTGGAGTGGGACGAGGGATGCAAAGATCCGAATGATGTGTTGATTGGGTACGGGAAGGAACGCCTGCGTGAGTTGGTAGAAACCGCAGAGCCGTGGCCCTTGAAGGCATTGCATGAAACGAAAGCCTATGCCGATGATGCGTTTGCTCTATTGAATGGTGAGGTGAAGACGGGGATCTCGACAGGGATTACCGCGATGGATTGGAATTACAAGGTGAGGGCTGGTGAGCTAAACATAATCTCCGGCGCTCCGGGCGTTGGCAAATCAGAATTCATGGATCAGATCTGTTTAAACCTTGCGTCAGAGCATGGCTGGAGATTCGCGGTTTGCTCGTTTGAGAATCCAGTTGATGAGCACATCAACAAGTTGGCTGCTAAGTACATACGCAAACCTGCGTGGGATACACAGTCTGGGCAGAAGATGAGCCATGAGGAGTGGGGCAAGGCGGTAGGATTTATCGGTAGCCATTACTACTGGATACGCTCAGACGATGAGGCACCCACTGTGGATTGGTGTTTGGAGAATGCGACTGCTTGTGTGCAGCGATACCCAAACGTGCGCGGGCTGATCCTTGATCCGTACAACGAGTTCGAGCATCGCAGACCAAGCGGGTGGACAGAGACCGAGTATGTGTCGCAGATGCTTGCAACATTGAAGCGTTGGGCAGCAGCCAACGAGTGCGCGATCTTCCTTGTGGCGCACCCTGCGAAGCTGAGAAGGAATCAAGACGGTTCGTTCCCAGTGCCAGAGCCATACGACATTGCTGGATCAGCAAACTTCTATAACAAAGCGGATAACATTTTGATTGTGGAAAGGGATTTCACGGAGGGTTCCGATGACATTCGGATTCATGTGAAGAAGATTAGGTTTAAACAGAGCGGGAGGGTTGGTTGTGTTGAATTGAAATACAACTATACCGATGGGACTTACCGCTCACCTGTGAAGATGAGCGGATAGGTGGATGGGGGGCGTAGCCCCCTATATTTTCTGGCCTAGCATCTCTTCGATCTCACGGATCGTTTCGTTGCGTTGCTCCTGCGTCTGCAAGATCCCGACCTTATCGTCAATGTAGTCCTTGTCTCCAAGGGCATCGACGGCCTTGATGACTTCATCGTTCATCTTCCATTTCAAGAAGTAGACGTACTGCCTACTCACTCCCTCTCGATCAGCGATCTGTGCAGGTTTCTCGTTTAAACGCAGTGATTCTTTGATTCGCTTGGTACGCTCTGACTTGTTGAAATCAACAACGTATCGCTTCACCTCATCGTACTTGCTGACACCCATGTGAGAGCGAAGCTCGTTGCGTACTGTGGACGGAGCCACGCCCACAACATCTGCGATGTCTTGCAGCTTCTTGCCTTGCTCACGCATGTGCATGGCTGCATCTATCCAAGGCTTATCCATCAGTAGTCCTCCGGCATCAGCATGGTCAGGGTTTCGTGACCAGCATCGAGGATCAGATAGGTACGCAGATCTAGGTTGCCTGCCTTCGGGTTCTCATCGAAGGGGTACACCCCGATCATCATCAGACCAGAGCGCAGGTTCTCTTCGTTCTCCTGCACATCTTCTTCGTTAAGGGTTCCGTAATCCGCCTCGGCAAACCGCCTGAGACAACCAGTGACATAGCCGTTTAAACACGATTTGTCTCTGAAGTATTCGATCAGATGGCTTTCGCAGTTGGCAGTGAGAGCAAATTGTTCAAGCCTTGCGAACACATCCGAGTGTGGTTGCATCAACACTCGATCACGATCCCGCATTGGTTCTTGCGTCACGCCCTCGCGTAACGTGTTGCCCTGCATATCTACTACATCACCCATTGTCTTTGCTCCTTATCTCAGCGATGAGGTTGTCTGCTAGGTCTGCGACCTTGACCATCCCATCGTCACGCTTTCTCAGCTTCGCTGTTTCTTTCTCTATCATCTTGATGATCTTCTCTTCGCCAAGATCCTTGGCAATCTTCGATAACTCTTTGATTTTCATTGTGTCTCCAAATGTTGCGAGGCACAGGCGGGATCTCTCCCGCACTGCTCTCGGAAATCAATCTCATGTGCCAGCCCAAACGCCGCGATAAGCAGCGCGACTAACACACCTGTCTTACAATTTTGGGCGCAAGACGTACCCTCAGTGCATGACTGATTCCATTTGCTTGTCGTTGTCCATGACGATGCTGATCTCATGTCTGGTTACCTCTCGTTCTAAAACCAATATGAGCGACCACATGATCTTTGTTTGAAGATCGAGCGGTATCTCCATGTCCCTCACGGTGTTCACGATCTCGCGGGAGATGTGTCCGTATACTGCATGAAGCATGACATGCGGATCTTTCACATCGGCAAGCAAGTCTTGTGCGTGTCGCTGAGTCTCTTCGACCATGCGATTGATTTGTTCTGTGATCTTATCCATGAGAAACCTTCTCCTGTAGTTGCGTCAAAGTTTCGGATAGCTGGTGCGAGCGCACCTCTATCCATTGCGTCATTGGGTGAGTGACTATCTCGTCATCCTCCCGTCTTTCTAGGTATTGCCGACCGTTCTTTGTGAAGACTCGGCCCCCAACGCCTAATGATTTCAGCACTGCGTTTAAACGAGACTGTGTTGTTTTGGTGTGCCAACCAGCGTTGGTGATCCACACCTCACCTGTCTCGTTGTTGCGCCAAGCGATGGCATTGCCATGCAGGTACAGCGTGTTGTCATGTGACTCCGTGTTCGCCAGCTTGCCATCCCAGCCTCGGACAAACCTGCCCACGATCTTTTCTTCGATGCCATTCATTAGTCGAACCTCGCTACTTTTGAATTACCTTCTTCGTCCCGAAGGGCGATGATCCCTGCCTCGTACACGATGCACTCCAGATCCATGTCGGACTTGCTACGCGCCCTCATAATGAGGATAGGGTCTAGGTCTGGGTCTTCCTCATATGAGCTTATGAGGCGGCTCTGCGGCCCTATGGTGCTGGGCCAAGGGTATTCGTTGAACCCTCCGAATCCGTAGTTCTCGTCCATGATCTTGGACACACTGTCCAGATCAGTTCCCTGCTCAATACCTGCGAGGAAGAAGTCGGGAATGAACCCTGCACAATGCACCATTCCGTGCTTGTTCATGTTGGTGTGTGCTTCGTTGGGATCAAACGTCCATGAAAGCATCACGTTGGATGGAAGTATCGTTATCTCTGTCTGCATAGCAGCTCCTTGTTGCGTTTAAACATTTTCAAAATTAGGGGGTTATCGTTGCTTCGTGTTCATTCCAAGCTCTTGGTTCAACTCCTCGGCATACTCCTTGGAATAAACCTCGCGGCTGTTGAACACATAGATCGGAAAGATCCCTTCCCATGCGAACATATGATACTGATTGCTGGTATCTACCAGCCGCTCTTCTGCTGGATATAACTCAACGCCCTCCCAGTGATCGCCTAGGACGGCATTTTTGATGCGTTGCTTGGCCCTCCAATCGCCAAGCGGCTCGCGGTCTATGCGTTTGAATGATAGGTAGGTTGGGGTGTTGCCCTCAAAGCCATGCTGCTCATCCCACAGGACGCGCCGCACTACTTGGAACATGGGTGACAGGTAGCACTTGGACTCGGCATCTTCCTGCGCCAACACCTCGGCGTTGTGCCTGATATGGGCATCAGACCAAACGGCGGGGGCATTCTTCTTGATGAGCGGCATCATCTGCTCGACGGTGCGCCTTGGCATAGGCACCTCTTCAAAGATGAAGTCCTTGTCTGTGTACACTTCCATGCCTAATCCTCCAACTCAACTAAGTGCTCGAATGATTGTTTAAACACCTCAACCAAGTGATCGTAGTCACCTGACATCATGTTCGAGATTATCGGATCGGGACTGTCGCCCGTCTGCTTGCATATGTTTCGGGCTATGCCCATCAACGCAAACGCATTTCCATCAGGGCCACTAAGGTCTATTCGTATCATCACTCTGTCTCCTTGTTGCGAGTGTTACTAAAGTCTTTTCAGTTCGGGATTAACAAGTCCCAACAGCAACCCGACATCATTAGCCATGCTATGGTCGCCCACAGAATCGAAGTGACTCTGCGCTGCTACGGCAAGATTCCGAATGATATTTAGCTGATCCGCCTCTAGCTTGTACGGACGCAAGCTCTTTCTCAGGCTGTCGGTTGTGTAGGCGTTTTCAAGGCTCGAACCGAAGTGGGTTCCGTCTTCGTTGTATTTCGTCATGTCGTTTTCCTTGTTGCGTTTAAACGGCTTGTCTCATCAGTGCGCCGGTAGCCAACCGACACAGACCGCCAGAGGCGGTTTCGACTATGTTTCCAAAGACGCTCCGGTATCGAGATCCCACTGATCCACTAGCTTGTAATAAATCTTCGCAAGGTGTTTGCGCTTCGCTCGATTGAAGGATGGGGTCTCAATGTATGGGTTGTGATCCACATCCTGTTTCGCCATTTGCTCTAGCAGGTGTAAGAGTTCGCCTCGCGCTGCGTCGAGGGGGGTTTCGTTGTAGTGATTACGCATGGTTTCTCCTTGTTGCGTTGTGTGTTACTAATGTATTACAATGGGATCGTGTTGTCAACCCCTGTTGCAACTTGATCGTTGTCTTCATACAAACCGTCTATGTCTCCAGCGAAACCGTCGCACAAAAACTCAGAGTCTTCAGGCTCGTTTACGCAGTCGCCGCCGCAATACTTACATTCGATTTGGTTGCTGTTGTCATTGTATTCAGCCATGTCGTTCTCCTTGTTGCGTTTAAACAGTACGCATATTTGCGTAATTCTTACGCTGCCTCGGTGTTGGCAGCGCATTCGTTCCAATGTCCCAGCACTGTATCCAGTGCCTCGTCCATCGTGTAGTAGCCCTTGTCGCCGTACATCGGGGGGATGTACATGGCATCGGCAGGCAAGTCATCGAACTTCTTCACTCTGCCATAGCCGCTCACATATCCTGAGTAGGTGAACTCCATGATGCGGAAGCAAACTCGGCGCAACATGGATGGATGTGCCAGAGCGAAGGCGATGCGGTCAAGATCAAGCACTTCGTCAGCACGTTTGACCGTGATGAAGATGCGCTGCTCGTCGTGATCGTAGCCCTCGGTGTCAGATCGCTGGCAGGCAATCAACTCCACACGCTGACCAGACTGCTCGATCTGGTCGATCAGGGCGACAATGGCAGAGCCTTTGCGGATCATCGCGCTGGCCTCGGTGCTTGATGTGGCTCCGATGTCAGCGTAGATCTTGACGATGGGCATAGCGTTGCGGTTGCTGGTATCGTCCATCCAGACCATGTGATTCGGGACACCAGCGCAGTAGCTTGGGATGCAAGCTCGCTGACCGGCTACGCCGTACTCCCAATCAGGACGTTTAAACGATGCCTGCTTTGCCTTAGCAAACTCAACGCCAGATCCGATAGCGTCGCGCCCTTCGTCCCAGCCGCTGATCGCAGTCTGCACTGCATCACCGAAGGTGCGAGTGCCGTAGAACTCCTTGGCTTCGCGGCCCTCTTTTTTGGTGCTGGCTAGGCCATCCCAGCCCTCGTTGGGTTCGCGGTGCATGTCAGCCATGCACTCGTCCCAGCTTGCGTTGTACTCGATGACCTTGGTCATTACGCTGCCTCCTGTAGTGCGTCGATGATAGAGAAGTCAACACCGTCCAAGACCTTGGTCTTGTCTGTGTCGCTCCAACCCTTGTCGAAGATCAAGGCGCTCATTACAGAGCGGAATGGCATACCAGCAGCCAGTGCCTTAGCGCCCTTGATAGAAGCCCTTGGGCTTACCACAAAGCGCATCTTGTGATGCTCAACCTGTGCCCTGATCGCTTGCACCAGATCAACCCATGCATCATTGCCAGCGATGCTACGCTCTAGCGCCTCGTCGTATCCCATCGGGATATAAGCGAAGCGGTCAAGTGTTGCCGCATCCATTGGATTGCGTCCCACATACTGGGCTGATGCACCATGACCGAAGGTGTTGGCTGATGCGATGATTCGGAAATCAGCGTGACGCTCGACCAGACCGCAGGGGAAACTAGCGAAGTCATTCGCTAGAGCAGCGTTGAGAGACAGCAAAGCGTTGGGATTGCTTGCGTCCATCTCGTCCATCAAGACGAGACCGCCATGTTTAAACGCCTTGTAGAACTCGGTCTCAACGTAGTTGCCATTGGCATCGTTGTAGCCTAGGAACTCGAAAGCCTGACCGATAGCGCCGTAGCAGTAGAACGGAGTGTCCAGCGCCTCGGCTATCTGCTTTGCGATGCTGGTCTTACCAGAACCAGCAGGGCCGACGATATACGCTGGCTCACCCATCGCTACCCAATCGAGGACAGAGTGGAACACTTCGTGAACTCGGCCCTTGATCTGGATCGGATCGCCATCGTTGATGGTGATCTGGTGGGTGATAGTCTGCGTTGATGCAACCAGCGCCTTGAGATCCTCGATGTCCCCACGGAGATCTTCGATCACCTTGGCTGACATAGACTCGATGTCACCCTGTGACAGCGTAGCAGCCCCAGCATTGGGGCCATGCAGCCATAGGCTGACCTTCGCCTCTTCGGGCATCGTGGCTGACATGCGGTACATGGTAGCCAGCAGCGCCAGCTTGGAGCGATGCGCTGGGGTCACAATGTCGCCCTCTGACCGTAGGTCATTGAGAACCTTGCAGATTTTGTTAAGACGTTGGTGATGCGAAGCATCGAGTGTGGTAGTATGATCGAACATGAAATGTTCTCCTTGTTGCGTTTAAACGGATCAGGTTGAAAGCTAGTCAGCGACTAGCGTTCCGGCGAGGTGACATGCTGGGCATGTTGACTCGGGGGTAATCTTCGATTGCCACTTGGCTGACACTCTGGCGGTGAAGCCGCAGTCACTGCATTGCAGTTTGAGCATACGAGTGCCTTGCTTCTTGCGAAGCGATGGGTCGATCTTGGCATGGGGGTAAACCCCCAAGATGTCAGCGATCTCGGCCAGTGTGTCCAGCAAAGCTGGTGATGCGGGGGTTTGTGTCATAGGGCCAGTGAAGCCTACGGCTTTGGCGATTCGGGCAAACTCACCTCGGTGACCACATTCGATACCGGCCCAAACATGAATAAATTCATGTAGCAGGATACGAAGAACCTCGACGGGTTCATCTATGATGGGGTTGATGCAGACTTCCATAGTTCCATCGGAACTGACACTTGCATCGAATGCCTGACCTAGCACGACCTTGCCGGTCTTCGACCCACGATACCCGATAGGGAAGCCGCAGGTGACTCGATAGCGTCGTGATTGCCAAGCGTCGGGTGAGATACCAGCACTGGCAAAGACCATCTCAAACAGTAAAACAAGCGCAGCTTGTAACCATTCTTCTCTAGTAGTGTATGACTGCATAGCAGTTCTCCTTTGTTGCGATTGATGTAATGAACACAATCGAAAGCATTCTTTGAATGCTCTCTGTTGTATGCACAACATTCGTAAATCTATCGTCTCGTCCAGATAGCTTCGCTATCCTTCTGGTGCGCCACGGGCCTCATGCCGATCTGCGTTCACACCGAGCCGGTTTACGCCATTGACGATCTTGTTAGCCTCCAGAGTAGATGTCTCCCGACATCTGGAGGTGACTCCACCGCCCCGACATCCTTTTCCCAAGCCTTCGCAGAATTGCCTTGCACACAATTCCAGCTTGCTACGTCCCGATCCGCCGTGAGATCGAAACACCGATACCTGATCGGAGGTGGTCTACACCCATTCAGTTGCATAAAGCTGCCGCCCCGCATCCGGTTGACGGTGAGCTGACCTGTTGAGCGGTCAATCCGTCGATGCCCCACCATTAGGCCCAGCTTTCGTTTAAACTGTCAACTAGTTTTTTCCAACTGGGTTTTTTACCCTAAAGGGTAAGTCGAGGAGTTTAAACGGGTCGTAGGCGTAATGGGTAAGCAGGTGACGGTGAAGGAGCGCCTATTTGCTAGGTATGTGGCCGAAGGCCGTACACAAGCAGAGAGTGCGCGTATGGCTGGCTATGCCAGTAATCCAGACAAAAAGGGTAGTGAGTTGGTTAAAAAAGCAGAAGTCGTAGACTTAATCAATCAGCGGGGCGCTGAATTAGCCGAGGATCGGGCTGTTTCACTTAGTGAACACCTCGATACACTGGCCGCTTTGCGTGATGATGCGCGAGACGCTGGGCAATATAGCTCTGCTATACAGGCCGAGCACCACCGAGGGAAAGCCTCTAGGCTTTATGTGGAGCAGCAGGCGGTGGTTCGTGCTGATGCCGACTCACCTTCGGTGATCTTGGAGCGTTTAAACGGATTGTTGTCTCGTGATCCCGTCGCAACGCAGGACTGACGCGCATAATGCGCCTAGGAGTCCCATGCATAGCGCGTTTACACGCACCGGCAGACCCCCACACACCCGCACACAGCGCAGGAGTCCCGCACATACACATACATACAATTATCTACAGTCGATCACCCCACTTTACAAACCCCACCCCTTAAAACGAAAACGATTATTGACAAAAATAGTGCGTAAAATTTTATATTTAC
>Ga0070750_10000344_pt1 | contig 26046 bp, 6 predicted proteins | sample VirMetDEL_Nov_24_FD_77013 | JGI IMG/M metagenome (GOLD analysis project Ga0070750, IMG submission 77013) | Aqueous microbial communities from the Delaware River and Bay under freshwater to marine salinity gradient to study organic matter... | ecosystem: Environmental > Aquatic > Marine > Coastal...
ACTTCTTCGGTATTGACAGTTGTTGTATTTCCTGATACAGTAAGATCGCCGGTAATAATAAGACTACCGAACATCGTATCATCTTGATCTGAACGTAAAAATTGTGTTGAGTCTAATCCATCAAGAGTGTCTGCATCAATTGCAGAGTTTGATGTAAGAATTTCATCATCATTATAACGTAGAGTATATGGGCCTTGAGAAACAAAATCAAGATCACCGTCGGATTGTAATTGTAAATTCCAACGTCCATTGCCGTTTTGTCTGAAGTCAAGAGCTGTTCTTGTATTAGAATCAGAATCGAGAACAACATTTTGTCCAGCAATATCGAAATGAGCCCAACCACTGACGTCTAAACCACCAGTGATAGTAACTGCTTGCTGACCGCCCGTTATGTTATTTGATGTAATATCTGTAAGATTTACGAGACCCGTAATTTCCGTAGGCCCAGTGAGAAGAGTGCTACCCGTTACTTGAAGAGCATCAGTTCCATTATCAGTACTAGATCCAAAAACACCTCGAACGGGTGTAAGTATGCCATTCTTCGCGATGAAGAATTTATTATTTGCCATACGGTTCACTCTCCCCAGATTGGCGATTAATTGTTTTAACTATTTATTAAGAATCTACATATGTCGCAAACACTGTAAATACAGTACTATTTGCACTTGTTGGAGTTACATACAATCTTCCAAATCCTACCGAATTGGCAACATCATAAGTTCCTAATTCAGATCCTGTAGTTACGCGAGCAAATTCAGTAGAGCTCATCGTAGTTCCATTGTTTACACATAAAATTTTTGTAACATCAACATTACTTCCTTCTTTTGCAGTAATAACATATTCAATACTTTTATACGCAAACGCAATATTTGAATCTAATTGAGTTTGGTTTGTCGTTGTTGTTGTAGTTTCAAATGTGCGTAATCTCCCGTGAGGGAAAATAATTGGCCCATCAGTTGTAATCGTTGAGTTGACTACTAATGGACCGGTCATTGTATCGCCAGTAACATTTACATAGCGCAAATCCGCTTCAGCTTCTGATATACCGAATTGCGCATTAGCTGTTTGTATATCGATTACGTGACCAAAATCGTCAAAATCGATTGAGCTAATAATAGTATCTTGGCCACCGGGATTATTAATAACAATTACTGTATTCGAAACATCTGATGTATTTTCGTGATCAAATGTAATAGTAACATTAGCGAACGCGTTAACATCAAAATCACCGCCGCCATCTATTGCTTCTCCGGCTACTAAGAAAATAGTTGCTCCGCCGATTGCACTAGCTGCAGTATTAGCAGCTTCATCGAGAATATCTTGTGCGTGAAATCCATCGAGAAGATCTGCATCAAGCAACGATCCATCACCGTCATTTGTGACATCATAGAAACCTAATGCCCTAATGTCGGCAGCAGTTTGATCTGCAGTAGCCCCAGGCTCGATTCCATCTAATTTTAAACCATCAACAGCAATATCACGACCATCGACCAAACCATCGACGATGATATCATCATAAACATGGATACCAGTACTGGTCGTATCCATCCTTGCGACGTTATCGTGGTATAATGTAACCTTTCCATTTTCAGTAGCAGTAAGATAAGGTTCATTATTAAAGTAACTTCTGATTTGTAAATCACTGCCCTTGAGGACAAGATTACCCGTACCCGTATCTTCGATGATAGAGGTCGTTCCAGTGTGGAAAATTGCCAAATCACCATCAGCACCAAAAGTTAATTTTGCTCCATCGTCGAATCCAACATCGGCACCGAACTGATCAATGAGTGCTGGATAAAAACCACCGTCTTGAGTAAGTGTAACAAGCGTATTGTTTGCCGAATACCAAATGATATCACTAATACCAGCAACAGATGTATTACTTGCTGCTGTTAATCGTCCGTCTTCATCAACAGTAAAGATTGGAATTTGAGAAGCAGAACCATAAGTGCCAGGTGTGACTGCGGTGTTTGCTAACTCTGTAGCAACTGTCATAGTACCGGTGTTTGATGTCACCGTACCCGTCACTTTTCCTGTTAATGTGACAGTTAAATCTTCTTCTAATCGGTCAAGCTTTGCGCCATCGATTGCAATATCTCTTCCATCAACCAACCCGCCGAGATTGATATTATTATTAACATAAATGCTTCCAGAAAAATAGTTATTTGCGGTTGGACTACTAATAGCACCAACATCAAGATTTTGCATTTCGACTAATAAGTCAAAATCATCTATTTTCGTGTCAAAAGAAGACCCATCTTGTGAAGCAATTTGATATGTATTATTTGCAGAGTACCAAGCTGTTGCGTCAATACCTGCTACTGATGCGGTATTAGCAACTGTAACGCGACCATCTTCGTCAATCGTAAGAATAGGAACTAAAGATACACTGCCGTATGTTCCTGGTGTTACGCCAGTGTTTGCTAGCTCAGTTGCTAGCGTCATAATACCAGTATTAGTAAATGCTGTACCTGTTACTTTACCTGTAAGAGTGATATCTAGGCTTGCTGGAGGTACATTAGTAAAGTTATTATAATCTAAATAGTAGGTACCTTCTTGTCCATCAAGAAGGTCTGCGTCAATGAGAGAGCCGGCTCCGTCAATTGAAAGGATATCTTGAAGAAGTGCAGCGGTATTAGCAAAGTTGACATAATCGAGATAATAGTCACCCTGCTGACCGTCTAAGAGATCTGCATCGAGATTAGAACCTGCGCCATCAACAGTCTTGATGAGTTCAAGTATGTCATTAGGATCTGCTGAAAATTCAACTATTGCCTCAGTACCACCAACATCTTTTTTGATGAAAATTTTTCCATCATAGGTGTTGATTGCTACTTCACCGAGCTCTAGTTGAGAAGTATTGGGCTGTTTGCCCGGTACAGCACTTCTCCTAAGCTTAATCAACGTTGACATATATATGCCCTAAAAAGTACCACCATCTAATTCTATCACAGTAACATCACCGGCCGCTACTGCAAAGTTTGAAGCATTGAAAGACGCAACACCAATATTGGTTGTATTTGCGATCTCTCCAGCAATTAAAATTTGATTATTAGATACTGTAGTGTTTATTCCTTCACCGGCTGCAAACGTAATCGTTTCACCGAGATTTAGTATATCTATATTTCCCGATTCTGCAGCTATATTAACGAAAGGATTAACAAGTTCTAATATATCGTTAGTGACTTGAATTGTCGTGCCATCTACATTAACATCAAAAGTAAATGTATTAGCGTCGTATGTTAAACCTTCTCCGCCTATTAAACCAGTAATACCACCAGAAACAGTATCATCAACATATTTTTTTGTAGCAGCATCTTGATTATTGATCGGATCTGTTACATTTTCAATTCTAGAATTACTAACTGTAATTAAACCATTACCCGGATTTAAAATAATTTCGGTAGCTGGAGTGGAGAGTGAGTTTTGAGTAATCGTTAAATTATTATTAATTACGATCTGACTAGAAGAATCATTAAAAATTAGATTACTATCTAAGTTTAACCCATTTAATTTTGATGTTGTTAACCTAGGTATAATAAAATATTGACTATCCTGACTATCATAAAGGTTAGGCGCGTTTAATCTACTTGCTATATTAAAACTACCTGCAGCCCGGTCTGCATACCAAAGAAATTGGCTTCCGCTGTTGTATGTTCCAAACTTTCCTTGAAACGCCACGAGAAGAGTCGATGCACCAGGATTGTCTACAAAGGTAGCATAACTAAATACACCACCATAGCCAAACGTAATATTATTAACACGAGATTCACTTGCCGGATCCATGTAAAAATTCGTATTATCGGCGTCTACATATCTTGAAGCAATTAGATCACCTGGAACAGTAAAGCCACCACTTATTGATAAGTTTTGAAGTACAGTATTACCACTCGGATCTACAAAGAAATTATTATCATTCGCGTCAATTAAACTAGGTGCTATTAAATTATTAGTAATAGTAAGGTCTGTGATTTCTGCGTTAGCAGATATTAAATTTGTAATATCTACATCATTTAACACCGACGATTGATCGGGATCAAGATAATAGTTTGCGTTATTTGCATCAATAATTGACGGGACCGTAAGAGGTCCAGTCATAGTATCGCCATTTACATTTACAAAATTAACATTTAAATCTTCTGATACCACAGATTGAACGTGGCCAAACTCGTCGAACGTGATGTCATTAATAACAACGCCTGGGCCATTGAGTACATCTGTAATATTAGATGTGTTTGCATGTCGAATGTCAATAACGTCGCCAATACCGGGCCCGTTTGAACCGGGTGTAACTGTTATTTCTATACCACTATTTGCTGTTATATCACTTATATAATCAGTAGCAATTGTCATGTCAAACGAAGTGTTTCCATTCCGAATAACAGTATTAGCACCGACTACATCACCAACAAAATCTAAAATAAAATTGTTAGTTCTAAAATTTAACTTTCCACTAGGGTCATCATAAGTTACACTAATGCCTTCTTCGACATTAAAACGAACCATTTCTGAAACAACGTCTTGAGTGAATTCGGAAAAATCAACAACGGTGTTTGCAGAAAGTTCTAAAGGAAAATCCAAAGCAGAAATAATTCTTCCTTCAGAATCAACTGTTATTTGTGGAATAAATCCTTGTTGACCATAAGTATTTGCGTCAATACCCGTATTAGTTAAATCTATTTGTACTTCGTTATTTGCAGTTCTTTGGACTTTGAGACTAGGACCAAAGTTTAATTGTGTAGGATTACCATTTTCGACTAAATCCATTATGAACGTATTTGCGCCATCGATTACTTCTAATGTTCTTGCGTATACGTTTTCTAAATAGTTTTTATTAACGGCATCTGTTAAATCTACAGGATCGTTAAATGAAGCCTCGGTGACAAAACCAGTGTTTGCAACAACAAACTTATCTAATCCAGTTCCAAATCTTAATGTTCCATCAGAATCTAATTGAAGCCTTTGAACTCCACCAGTAAAAAAATCTAATTGATCATTATCTGTGTTAGGACCTGTTTCTGCAATGATTTTTGTATCTTGGTCAATGTCAATAACAGAACCAGATAAGCCAGCCCAAATTGTTCCATTATATGCTTCAAATCTTTCGTCATCAGTGTTAAAACGAATCATACCTTGTTCAGGTGTTGGTCTTTCAGTTGTTCCACCGACCGGAATTACAATAGCGCCGGTCATATCAAACTTAACAATTTCGCTATTGCTATCAATCGTTCTTACATAAAGACGATTCCAATTTTTATTTAATGAACCTAAGTTGTAAGTGGCATCTACATCGGGAATTAAGTTACTCGTAAAATCGGCGATGACTTCAATTGTATCAACATCTTGATCACCAATTCTAATGTTACCGCCTAGCGTAATATCACCGACAACATCGAGGTTACCACCAATATTTGTGTCGCCAGTTGAAAAATCGATTGTAAACTTATTAAGGCCATTTCCATACTGGAATGCACCATCTGAATTAAGTCTTAATCTTTGAGTGCCTGCTGTATAAAAATCTAATTGATCATTATCAGCACCTGGTGTTGTTTCAGCAATGACATAAGTATCTTGGTCAACATCAACAGTTCCACCTAATCCAGTCCAAGCAATTCCATTATAGGCTTCGAATCTTGCATCGGTAGTATTATACCGAATCATTCCTTGTTCTGCTGGTGGTCTTTGGATTGTAGAACCTACCGGGATAATTAAACCGCCTGTAGAATCTATATCAACAACAATAGAATCTAAAGTTAATCTATTATTGATACCTGATATTTCATGAATAGATAATAAATTAACATTTCGTATTTCTAAAGTTGGCTCACCAAGAGGAACTGAAGTTGTTCCGATAATAATAGAATCATTTTCTAGCTTAGCGTTAGTGATTCCACCGTTTGCTACTTGAAGAGTATCAGCAACAATTTCAATTGTAGAATTGTCTACATTAACAGAAAACTCTGTATCAGTTATACTTAAACCATCTCCTGCTGTAAAAGTGCCGGCACCAGAAAATTGCTTAAATATAATTGTATCGGTATCTAATACAAATGTCTCACTATCGGATACAGTTGCTACCCAAGAAGTTTCTCTATTAGTAGTTCCGTCAGTAACAAAAACAAATGAACCAGGGATCTCATTCGTAGCGTTATTGTATTCAGATCTAGAAAAAATCCAATCTGTTCCGGCGTCACCAACTTGAGTTAATTCATAAATTCCATTTTCAATTTGACTTGCTTGATCTTTAACAAGGAGTAGATCACCAATAGACCAAAATGAAACATCATCTATTGTAAGTGTTGAGATAGCGGGTAAAGTAATTGTTCCAGTTAAATATGCTCCTCCAAGATCTCCAGTCGTAGCAGCAAGTGCTCTATTTCTTAAATGAAGATCTTGGGCTACATTGTCAACATAGTTTTTGTTTGCTGGATCATTTGGATTAACTGGATCTGGCACATCAAGAAGATCAGCTTCAAGATCAGCAATCTCTAAGTCTACATAATTTTTAGTTGCTGCATCTTGATTATCAGTTGGATTAGATAAATTAACAATTTTGTTGCCAGAGGTATTGACATTTCCGTTCGCTTGTAGTATAATTCCATTATCGGATATAATGGTATTTGTGGATAGAGTTAATTGACCAACCTCAAGATTTGTTAGTCCAGCAATTTCAAGAGTAGATTCTCCAAGAGTAAGACTTGTAGTTCCTAAAGTAAAATCAAGTGATGAAGTGTCAATTGTTACGTTTTGAGAACCATCAAAAGAAGTGTTACCAGAAATAACTCCAGTTAATATAATATCACGTGGAGTTTCTAATGTACTCGCAATTGCAATTGTATTATTAGATTCAAAAGAAGTGATGTGACCAAATTGATCAATATCGATATTCGATATAAAAACACCAATTGCGTTATTCGTGCTTACTTCAGTTGTTGTATTAGCATGAGCTATAACAACGTTTGCTGATTCAATATCATCTTCTGGAAGTACTAATATCCCAGCGCCAGCATCTATCCTTTGAATATAAGGACCAATCGTATCTATTCCTAGGACAACGGAATCGGGTACTATGACTGGCTTCTTTTCACCCGCAGCAACAATTGGTCGATTTGTTTCTTGTTTAGGAACAGAACGAATCGTGGTAGAACCACCGACGTTGATTTGAATGTTGCCAGACGTTTTAACGGTAGTATTTGCTGTACTACCCCCAACTGTAGCTGTTACACCGCCAGAATTGCCGACGGTGACGTTAACGGCCATATCAGATGACCTCCGAAATAGTTGGGACTACAATCGCTAGACCTTCAACTACTTTCGATATTTCTCCTGTTTGTTTTCTCATCAAAACGTCATATTGATACTTACCTGGATTCAAACCGGCTGTGTCTAAGTCCGTGAGTACGAGAGTAATAGAACTGTTTTCAACATCTTTTTCGACGTTGAAACTTGCGACCGCAGTAGTACCATACATTTTTTTCATGTTTGCGAAAAAGTCGTATGTTCCGATAGGCAAAGCAGACCCGTCAGTATCGCTAATACCAATACTAATACGAAAATCTGTACTTTGATCTACGTAAATGTTTGCTCTTGATGCCATTGTAGTGAAATCTCTACCTTTATTGTTTATTTATAAAGCCCAAAAAGTGAGATTTACTTATTTTTTAGGGCATCTATTTGGTTTTGTTGCTCTTTAACTGCCTCGATGAGAAGGGCTACGAGGTTAGCGTAAGCTACACTCTTTAATCCTGTTTCTTTATTATTAATCACTACTTCTGGTACGATTTTTTCAACTTCTTGAGCGATAACGCCAATCTCTCGATCTTTGTTTTCTCTATTGATCCTGTTGAATGAAACCCCTCTTAAGGCTTTGACTTTCTCAAGTGATGATTCTAAATCTAGAATATTTTCTTTTACTCTTTCGTCGGATTCAGAAACAATATGTCTTGATACTATAAAATCACCATTTGTATTATCAAATTCAAAATTTACCGTTGTTCCATTACGTACATACCAGCTACCACCGGAAGAATCTAAATAGAAATTAGTTCCATTATGGTAGAATAACCAATCATCAGCGGTGCCTGTACCATAATACATTATTACATTGTCATTGAATCTTAATGACCCACCCGTTTTAGTGGAGGCACTGCTTTCATCAAGGAACTGAGCTCCCCCAAAAATACCAGCGCCATCGGTAAGTGTCACCGTGCCTGCAGTTGCGAGTGACGATCCATCTGAGAATGAAACTGTAGAACCAGCTGGTACAGTTAATTGTCCTCCAAAGATCATGTTTTCAACTGTAAGCAAATCTGTTTGAGATGTGTACGTAAAATTGGCTTCAGGTGCGATTGGCGCAGCGCCATTTGGTGATCGAGTTGCGTACGTAGTTTGTAAACCTGTTTGCCCGGCGTCAAGAAAAACAACTGGTCTTGCTGTAGCATCTGGACTAATATTAGCATCCGTTGGGTCTAATGTAGTTCCATCTGCCCCAGCCGGTCCTTGTATACCTTGATACCCTCTAAATCCTTGAATACCACCAGCGGCCGCCCCACTAGGACCTTGCGGTCCTTGGAAACCTCTAAAACCTTGAACACTACTAGCAGTATTACCTTCTGGGCCCTGTGGCCCTTGTACACCTTGAGTAGCAAAACCACCATCACCAGTTGTACCTTGTGGTCCTTGAGTACCTTGTCCAGCAGGGCCCTGGAAACCTTGAACACCAAACCCGCTTTGGCCGTCTGTACCTTGTGGACCTTGCGATCCTTGTGCGCCAGGCGTACCACTGCCATTTAAACCTTGTGGACCCTGTGGACCTTGTGGTCCTTGTATACCTTGTACCGAATCGGGTATAGCACCACTAAAACCTTGAACACCCTGTGTTCCCTGAGAACCTTGGGGCCCAGGTCCACCACTACCAACAAAACCTTGAAATCCTCGGCCGCCCTGTGGTCCTTGCGTACCTTGCACCGTATCAGATACCGCGCCTTCTGCTCCTTGTACACCCTGATAGCCTTGGAAACCCTGAAGTCCTTGTGTACCTGCGCCTGAAATGCCACCAAAACCTTGCGGCCCTTGTGTACCTTGACCTGCCGGGCCCTGTATACCAGTAAACCCTTGAATACCTTTTGGCCCCTGCGCGCCAAGATCACCTTGGAAACCCCTATAACCTTGAAGACCTTGTGATCCTGTTCCAACACCATCCTGGCCAGCATCACCTTGTGTACCCTGTACACCCTGTACACCTTGCGGCCCGGTTTCACCTGTGGTGCCTTGGGCACCAGTAGCACCTACACCAGCAATTCCTTGAGCACCGTCAGCACCTCGCGTGCCTTGGGAGCCTTGGTTGCCGTCACCACCAGGGCCTTGAAAACCGGTTGCTCCTTGAAAACCATCCTGGCCAGCCACACCCTGAAGACCTTGAGTACCTTGATCACCACCGCCCGAGGATCCCGAAATACCTTGTATTCCTTGTAGACCTTGTAGACCTTGTACACCCTGAATACCCTGTGGCCCTGTAAGCCCCGTGGGCCCCAAAGGACCAATCGCACCTTGGAAACCATCACCACCCGTTGGTCCAGCTGGACCAACATCACCCGTCCTTGCGAATGTAACTGTAATGTCTTCACTGTTCGGGAACGTATTACCAGAAAGGTTTCCACTTACGTAAGCTACATTAATAGCAAATACAGTACCGTTTTCTGTAAGACCTGATATGGTGTAAAGTAAGAACTGGCTAATATCAGCCTTAGACGTTACTTTAACATGACCTTTTATTGGGCTTGTGGAATCATCGACAGTTCTTAAATAAGTTTCTAAATTAACGCTAAAGTCATCTCTTTCATGAATGTACAAGATGTTTGCGCTAGAAGCAGTGGCGTTATTAACACTTAAGTTACCTTGAGCAAATGGACTTAACGCTCCAGTTGTCGTGTTGAATGTATAATCAAACGTTACACCACCAAAAGAACCGGTTTGTCCTTCTGGGCCTTGAAAACCGTCAGTACCTTGAGGACCCTGTGGTCCTTGTGGCCCTTGAACGCCCGCACCAGTTGCTCCTTGAATACCATCAGCACCATCAGTACCTTGAGGACCCTGTGGTCCTTGTGGCCCTTGAACGCCGGTACCGGTTGCTCCTTGAATACCATCAGCGCCTGTTGTTCCTTGTGGACCTTGTATCCCTTGAGCGCCTGCACCGGTTGCTCCTTGGATACCTTGAATACCCTGAGGTCCCTGAGGTCCTTGAATACCCGCACTACCAACCGGCCCAGGAAGAAGAAATTCTACCAAAAGTGGTAAGCTGTTGAGTTGCGCATATGTTTCCGCGCTGGTGTTTGTAGAATCAATATGTGTTACATCAAACCAACCCCAATCTGTTCCAGTTCCCGATGTCGACCAAGTGAAATCCGAAACCGAGTAAAGATCGAAATAATCGTTAGTGCCCTTCGGCATAAGCTTAATGTGAACTTCCGAAAGAGTATCGAGATAATTAAACAAAGCATCTAAATTATCACCGTTGACCGGTTGATCATCAATCGTAATCGTAGTAATGGAAGCGGGATTTACTCCATTCGTTTTAACATTATTAGAGCCAGGATCTGTTTCAGGCGTATTATCGGTATTAAGATTGTATTCGTACGTTAATCCAGTGTAGGTTGTAAAGCCCTGAACACCTTGAACACCTTGTGGACCTTGCGATCCTTGAGCGCCAGCTCCTTCAGGTCCTTGGATACCCAAATTACCCTGTACACCTTGTGTACCTTGAATACCTATATCACCATTTCTAATGAATGAAATAGATACGAGTGTTCCATCAGTAAACGATGTTACACCTAAGAGCCATGTAAGATCTAATGACCACCAACCAGTGATACCACCACCGTTGTCTGTAGCGCCATTAATTTTGAAAGTTGCTGTATTGTTAAGGTTCGCACGATCAGTTATTTTAAAATAACCTTTAATAGGTCCAGCAACACTTTGTAGTTCTGCACCGATGGCATCCATAACGTTGACGCCAAGAGCTTCAGCATCATCAATATACATGTCAATTCCGGGCAAACTTAAATTAGCAGTTTGGAATTTTAAAACACCTTGCCCAGGATCTGATGCTGTAGTATTACTTGAGAATTCGTAATTATAAGACAAACCACCAAAGTCACCGGCTATACCACCCGGTCCCTGTATACCAATAAACCCTTGAACACCTTGATCACCTATATCACCTTTAAACCCTTGAAAACCTGTAGTACCTTGTGCACCTTGATCCCCAATTGTTCCTTGTGTTCCTTGCGGACCTTGAAGGCCCTGAGTTCCTTGTGGGCCCTGAAGACCTTGAGTTCCTTGTGGGCCCTGAAGACCTTGAGTTCCTTGCGGACCTTGAAAACCAGTCGTGCCTTGCGGCCCCTGCGCACCTATACCACCAGTAAGACCAGGCAATGAAAAATTTAATTCCATTAGTTGGCCAAAGGATCCAATAAAAGTTGACCAATCTGCAACACCGCTTACGTATGTACAATCGAGTTGCCAATAACCTGCTTGATCTGTAAGTGCTGTGACTTCAGCCCAAGTATATTGCATATCACTTGCGGCATCATTACGCTGTCTAATTAATAAAAAGGCCTTAGGTGTGGCGAGCCTACCAGCAACGTCAGCAAAGAAACTATCGACAGTTGCTACTCCAGATTGATCTGGGGCGCTTAAATCGTCAATATAAATTTGGAAAGTACCAGCAACTTGTAGGTCATTTGCGCTAGTAACAAAATATGTATTACCTGGATCTGTCGTGTTTCCGTTATTTGCATAGTCATAATTGTAAAGAAGTGTTAAACCTCCAGTAAGACCTTCTTCACCAACGGGACCTTGGAGACCTTGAGTTCCTTGCGGGCCCTGAAGACCTTGCGTTCCTTGGGGACCTTGAAGGCCTTGAGTTCCTTGTGACCCTTGCGGACCTTGAAACCCTATATTACCTTGAATACCTTGAGAAGCTTGTGGACCTTGTAATCCTTGTAGACCCTGCGTTCCTTGATCACCTTGTATACCAAAATCACCTTGTACGCCTTGATAACCTTGAGGTCCACGTCTTCCTTGAATACCTTGGAAACCACGCTCACCTTTTGGGCCCTGAGCGCCTTGAATACCGCGCTCACCTTGGAAACCTCGCAATCCACGATACCCTTGTACACCTTTATCGCCTTCTGGTCCCTGCAGACCTTGTGGTCCTTGAACACCTTGGAAACCTTGAACACCTCTAAAAGAACCAATGTTTACCCAATTAGCTCCATCATAAATCCAAAGCTCATCGTCAGCATCATCAATAACGCCTTCACCAACGTTAGCTGATGGAAACGCTGTATTAAGAGTTGCTTGAGGATCGCCACCAGCATCAACGTCGGGTACTGAACCAATGATTGTGAAACCAGGGCCATAATCGCCCTGTAAACCTTGAGTGCCCTGTGGACCTTGAAAACCCGTTGTTCCTTGCGGACCTGTACCTAAAGGAAGCCACGAACTACCATCTGAATATCTAAGCTCGCCGTTATCAGCATATACAATTGCGCCCTCGAATGGAGCAGGATCTAATTGTATAGGGAACTGTTGTGGAATTCCCTGGCCTAACGTTTTCGATAGGCCTGTGATCGTTCTAAACGAGCTGGGCATTATGCTTTCCTAAATTAAACGACGTCATCTTCTTCTGATTGGCCAAGTGTAAACGATAACGTCGAATGAATTGCGTTATTCGCACTACATCTAGCCTCAAGCCAATCCCCAGTTTTTAAAAATTGTCCGTTCAATGGAATGGGAATTGTTTCATAGCCTGGCACGGGCATGTTTTTTATAAGAGAAAAATATCTATTTTCTATAAACCTATACACTTCAACATCAACGCTCACCGTGTTTGCTGTTACATTACAAACTATAAGAGGTGAAATAATTTCACCAACGCCCGGTTCAACAACTGTCGAACCACCAAATACGAGTTCAGGAACTTCATATTCCGGAACTTCGAAAATAACCTGCCCTTGCGTGTCTAATTCAAGATTGACCGCGACCGGTTTGGCGTCTGGGGCCTGTGATGTGACTACTCTTATAACCATGTCTTTATTTATTCCTTAGACGAAAGCTCTACTCTGAGAAGCACGTCTTGCAAGTTTACGTACGGAAGATGTAAATGGCCGTCCTTCAATTCGGCCTGTTCTACCATTAATTCTTAATCCTCGTGCAAAATACTGGTTGTTCAATTCGTCTGAACCGGACCATCTAATTCTTCCACCTTCTTCATACAATACAGAAGCTAAAGCTGAAATTGCAGTACCCAAGTTTCTAAAATTCAAAGGAAGCGCGTTTCTATTAACACCTGCTGATGCACCGTTAAACTGGTGAGCAATTGATTCTACAAGAGCACCGAATACGAGTGTCTGTGGCTTCAATACATTATCAATCAAACAATCATTGATTAAGCCTGTTAACATAGCGCTTACATCTGAATTTGGTGAGTAGTTTGAAATAATAAAGTCACGAATTCTTTCCCAACATCCCACAAACGCTTCAAGTAATTCTGTATTATTTGGACCGACATTAACCCAAGCAACACCGTTCCAGTAATATATATCTCCAGCCCAGTCACTAGTTAAGAAATTTGATGCTACAATATAAGCATCTCTGTATTTTCTAGGCTGCAGAGTGCTTCCATCGGGTAATGCTCCAACTACGTCTATAGAACCTTTGTATACTAATCCAATATCTGCTACAGAAGTTGGAGGATTAAATACAGGGAATACAATATTTGCGTTATAATCAAAGAGTGATGCAGTGAATGTTCTTACAGCATTTTGACCACCTTGATCACCTAATGCGTAGTTTTCATAATTAAAGTCGTTTTGTATTGCTTGTAGTAAGTTATACGTATCTCTTCTCGTTAATGGTATATCAACAAACCCGTATGTAGCTCCAACAAATCTTACTACATCAAAAGCAAGATCTGTTTTAAAAACGCTAAGCGTTTGTCGAGCATCGATGTAAATTTTATCTATCCAACTAGTATCAGGCTGTTGCTTAAGAGGAAGTTTTTTAACATCATTAAAATATAATACTTCGTAAAGATTTTGTCCAAACCTTCTAACTTTATTACCTTCAATGTTTGTTGCAATTTCGCCTTTAACCACTTGACCAGGATAAGTACCTTTAACGATTTGTTCGCAAATTAAACCAAGTTGTCGATAAGCCTGCCCAGTAGGTTCTCTTTGATCTTCTGGAATTCTAAAAGTGTCGTTCCAATAATAAAAGTCTGTGTTCCAGCGTGTAGCTAAGTTACCGCCATAATTGAGGTCGTAACTAAACGCGTCTAAGATATAGAATGTGTCTCTTCTACACTTATCTCTATTATAGTCAAGAACAGTAAACTCCGATGCAATCCAGTCAATTAAATCCTGAGAAAGTTCTGGAGTCTTTTCTACCATTAAGTCAGCAGCTTGTTTAGTTGTTGCATCTACCCAAGAGAAATCAGGTTGTACGAGTTCTGGAATTGTGTTAACATCATCATTCCTAATCGTGTCTTCAATTATTTGAACAAGGTTTTGAACTCGCGCACCTTCAGTAGAATTAGAAGGTGTATTAGTAAAGTCTTGTAATGTTGTAGTATAAGCGTTAGTCTGAGTATCAACGCCTTGAACAATATCTCTTACTAATTCACCTAGATATTCATAAGCATCTGCTGTTTGTCTTCTTGTTCCAAGTGACAATACACTTAATGCATTTTCAAAGTAAATTTGCGCATTAATTCGTGTTGCATGGTTTCCGCCGTACTGAATATCATGTGATAATCCGTTTACAATAAACTGAACATCTCTACGACATCTTAATTCATCGTAACCTAATCCGTTTAAGTTTTCCGCAATATAAGTAACGATTCCATTAGTTAAAGTTATAGATGCATCTTCAATTGCTTCTTTGTCTATTACATATTGTGGTGCTTGCCAAGAAGTATCCGGATCTATTCTTTCTGGGAGTCTAGCAGAAGTACTTTCATATGCTTGGTCTGCAATCATTCGAGCAAGTCCCTTAGCTTCTAAAGCAATGTTTGGGTTACCACCAACGAATGATGTATCTTGCTTAGTAGTATTGAGAACGTGAGCACTAACTTCTTGTCTTTGTACAACTTTTTCAAGCATATCACCTAAGTAAGTCCATGCTGCTTGAGTAGGCTCTCTTTGCGTTGTTGGCAATACATTGATTGCATTTTCAAAGTAAACTTGAGCGTTAATGTAAGTAGCAGCATTACCTGCATATTGAATATCGTGTGAAATACCATCAAGGATATAACCCGTATCTCTTTCACACTTAGCCTGATCATAGCCCAAACCATTAAACTCTTCTTGAATAAAGCTAATAACTTTTGCTTGAAGTTCTGGCTTAATTGCGTCAATTTCAGCAACCGCATCAATATATTCTTGATCATAAGGTGTTTGTGTTGGCTCATCAGCAGCCGGTAAAGAATCTAAATTTCCGGCTGTAATAGCATTAGCAACAATTTGGAATAAATCTTCAACAAGCGCACCTGCAGCAGGTCCACTAGTTATACCAAACACTTGTGATTCAGGATTACCAGTTGTAGGTGTTACTGCAATATCCTGAGCAATTAAGCTTGCAACCGAAGCAATGTGATTGAATGCATCAGCCGTTGCCGGTCTTTGACCAACTGGCAACACACTTGTTGCATTTTCAAAATAGATTTGCGCGTTATTAATAGAAGCAGTATTTGAATCGTGTTGTATATCCCAAGTCACAGAGTCGATTAAGTAACCAAGATCTCTTTCGCACTTAGCAACATTATATCCTAAACTTCTAGGATAAGTTTCATTAGCAAAAGTAATAGAATCTGTTATAACAGTTGCTTGATTAGAAAGAATTTCATCCCATTCGACAATTGACAATCCTGTTGTAGTTGGTTCAACTGCCGCCGGTATTGAGTCTGTATTTCCAGCAACAAGTGCATCTATTACAATATCGATAGAATCTTCAACTCTTGTTTGTTCTACTCCCGTTACAACGTATGCGGTTGCAAGAGATTTTAATTCTGTGTAAGCCGCAATAGATGCAGCAACCTCGGCAGCATCTCCAAGCTGACTTACTGTTCCGTCAAAATACGCAATAGCAGCCAACCTACTTGCCGTGTTACCACCGTACTTAGTATCATAAGCTGCTGCGTCAATTACAAATCCTGCATCTCTTTCACACTTAGCAACATCATAAGTTGGGAAATTGGTATTAACCCAAGCAACTACATCAGAGATGACTGAAGCTTGATTATTAGACATTTCATCAAACTCAGTAATATCTAAACCAGATGTATCAATTTCTATTTCTGCAGGGATGCCAGCAGTAGAACCAGCTGTGATTGCATCAATAGTAATATCGAGCAAAGCTTCAATATCTGTTTGAATTTGTGCAGCAACAATACTAGTATAAGCACCTATGAAGGTTTTCAATTGACCGTAGACGTCTGCAGTCGCAGTCTGTTCTTGACTAGAACCTAGGAGAATATTAGTTCCTTCGAAATATGAATCTGCTACAAGCCTACTTGCTGTGTTACCGCCGTATAAAACATCATGACACAATCCATCAATGACAAACCTAGTATCTCTTTCACACTTAGCTTGATCATAAACTAATGCAGGATAAGTCGCAGCAACATATTCTATTACTTGTTCAACTATATTTTCTTTTGCACCTTGCAACAAACCTACTGTTTGTTGCCTATCATCTGTTTGATAAGTTGCACCAGGTGTTGCTGGGAATGTTGGGAATTGAATAGACGTTACCGTACCATCAACACACTGAGTAACAGTTCTAAAGAGATCAAATATTTCACCAACACTTTGAACACCAGGTAGTTGAGTTATTAAGTCTCTAGTGTAATTAATCGCAGCAAGTGTTGCTTCAACCTGTTCATTATCTGGATAACCACTAGTAGGTCTAAGGTATGCGTTACCTGCGGTAATTGTATTATAATCACCACCTAAAATAAGATCCCTACGTACAGCGTCAATAATGTAACCCATGTCTCGTGTACATTTGGCGTTATCATAATAAATTTCTGGACGATTAGCTTGAATCCAAGTCGTAAGATCGCTGAGTATTGTAGATCTGTTATTAACGAGGGCTGTAGCTGCAGCTATTCTATCTGCTGTTTCGTAAGTTGATCCAGCCGTATTATTAAACACAGAAGGTATAATGCTAGTAGTACTTCCATCTAAAACGTCGGTGATAGTATTAAAGAGTACATCAACTGTCGCATCACTTGTTATATTAGGTAAAGCTTTAATTTGTTCTCTTGCAAAGTTAATAACTGCAAGCTCAGCTTCTCGGCCAAGAGCACTATCAACATAAGAAGCTCTTAAGAATGCATTAGCAGCTGTTGCTGTATGATGATTACTATTAATAACTAGGTCTCTTCTTACTGCATCAATTACATAGTTAAGATCTCTTTCACAAACTTCATTTGAGTAATTAATTGCCAAGAATTCTTGAACAATGTAATCTTGATAAGTTGACTTAGTAGCAACGATAAGATCACTAGCAGATTGATAATCTGCAGCAACCCAAGATTGATCTGGCTCAATAGCCGCCGGAATATTATCTGGAGTTTCAGCAGCAACAGCGTTAGCAATTGCAGTTGCTAATTCTAAAACAGTAGCTGCTTCAGTAGCGGTTGCAGGTGTTCCTGAAGTGTCCTGAGTCAATATTACGCCGGTTGAAGGGGTTATTAAAGTCTCAGTAACAATGTCACTCATAATAGATGCTAAGCGTTCATAAGCACTATTTGTTTCAGATCTCTGAAGAATCGGTAATACATTGGTTTCTTCATTATTAAAATACATAAGAGCCGTTGAACGAGTGCCTCTATTTGTTCCGTATTGAACGTCATGCGATATAGCGTCTACAATAAAACCGACATCTCTTTCACACTTAGCTACATCATACACCGGATAATTTGTGTTAATGTATGTTGGTGTATTAGTAGCAATCGTTGATTGGTTAGCAAGAATATCGTCGTGCTCTGTAGTAGTTAAACCTGCAAGTGTTGGTTCAACCACTACGGGTAATCCTGCTACAGTTCCAGCATCAATAACGTTTATAATAATATCAATAAGATCATTGACGTTATCTTGCTCAGTTTGTGTAGTAACATACCCGTTGATTAAGCTCTTCAAATTAGTGTAAGCATAAATTGTTGGAATAACTTCTTCTGCACCTAATTGAGATACTGTGCCGGCAAAATAAGCATCCGCTGCTCTAATCGTAGCAGAGTTACCACCATACTTAACGTCATGTGAAATTGCATCAATAATATAACCAACATCTCTCTGACATTTGGCTTGATCGTATTCAAGTTCTGGGTAGAATGTTGCGATTCCTGCAATCACGTCACTAACGATTACAGATCTATTTGTTCTAATGGCTGTTACTGCAGCTATCCTAGTTGCATCTTGATAAGTTGCTCCAGATGTTGTTGGATAAGAAGGAACTGTATATGTAGTAACTGTTCCATTCAAAACATCGATTACCCTTTGGAAAAGAGTATCAATAAGAGCATCTTGAGTAACATTTGCAAGAGCTTTAACTTGGTCCCTTGCGTATTCTACACCCGCAATCGTATACACACTTTGATCACTGAGTACGTATGCAGAATTAGATCTCAAATACGCGTCACCAGCTGTAATAGTATTATGATTAGTGCCAAGAATTAAATCTCTTCTTACTGCGTCGATAATGTAACCAATATCTCTTTCACACTTAACTGCATCATATTCCGGTAAGTTTTCTGCAATCCAAGCAGTAATTTCTTGAATGATAAATGCTCGGTTTGCTTGAAGTTGCTGGCGAGCATATAGTCTTTCAGTAACAAGTCCTGGGTCTGTAAAGACGAGAGGATCGGCGTTACCTGAGCCATTATCAATGATATCAATGATTTCATCAAAGGCTGCATCTGTTCTAATAGCAGCAGTAGCATTAATGTCGTTTGCTACTTCTTCTTTTAATCTTGAGAAAGATGCAATCGTTTGTACTTTTTCGTTTGCAAGAGTTTGTGCAGCTGCACCATTTACATATGCTTGACCGGCGTATACTGAAGCAAAATTAGATCCGGTTAACAAATCTATTTGAACCGCGTCTAAAATTAAACCAACATCTCTTCTGCACTTAGCGTCATCGTATGTGAAATAATTATCCTGCAAATATGCAGTCATTTCTTTCTTTAAGAATTCAACGTTGTCTTGAAGGTTGCTTGCTGCAAACAATCTATTGTTTGCAAGGCCTTGTGTACCAAAGCTAATCACGTCAGCAGAGGCTTGACCGTTTTTCATAATATCAATGATTTCGTCGAAACCCGCATTAAATCTTGCTTGGGCATTAACTGAAGTAATTTGCGCTGCTGCTTGAGTCTTAACATACTCGAGGGCTGCAATTGTTTCAGACAATTGAAAATCTACAACTTTATCTGTTCCAAGTGTGCCGGAACGATATGATAAACCGTTGAATACTGAATTAAAGTTAGACCCAGTAAGAACGTCTCTTTTAACAGCGTCGAGCAAATAACCAACATCTCTTGAACACTTAGCATCATCATAAACAAAGTATTTGTCGTTGATGAAATTAATAACTTCATTTGTTAAGAATTCTTTATTGGCTTGAATTGCTTGTCTAGCTACAGTTCTATTAGGATCAAAGTTAGGTTCAATGATACTAGGAATATTATCTGGTGATCCAATTCCAATATTATCAACAATAATTGTAATAAGATCAGAAACAATTGCGCCAGTTGCAGCGTTTGCTGGGGTTCCAGTAGTGTCTTGTGTTATAAGATTACCAGCAGTTGGTGTAACAGAAATTTCTTGTACAATATCACTCGCAACACTTGCTAAATGTGTAAACGCAGCCTGTGTTGGAGCTCTTTGTTCAGGAGGAAGAATATTGAACTTTTCAATGATAGGTGTGCTATCAGCAATATCAAAAGAAGATCTTGCTTCAAAATAATATAAAGCAGCTTCAATAGAAGATTCATTACCACCGTATTCGACATCTTTACATATTGCGTCAACTATAAGACCAATGTCTCTTTTACACTTAGATTCGTTATAAGCAAGACCGTTTTGATCTCTTTGTAAATACTCAATAACGTCATCTTGAAGACGTAAAGTCTGGCCAAAAATATCTCTTACTGCATTTTCAAAACCAGCTTCTGTTGTTGGTTCTACATAAGCCGGGAACTCGAATCTTTCACTTTCGATAGCATCACTTACGATTCTAATTAATGATCGTACTTTTCCTGAAACTGTAATACCAGCGTCTGACGTAAGAGTTTGAGATTGTGCATTACCCTCGCTAGGAACAACACTGTTATTTCGAACAATCTCTCCAGCAACGTAGGCCAAATGCTTAAACGCTTCTGAAGTTGGAACTCTTTGATCTTCTGGTAAAATTGCTACAGCGTTATCAAAATAAAGTCTAGCATTATTAATTGACGCTGCATTAGAACCATTGTAAATATCCCAAGAGGCTGAGTCTACAATATATCCAACATCTCTTTCGCATTTAGCTTGATCATAAACTAGATTAGGATGGTTGATAGCTAACCAAGCGGTAATTTCAGCCTGTAAAAATGTTTTGTTTGCCTGAAGTGTAGCTTGAGCTTGCCCTTCGTTAGCGCTAACTGATGCAGTGCCGAATGTAATAGGATCGGCGTTACCTGTGCCGTTATTAAGAATATCAATAATTTCATCAAACGCAGCGTTAGATCTTGTTAAAGAAGCACCTGATAATTCTTGAGCAATTTGAAGCTTGACATAAGTAATTGCTGCTACAGTTTCTGTAAGCTGTTCATTAATCACGACTTCTGTTGAAGCGTTACCTGATCGATACGCTAATCCAGCAAAAACCGAATTATAGTTAGATCCAGTTGCAACATCTCTACGAACCGCATCTAAAATAAGACCAGTATCTCGAGAACACTTATCGCCATCGAATGTAAAGTAATTGGCGTCAAGATAAGCAATTACTTCTTCTTGCAAGAAACTTCTATTTGCTTGTAATTGCTCTCTTGCATATTGTCCATTAGAGTTATAACTTCTAGAAGAAACAGATTGTTCAAGCGCGCTTACAAAAGTATGAACTCCACCAGCACCTACACCTACATTACAAGTAATTGATGTTGCAGTATTTGCTGTTACGACAACTGGTACTAAGTAGTTTCCATCACCAATTCTAGGATAAGAATGCTCCGTTGCATCTCCGTCTTGCGAACAAGTAAACGTTAATCCGTATGGAAGAATTTCAATATATTCTCCAACAGCAACGCTGTGATTACCGAGAGTAATAACTGCCTGGCCATTTGTAGGATTATAAGTTGCAAAGGTTGGTGTATACCTTGCTCTATAAGAAGCTGGATCAGACCATGTAATCGTATCTGCGTTTCCTAATCCATTATCAAGAATATCGATAATTTCATTAAACGCTGTATTAGCTCTATCTTTTGAAGTATCAGAAACTAGAGCAAGAACATTAGACTTAAGATCACTGAACGCAGATGATGTTTCAACTTTTTGATCATTAATTACTTTAGAAGCAATGCCCGTATAATAAGTTTTTCCAGCCTGAACAGAGTTATAGTTAGTTCCTAATATAAGATCTCTTTGAACAGCAGGTAAAATATATTCGCTGGTGTCTCTCTTACATTTGTTTTGATCATAAACATAATAGTTATTATTGATCCAACCAACTAAATTATCTTCAATATAACCACGATTTGACTGAAGTTGTTTACGAGCGTTTCTTCTCGATACGTCAATAGCAGGGTTATCACTAAAAGTAATTTCCTCGCCGACGATTGAAATTGAATTTTCTTGAGCACTTACAAACGTATGAACACCAGTATAACCGTTTGCATTACCAACGTTAACTGTAATAGTTGTTCCAGTTACAGCTTCAATATAAACTGGCTTATTATAAATTGGATCTGTTACTCGAGGATGAGAAATTTGTACAACATTATTATCGCTCAAACAAGTGAATGTAATGCTATTTGGAGCAATTAAAATCTTTTGTCCAACTTGTAAACTATGAGTTCCAATTTTTAACATCATATATCCAGTAATAGGATCATATGTTGCATTGGTAGGACTAAACTTAATTCCAGCATTAGCTAAAATATCAATGATATAGTCCATTGATTTATCAGTTTTAATTGTAGCTTCAGGAGAAATATTTTCTACGACCAAGTTAATTTGATCTTTAAGCCTCTTATAAGCTGATATTGTTTCTTCTTTTTGTTTGTCAATAACTTTAGCAGCCGTTGACATATAGTATGCGCCACCAGCTGTGATTGAATTATAGTTAGTGTCTAATAATGTATCGTAATAAACAGCAGGAATAATATAATCCTCGGTATCTCTACGACACTTAGCACTATCATAAGTAAAATATAAATCGTTATTATCAATCCAATCGATAAATTCGTTTTGAATAAATTCTTTGTTGTCTTGGATTAACTCTGCAGCGGCAGTCATTTGAGTATTGCCGGTAGGCGTTAAAATTAATCCATTATCATATTCTTCACCGTATTCAGTAATATTATAAAGTTCTTGGAAACTCGTATTTGCTCGAGATATAATTTCCGAGTTAGTAGAAAATATGTTTTGAATTCTTTCTTGAAGATATTGATTAGCACCTATGGTTGGTTCTAATTGGTCATTAATAACTGTATATGAAATTGGGCTTCGATATGTAATACCTGCAAGTCTACCCCAATAGTTTGAATTTAATTGTACGTCTAATCCAACACCATCAATAATAATTCCAGCGTCTCTTTCACATTTTCCTGCATTATATCCGGTATAACCTAATCCACCGTCTGCGGTGTTTGCAGTTAAGAAATCAACGACGTCATCAATGATAGTGTTTGCATTTTCTTGAATTGTATCAGCAAAAGCTTCGTTCTTAAGAAGTAATGCTTCGTTCATCCCTTTTGGTTGGAAGACTCGTGTAGATCCTTTAGCTCTCATTGAAATGTCACCAAACTGAGAACCCGAGTTGTTCAACGTGACCTGACCGCCGTTCAATGCATAAAATGCACAACGTGTGAAGATTGACAATGAACCAATACCGTTAACACCAGCACCATCTCGAGCAACATATCCGATGCCGTTTTGAGTACGCGGTGTAAAACCAAAACACAAACAATAAGTATAAAGTGAATCTGGATCGAGTACACGGCGATCTCCTAAGAAACAACCTCCACCACGTCCAACTTCTCTATTTGGAAAGTCATCAATACCAATAGATTCAATAGTACCAATGCCGCCAGATTGACTTAAAACAGTATCTCCTATCGAGTAGCCTTGACCATTTTTAAGGTTGCGAACTCTGATTTTTCTCAAAGTGGCTAAGTCACCAGGCAAACCTAATGCGGCGTCCATTGAATCGTCCCAAGAAATATAGGCTTCAGCGCCGCTTGAGAATTTAATCCAATCACCTTCAATAAATTGTCCTGTATGTCCAACTTCTAAAATGAATTCAAAACCTAAGTCAGCAATAGTTCCCTTAGAATTGAAGGGGTTGAGAGGTGGTTCTACATCAGCACGTAAGAAGTTAGATAGCTGAGATGAGTCCCTCAAATATGGTGAACGTCTTAGTTTTGCGCCGGGTCGATAAGCTACAGCAAATCCACCTTCTGGATAATCGAAGTTGTCAACTTTCCAATTCGTATATGAGAAACCCTGTAAATAACAACCTGAACCTACTAGCCAACAGTTGCTGTTTTCGTAACCAGGCAAAGCCTCGATTACTGTGGCGTATTGTCCAGATGTAGATGTTGCAGAACAATCATCTGGAATTGCAAGATTACCCTTAGTGTAATAAGTCCCTGGGCCAACAGAAATATGTACAGCATTATTAACATCGTTTCTATCAAATACACCGCCGGCCTTTTCAAGGGCTAATTCACAAGCTCTTTCCAATGTTTTAACGGGCTGAAGTGAACTACCCGGCCACTCATCTCTACCAGATGATGCATCTACGTGAATTTTAAGAGCTTGAGAAACTGTTTTAGAAATCTCATCAAAGAACTGTCTATAAGTAATTTTTTCAGTTTCACCGGTTTGCACGTTCTTTAATGCAAACCAAGACTCTTCGTCTATATTAGGATCAAAGATTTCTTCCAACTCCATTTCGAAGTTAGCAAGTTCCGAGTCAATAATTTGACCGCCTGAGAAGGTAGATTGAGATAAAGTACCTTCATCAAACTTTGATTCGCTAATATTAAGATCGAGACCAATAGAGTTTTGAATAGTTGATTGATCTAACGTTGTATTAGTAAATACGTTATTATTACCAGTACCATCACTAAAATCGGAGTTAATGATAATAGAATTATCGAGTGTGGTGCTAGTAAATAAATTGTTGTTTCCAGTTCCATCGCTAAAATCTGACTGAGTAATCGTTACATTATTAGCGGTTGAATCTGTAATAGTGCCATCAGTAAATAATGATTGCGTAATCGTTACATTATTAGCATTAGAATCGGTGATATTACCATCAGTAAACAATGATTGTGTAATTGTTACGTTGTTGGCATTAGAATCGGTGATATTACCATCAGTAAACAATGATTGTGTAATTGTTACGTTGTTGGCATTAGAATCAAAAATATCACCATTCGAAAAATTGCTACTAGTAATATCAGTTGTAGTAATTGTACCATCACCAAACGAAGAGTTAATGATAGTTAAATTATCACCATTTGAATTAGTAACGTCACCAAGATCAAATACTGATTGTGTAATTGTAACGTTGTTTGCTGTGCTATCGAAGATTGCACCATCAGTAAATGTCGATTGAGTAATCGAAACATTGTTGGCAGTTGAATCAGTGATTGTCGAATCATCGATAGTAGAGTTTGTTAGTACGACATTGTTACCAGTGCCATCATTAAACTCAGAGTTGGTGATAACAATATTATTTGCAGTACCGTCATCAAAAGATGAATCAGTAATCGTCATCGTATTAGCAACAACGTCAAAAATTACGCCATCACTATATGAAGAATCTGTGATTGTTACATTAGCTGCTGTGCTATCTGTAATCGAGCCAAGGGTAAATGAAGAATCCGAAATTCGTTGATTTGTTTGATCGTTATCGTCTAATGTACCTTCATTAAACGTTGAATTAATAATATCTAAATTGTCACCATCAGAATTTCTTAAAGTACCTTCATTAAAATCTGTGCGAGTTATGAAAGAGTCTTCTATATTCGAATCGTCAATGACGACGTTACGAATAAGAGAATTAAACATGGTTACACCAGAGATAGTACCTCCAGTGATTGTAATGCGAGAGAATATCTCGTACTGAATTGCTTCGACTAATTCCTTTCTAGTAATATTACTAGTACCATCGTCACCTTGAACAAGATTGACGATAACGAACAGGTCTTCTGTTCTGGTATTGGCACCAGTAATAGGAGGTAATTCTGAAATCTTAGCCATGCTTTAGCCTTGTACCTTATCGTTATTTCTTATTTATAAGACCAAATAATCAATTTACTAAGAATTCTGATCGTTATTACACGAGCATTTTTTCTCCAGTTCGTCCACTTTTGTTTGAAGTTCTTTAATTGCTTCTACGAGAAGTCCAACAACCTGTCCATAACGAAGAGCTTTGAAATTTGTCTTATTGTCATTTTCAACATTATAAACAACTCCTGGAAGTATTTGTTCTACTTCTTGAGCGATCAAGCCAGTCATTTTTTCTTTAGGCTTATCTTTGTAGTTAAACGTAACACCTCTAATTTGTGCTACTTTATCGAGTGCGTTGGGAATAACCTCAATGTTTTCTTTTAAATTAATATCAGATACTGAACCAAACGCTGTGATATCGCCTTCGGCAACGATAGATCCGTCTTCACCATTTAATCGAATTGTTTCTCCGAGACCTGCACTATCCGAGCTGTTTATTCTTATCTGATTCCTAACCAAAATGTACGCAGGCTCAGCTCCGGAT
>Ga0070750_10000346_pt1 | contig 25921 bp, 30 predicted proteins | sample VirMetDEL_Nov_24_FD_77013 | JGI IMG/M metagenome (GOLD analysis project Ga0070750, IMG submission 77013) | Aqueous microbial communities from the Delaware River and Bay under freshwater to marine salinity gradient to study organic matter... | ecosystem: Environmental > Aquatic > Marine >...
AGGTTCATCATTTGGCAGATTACAAGCAGAAATGGTAACTCCAGTTTTACAAAGAGTAATACATATTTTAAAGAAACAAGGAAGAATAAGTATACCTACTGTAAATGGAAGAGAAATAAAAGTGCAATCAACTTCACCATTAGCACAAGCACAAGCTAATCAAGATATAAATGGATTTAATAGATTTCTAGAATTAGTGCAAGCTAGATTCGGTCCACAACTTGTAAATTTATTAGTAGATAGTAATGAAGCTACTAAATATCTAGCAGAAAAATTTGGTATACCAGAAAAATTAACAAGAAGTAAAGAAGAAATGCAACAAGCTATGATGCAAATGCAACAAGCTATGCAACAACAACAACAAATGGCACAACAAAATGAACAAGAAAACACTCCCCCAGGTTAGTATAGACGGATATACAAGATCACAAGCAAATGAAGATAAGTTAAATACAACAGTATTAGCTTGTTTTCTAACAGATGCTGGAGTAGAAACACTTAAATACTTACGTAGTATTACAATAGAAAGTGTAGCTGGATTTAACATATCAGATCAAGAACTAAGACAAAGAGAGGGTATGAGATTTCTAGTTGGTATTATTGAACAACGAATAAAGGAAGGTAAAAATGTCAGAGCAAGAGAGTCTAATAAACGCAGAACAGGAAACTAAAGACGAAGTAGGAGAGGTAGCTGAAAGACCAGAATGGTTGCCAGAAAAGTTTTTTAAAGATGGTGTAGCAGATTATGAAGGATTAGCAAAATCTTATACTGAAGCAGAATCTTACATAGGTAAAAAGAAAGAAGATATTACTGCGGAGATAAAAACACAAATGGAAGAAGAACTTACTAAGTCTTTACCAGAAGCACCAGATAAATATACATTGCCAGAAATACCAGAGCAGTATAATACAGATACTCCTTTAATGGAAGGTTGGAAAAAATACTGTCACGAAAATAAACTTGGTCAAGAAGCATTTGATAAAGGTATAGATTTATTCATTCAATCACAACCACAAATAGATATTGAAGCAGAAAAACAAAAACTTGGTGAAAATGCAAGCCAAAGAATAGAAGCTGTTTCTTTATGGGTAAATAAAAACTTTGATGAAGCACAAAGACCTATGCTTGAAATGATGTGTAGCACTTCAACAGGTGTAGAAGCAGTAGAAAAGATTATGAGTATGCTTCAAAATAGTATGAGCCAAGCACCAGAATCTACAGTAACTACTGGTAAAACTAGAGAAGATTTACAAGAAATGATGAAAGATAGAAGATACTGGCATCCTTCAAGTAGAGATGAAAACTATGTAAAACAAATAGATTCGGCTTTTGAAAAACTATACAAATGATAAGTATACAACCTTCAACTGAGAAGGATGCAGTAAAACTTGCTAGAAATATGAGAAAGCAAGATATTATGGAAGTAGAAGCCTGTGGTACAGATCCTATATCTGCTTTGTTGTATCCAATAAGAGCAGAAAATGCACAGACTTTTACATTATTTTATGACAAAGAACCTGTTTTAATGGGTGGAACTGTAGGAGAAAGTATAGGATTAGCTAGAGTTTGGCTACTCGCTAGTGATAAAGCATTTACAAAACCTATGAAAATAGCACTTTTAAGTAGAAAATGGGTAGATTTAATACACAAACCATATGAAATTTTATACAATTATGTGTGGGTTGATAATATAAAAGCTGTAAAATTACTAAAACATTTAGATTGTCGCTTTGATAATGAAGTTGTAAAAAGAAAAAATCTTGACTTTGTAAAATTTTCTCGTTGCAAAAATAAACATTTATCGTTATAGATGTATTAGTAGTCCTAGAATATTAGAGTATTGCCCTTCTGGATAACTATACAAAGATACGCTAGATAAACTCGGTGAAACTTTTTTTAACTTTATAAGGAGGACTTATGTCTGTAGGAATAAGCACTGCTTTTATAAAACAGTTTGAGAGTGACGTTCATATGGCTTATCAGCGAATGGGATCTAAACTCAAGGACACCATTAGACAAAAACCAAATGTCAATGGAAATCAAACAGTTTTTCAAAAAGTAGGAAAAGGCTCTGCTGTCCAAAAATCTCGTCATGGACAAGTGCCTATAATGAATATTGATCATACCAACGTAACAGCGACACTATCGGATTACTTTAGTGCTGACTATGTTGATAGATTAGACGAGTTAAAAACAAACATTGATGAAAGAATGGTAGTTGCACAAAGTGCCGCTGGTGCGTTAGGAAGAAAAACTGACGAACTAATTACTACTGCTCTTGATGGTACATCAAACACAACAACAGAATCAGGATCTGCTGGTTTAACCCTAGCAAAGATACAATCAGTTTTTGCTTCAATGGGTGAAAACGATATTCCTGATGATGGTGATAGATACTTTATAGTATCACCTGATGGTTGGGTTGATCTACTTGACATCAATGCTTTTGCAGATGCCGACTTTATTGGTCAAGACGAACTACCATATAAAGGTGGTATGGTTGCAAAGAGATGGCTTGGCTTTATGTGGATGGTGCATAGTGGTTTACCAACTACATCAAGTAAAAGACAATGCTTTGCATATCACAGAACTGGTTTGGGTGTAGCTATGGGTGCTGACGTAACAACCGAAATTAACTACATTCCAGAAAGAGTGTCTAACTTAATAACTGCATATATGAGTTTGGGTGTTGTCTTAATTGACGATAACGCAGTCTTTGAAGTGCAGATAGCTGAATAGGAGGTACAAATGGCTTTAGATGCAACAAATTTATTTAAGGTTGGTGGTGCTAATCCTGGAATGTGGATATATAAATCTACAGATGCAATAGCAGACATTGACAATTCTGGTTACTTTAATGATGTAACTAATGAATTAAAACAATTTGATGTAATAGTTATCGTAGGATCAACTGGAGGTTCACCCCCAACGATTGATATGGCAACTGTAACATCAGCAACTGGTGCTACCACAGTAACAGTAGCATTACTTGCTTAACGGAGTATGGGGGAGGTAACTCCCCCTAACAACATATGGCAACAACAAAAATAGATATATGTGCAAGAGCACTCGTAATGATAGGAGCAAGTCCTATTACTTCTTTTACAGACGGAACAACAGAAAGTACAGTAGCTAGTAACCTTTATGAAGATACAATAAAGAATATGTTATCTAGTTATCGTTGGAGATTTGCTAGTAAACAAGCACAACTTTCAAGATTAACAGATGCACCAGATCACAAATGGGATTCAGCTTACCAATTACCAGCAGAATTAGTAGGTCTGCATGGAGTATTTGTAAATGATATGCCTATTAAGTTTGAAAGATATGGTGATATGGTTTACAATGATGCAGTATCTACTGATAAAGTATACGCAGATTATACATATTACGATACAACTGCTTCAAATCCAGAAGCATTTTTTCCACCATATTTTGTATTTACTGCTGAATTATCACTAGCTTCTATATTTGCATATGCAGTAGCACAAAATACAGACTTATCAAATGCACTTGAAGTTAAGGCAAATAGACAAATGGCAATAGCAAAAAACATAGATGCACAACAAAGAACATCTAGTAGACTTCGAGTTACTAGATTTAATAATACTCGTAATTCTACAGGAGCTTCTAACATAGAAGGGATTGTAGAGTAGAGTGGCAAGATCAAGAAATATTTTACGACAAATAAAAACTACCTTTCAAGCTGGTGAGTTAGATCCTCTTATGAATATGAGAAGTGATGTTGCAGCTTATGCAAATGGAGCAAAGCAAATGCAGAATGTAGCTTTGTTTTCACAAGGTGGTTTTAAAAGACGTAATGGTACAAAAAGATACGCAAGTTTAACTGGTAATGCTAGATTAGTTGGTTTTGATTTTGATGATAATGAACAATATATTATGGCATTTGGTAATCAAAGAGTAGATATATATTACTTAGAAACCAATGCACTAGCACAATCAATTACAAGTTGTCCTTGGACTACAAGTATATTATTTGATATGCAGTTTAGTCAAGCTGGCGATACTATGATTATTACACATCCAAGTATGGCAACACAAAAAATATTAAGAACAGGATTAACTTCATTTACAAGATCAGCATTTACATTTGATGAAGATAGTGAAAATGTGTACCAACCATACTATAAATTTGCTGATGCTGGTGTTACATTAAGTGCAAATGGCACTTCAGGATCTGTTACTATAACATCAAGTGCAGATCACTTTAATGCAAATTATGTAGGAACATATTTAAGAATAGAAGATACTACTTTAGAAATAACTGCATTTACTAGTGCTACACAAGTTACAGCTACAGTAGAAGGTACGTTAAGAAAAAAACTTATAAATGATCCTTTTACAACAGAAAATGGTACTAAAACTATTACAGTTAACGATCCTTTGCATGGCTTATCAAATGGAGCAACTGTTACATTTAGTGGTTCTAATAGTATAGAAGGTATTAATGCTACAGATATAAATGGATCTAAAACAATATCAGTACAAAACGAAGATACATATACTTTTACTGCTGGTGGAAGCACAAATGCTTCTAATACTGCCGCTGGTGGTGGAACAGCAGTATTTATTACAAGTAGTGGTCAAGCAAACTCAAGATGGGAAGAACAAGTATTTAGTGCAGTAAGAGGTTATCCAGCATCTTCTACATTTCACGATGGTAGATTATGGTTTGGTGGATCATCAAGTTTACCAGATTGGGTATGGGCATCAAAGGTAGATGAGTATTTCAATTTTGATGTAGGTGAAGGAGATGATGCAGATAGTATACAATCAAGTATAGGAGCATCACAAGTTGCTGATATTAGACATCTTACCAGTAATAGACATTTACTTATTTTTACTGCTAATGGTGAATTTTATGCACCACAAGGAGATCAATCAGTATTAACACCATCTAACTTTACAGCAAGGCGACAGACAACGCATGGGTGCAGTACAGTAAATGTAAAGACATTAGAAGGTGGTGTTTTGTTTGTTCAAAAACATGGGCGAGCAGTAAGAGAATTATTATTTACAGATTTAGAATTATCATACTCTGCTACAAATTTAAGTGTATTAGCAAGTCATCTAATACAAACTCCAGTTGATATGGCTATATTACAAGGTACTTCTGAAAGACCAGAATCGTATGCTATTTTTATAAATGCAGATGGTACTGCTGGTATATTTCACGCAGTACGTGCTGAAAAACTTGCTGGTTGGACAGAATGGAAAACTACATCTGGTGCAAGTTTTAAAAGTGTAGAAACTGTAGGTAATAGATTGTTCTTTACTGTATACAGAGATAGTAATTATTATATAGAAGAAATGGGAACAGAAACAAATACATTAGATCATTCTACAACTTTTACTATTGGAAGTGCTGGTACAACATTTACAGGATTGTCAAACTATGCTAGTAAGACAGTAAAGGTAAGAAGTGGTGATTTTTATATGGGTGAGTTTGCAGTATCAAGTGGTGGTGTTTTAGAGTTATCATCTGGTTTTGATACAACTACTATTACAGTAGGTTATGACTATGATGTAGAAGTAGAAACTATGCCTGTAGAAACTGTTTTAGCAAGTGGTACTTTACAAGGTAGACCAAAAAGAATAAGTAAAGTAGTAATGGGATTAAACTCTACATTAGCAACAACTGTTTCTGGTACTAGATTGATATTAAGACAAGTAACAGATGATTTGTCTTTATCACCTACAGCAGTAACAGGTAAAAGAGATTTTTATTTATTAGGTTACAATAAAGATGCAACAGTAACTTTAACACAAAGTGATCCGTTACCATTACGAGTAACAGGATTAGTAATGGAGTATATGTATTAATGTGTGGTGTAGCAGAAGCGGCAATAGTAGCATCAGTAGTAAGTGCTATTGGTACTGTTCAACAAGGTAGAATACAAAAAAGAAATCTGCAAAATCAAGAAGCAGTAGCTAGATATACAGCTGAATCACAAATAACTGAATTAAAAGAACAAAAAGAATTAAATAAAATACGAGCAAGAGAAGAAGAAATACAAAGAAGAAGATTATTAGAAGCAGATATGTCAGCTATTACAGCTTATAATAGAGGTTTAGAAAGCACTAGCAAACAAAATATAAAAGATACTTCTGCTGAATTATTTGGTGCAGATGTAGCAACTAACAGATTTAATTTAGCAGTAGCACAAAGATCAGCAGATAGACAAATAGGAGTTCTTAATGTACAAGCTAATATGCCAAGCCAAGCATCAGGTATTATGACAGCTTCTTACATAAGTGCTATGTCAACAGTAACATCTGCATATGGTAATTATAGACAAACTAGAGTTCCAAATACTGGACCAACAACAACTACTGCACCAACAGTTACTAGCAGTTATACTCCTGGAGGAACTACAAATAAAACTACTGGTTTTGCTAATAAAGGATATACATTTACAGGATAGATATGGTTAGAAGATATAAAGATTTAGGAAGAATAACAACAGCACCAGCACAAAGAACAAATTATAATATTAATGTGCCAAGAAATATAGGAGCAGAAGCTAGAATAAATGCTATAAAACAAGCTGGTGCAGAAATAAGTAGTACTCTATTTAATATTGCAAAAGACAAAGCAGTGATACAAGCAGAAGAAGATAGTTCTAAAGCACAAATACAATATATAAATGGTGTTCCGCAGTTTAGTCCTATGGAGTTAGGAGGTACTATTTATAATAAAGCCTACAATGATGCCGCTAAACTACAATATAAAAATGCTTTAGAAAATTCTATTAATAAAAAAATTACAGAAGCAAAAAATGAGTATTTTAATAATCCTGAATTAAGAAATAATACAGATAATCTTAGAGCATTATTAGAAGAAAAAATTAATCCTATGAGAGAAAATGTTGCTAATGAATTTAAAAATGTGTTTGATGTAATAGCACAAGATAAAATACAACCAGCTATACAAACAGATCTTAAAGAAAATGCTAATAGATCTAGAACTAATAAAATAAAAGCACTTAATGGTGAATTAGGCATATTGCAAAATCAATATACGCAATCAGATTCTGAAGAAGAAAAAGAAGAAATAAAAAAAACAATACAAGATTTATGGGCAAATGGTAGAGCTATAATACCTGAATTGTATACAGAACAATTTTTAGACGAACAAATGCTTAATCTTAAAAAGTTAGATAGCTATAAAAGTTTTAGAAGTTCTTTATTTAAAAAAGATGAAAATGGTGAATTTGATATACCAGTAGAAGCAATACAAAATTTTAAAGATGCTTTAAACTCAGGAGCAGATACATATAATTTTAATGGTAAAGAAATTAATATAAAAGATTTTTATAACTCTGACGAACAAAGAACAGCTATTGATAATGAATTAACAAAATATATCAATGAAAGAAATAAAAATGATATATCAGATATTCTTATTAAAAATAATATACTTGATATTACAACAAAGTTTACAACTGAGTTAAATGAAAAACAACTTACTACAGATGAATTAACTAATTTAGTAGATAATTATAATGAACAGTTAGATGCTATTGATTTAGGTACTGGAGCAAAATCTATAGCAGAAAATACATTAGCTGTAAAAAGTGCAAAACTAAATATAACACAACAAGTATCTACTAGAATAAATCAAATTAATAAAAATAATATTACTGATTTAACTAACAATGCAAAATCATCTGTATCAAATAACATTGGTAATTTTAATGCACTAAGTGATGCAATCTCAAAAGCAGAACCTATTTTAAAACTAGATGCTGATTTTATAAATTTAAAAAAATGGAATACAGAAGCTAATAATAAAAACTGGTTACAAGTAAAAGAAATGTTAATGAACTCAAGTAAAGAAAAAGTTATAGAATTTGTTAATGCTTTTGAAAATGGTAATGTTGATACAAATGAAATGTTTGGTGATAGAAAACTTATAGATGTTATAAATGAATTAAGACCTATACAAGATTATATATTACCAGGTCTAAAAGATATGAATACTGCTATTGGTACATTATCAGAAAAAGATATTAATTTAGATAAAATACAAGCAAACTTAAGAGCTGCCTTAATAGGCAAAACATTACCACATCAATATCACAATCTAAAAGCATCAGAAAGTGAAGTTACAGATTTTATATATGATGTTATCTTAGAAGGAGATTTTAATACCTTTTCAGAAGAAAAAGGTCAAGCAATTATGAAACTACTAGATTTAGGTTATAAATCTAAATTTGTGGGTGATATAATAGAAGAAACAGCTAGAACAGGTAATGTTGATTTATTTAATAATTTTACTGCTACATTAGTAAGATACATAAGAGATAATAATACAACTCTTGAAAGTGTAGGATTAGATAAAGAAACATACGGTATAATGAAAACTTTACTAGCAAGAAGAACAACTTCTTTACAATCAGAAGAAGAAGTAAAAAAAGTATTTACTTTTATAAATCAAAAAAACAGTCCTATAGTAAAAGAAGCTCAAGCAACATTTTTACAAAAAATAGGTGGTAGTATTAACAAGTCTGATATAAATGAAGATAATTATTATAGTGAATTACTTAATAGAGCAAATGATATATTAGCTGGTAAAGTAAAAGGGCAAGGATTAAGAAAATATGAACAAGCAGTTGAGTATCAAATAAATTCAGAGATGATAAATTATATGATGACTGGTAGATTTTTAAGTGAAGGTAAAAAAGATTTTAGAGATAACGTAATAGATACAATAGAAACTTTATCTAAAGATGATATACCATTAGGTAAAGATGTTGTGATTGGTACTTCTACATATGCAGAAGATTTTACTGCATCTACAAATCAACTTAAAGACTTACACCCAGAAAATCCTTATAGAGAAGTATATGAGTTATATAAAGATTTTTCAGATGAGTTTGGTTTAGAACATATACATACTGGTGTATTAACACAAATAAATGTTATAGAACAAATTAAACAACAAGGTGGTGTTTATACTAACGAACAAAAATTACCATTTAATCAAATAAACTGGAACGCTGAAAAATTATTATTTAAAGGTATTAGTGATGGTAAAAAGGAAATACCTTCAATAGACTTTTTACGTAAAAAATATTCATATAAAACTATTGCAGGAGATTTTATTAACAATACACAAGAAGGTAATTTAATTGATACTTTTTCTTTAGATACAAATGATGGACAAAAAGTACCAGCTTTAATGGGAAAAAATATTAAGTTATTTCAAAATGATAATTTGTTACCAAATCAATATCATGTAATATATAATAATGTAGCTGATGGAGTAAACCATAAACAAGTAATAAGAGATAAAGATAATAATCCAGTTATAATTACTGCTCCAGAAGATTATACAGATATATTAGCAAATGCAAATAATCAGTTAATATATAAATCAGCAAGAGAACAACCAGTATTACCAGGACTTACTACAAGAGCAAGAGCAGTAAGAGAAGGGCAAGACATACGACCAGGTTCTATTTTTAGTAGAGATCCTACACCTTCAATAACAAGTAAACTACCATCTTTATCAGAATCATTTTCTGATGCAGAAAAAAATATTATTAATTATGATAGAGGTAAATATGCTTTTGGTTTAAATATTTCTATACCATATAGAGATGTTATTGATAATTATATAGTAGAAAAAGATAACAAATTTTATTTATTGCCTTCTACTGTATATGCAGAAAGAGAAGATAATACATTTGGTATAGTGCCTATAAGTAAAGAACAGGCTTTTGCAAGATTTAGCAATACAAAAAATGTAGCAATTTATAATACTTTAGCAAGTGCTCAAAGAGCTAGAGATAAAATAAGAGAAGTAGAAGAAAATGATTATAAGGTGATGAATGAGTAAAGATTTACCTTTTGCTCCTAAAGAACAATTTTTACCTTCTGTATCAGAAGTAGAACCTAGCTTTTGGCAAAATGTAGCTAACACATATAGATTTAGTTATACACCAATTATATCAGCAACAAAACAAGCTATGTTTGGAGCAGAAGATGATCCTAACTTTTTTGTTACAGATAGTATGTTAGCTAACCAACCACTTGAATTAGTTGATGAATTAATAAATTCAAAGAGTCAACAAGAATTTGATTATCACGTAGGTTTGCATAGTCGTATGTCTAGAATTAAAGAACAACTTTCAGACAATGCTGGTTTAGGTTCTGCTTTATTTGCTGGTTTGTTTGATCCTATTAACTTAATACCAATACCAACAGCAGTAGGTATGGGATTTGTAAAAGGAGCGGCAAGAGTAGGTGCTGGATCTGCTGTTTTAACAAGTGGCTTTGAAGGTATAAGAGCTCCATTAGACCCTACATACGATCCTATAGAAACTGTTTTTGCAGTAGGTGGATCTGCTTTTTTTGGTGGCTTGTTAGGTGGAGGTATAGGAGCAATAACAGCTAGTAGAGCTGGTAAAGATTTTGCAAATGCTACTGCTTTTGATGAAGGTGCAAAAGCTGATACAGTTGATGTAGATGTAAAAGGTATTGATAAAAATGATACTATGCGACAAAAAATGAAAACAGCTAAGATTGATACTGATACTACAAAAACTTTAAAAGAAGAAGGTATAACACCAGTAGAAGAAGATCCAAATTTAAATATGCAAGAAATAGATACACAACTTAAAAAAACTGGTTTTGGTTATGAAACAACAGCTAATGCAACAGCTTTTGGAAGACTATTATCAAGATTTAAAAGTAATAAAATGGGTGATTGGATTACTAATGTATTTGCTGACGGTGGCACTATGAATAATAGAACAAATGAAGGTGGTGTTGCATTTACAAAATCTCCTGTAAATTTATTAAAAGGACAATGGTTTGGTGAAGCTATAAACTATTTAGATGAAACAAGAAATTTATGGTTAAAATCTAAAGGCATACAAAAACCTAAAAAATTATTAACTCAAAATGTTGCTTATACTTTTGAAAACATAAAATCTAAGTTTAATAAAACTATGACTTATGGTGAATTTATGAAGAGAGTTACTATGGCAAACGTGAAAGCATCTTATTTAGGAGATGATGCTGTAAAAGAAATACCAGAAGTTATGGAAGCAGTAAAGGTAACAAGAAAATTAAATGATAGAGCAAGAAAAGAAGGTGTAGATGCTCGTATGTTTAATACAGCTGATAACTTAAATTATAAAATGGATATATATGGTGACTTTGCTAGTAAAAGAATAGCAAATATAACTAAGCTAAAAAAAGAATTACCTAATTCTAAAAGACCAAAAATGATAGAAGCTATGATAAGAAATGATGAAATGTTTTTAGATAAAGCATTGTATGATTTACATTCATTAGAAAGATTTGCGTTTTCATTAATAAAAAAAGAACAAGGTATCTATAGTAAAATAGATGAAATATTAGAAGATCTAGATATAAAAGAAATGAAAAGAAGATCTTATCAAGAAACTATGAATGATATGGTTTATAAGTCTGGTAATAGAGCAAAAAAATTAAAAGAGCTATCAGATAAAATTAGAGAAGGTCATATAAATAGACATAATGCAGATCTTAAAATGTTTTTAGAATTAAACGCACAATATCATAAAACTGGTCTTACTGATAAACAACTTACGTGGATGGAATTATTAGGAGAAAGAATACAAAATCACAAATATTCAGCAAAACAACAAAAAGTTTTTGATGAGTTTGAGAAATTTCAAAAAGGTGCAAGAGGAGGTTTTACACAAAAACAAGAAGCATTTTATAAAAAGATGGAAAAGGAATTAGCAGAGCCATTAGAGTATGATGCAGATTTTGCTATAAATAATTTAAAAAGATCTATTAGAAGTATAAACAAGGACTTTATAGCACCAGCAGGCGAAAAACATTATACTATGCGAAAGTATCTTGTAGATGTAATTACAGACAAAAGAGATGATTTTCAAAATAAAGTAATACTTCCATATATAAAAAACAATCCTTCAGGTAGATTAGCAGCTCTAATAAAAGCACAAAAAGATGATGAAGCTATTATTATAGCAGATGATGATATATTAGCAGAAGCAGAATTTAAAGAACCTATGCCTAAAGAATATTTTAAAAGAATAGGCACAGATGATGAAGCTGTAGATAGAGTTGAAGATATAGTAAAAAGAAATAATAAAAATTTATATATACTAGAAGATGGTCGTTTTTATGAATATAGAGAAGCAGACTTTGGTGATATAAATACTAGATTTAAAGAAAAAGGTAAAACCTTTACAACTACACCACACATTGTAAAAAGTGCTTTTACAAAGATAACTATTAATGGTAAGCAGTATGATGCTGTTAATATCAAAGGGCTTGATTTTTCAGATGAAGTAAGTGCAGATCAGTTTCAAACTATAATAAGACAAATAAGATTTATAGAAAAAAAATATAAAGGAAAAGTAGATGATAAAACTTTTCAAAAACTTATAATAGCAAAGAAGAATACAAGTGATTGGGAATCATACGATAGTCTTTTAGATACATATTATAATAAATATAAAAATGAGTTTAAAAGTAAAAAAGAAGCATCAGAATTTGTATCAGAACTTGATGATGATGTTGATGGTTTGATTACAGGTACAGATGGTGCAACTAGAGAACAAGCACCAAGAAAACCTAAAGTAAAAAGAGGTTCTTTTAAAGATGAAAATTATTTAGCAGATGATTTAATTAAAATAGCAAACTTTTTTAGTACACCTATAGCAAGTAAATTTAGTAAAGGCTTAAAAAAACCAAGACAAATACCAAAAAATATAAGAGAAGAACTTAACTTTCCTTTACAAATTACAAAAAAATCTGATTCAGGTCTTACATTCGAAGATGGTAGTTTAAGAAAAGCTAAAGTAACTGATGAGATGATTGAAAAACAAGCTCAATATCAAGCAACTAAAATAGTAAATAGAATAATAGGTGAAAGTGATGCACAAGATTTTGATGGTATTGCTGGTAGAGGATTACAAAAATTTGTAATGCATAGAAATTTTGATATACCAAGTTATTTACTTACAAAAGAAAGTAATGGTATAGCAGATTTTATAGAACTTGATGGTGCAGATATAATGAGAACTTATATGAATAAATTTGGACCAGCAGTAGAAATGTCAAGAATGTTTAATGGTGATCGTTTTGGAGATATGGAATTTTATGAAGCTATTAATGATGTTTTTATTAGACACGCAGATGAATTAGAACAAAATCCAGAAAAGTTTATTGAAAATGTTTTTAATCAAATAGGAGATAAAGATATTTTACTTGATGCTGTTTTAAATAGAGCTCCATTAGGTATGGAAGTAGGATCTGCAACTAATAGATTAGTTAAAGCTGGGCAACAAATGGGTCAGTTAACTATGATGGGAATGACAACTATTGCTAGTTTAGCTGATACAGGAAAAGTAATATTATCACGTGGTTTAAAAGAATCTTTTGGTAGATATTTTAAGACTTGGATTACAGACGTTGCTGAGAATGATTTAAAAAATGCTTCTATAAAACATATGATTAGATTTATTGGAGAAGGTAATGAAACTATATCAAATGCTGGATCATCAAGAGTTGCAGAACAAAGCACAGGTATAGGTGAAGTAAATAATAGAGTATTAGGTAAAGTAGGAGATAAAGTATTTGAAGCATTAGATAAAATGGTAGGAAGTTTTTACAATGTAAATTTACTTAATCATTGGACTGCAATAAATAAACGAATGGTTATTCCTATGTCTGTTGATAGAATTATTAGAACAGGAGCTATGCTATCGAATGATTATAAAGGTGATAAAGCACTTAAACAATATATGGACACAGATGTAAAAATATTAGCATCACATGGATTATCAAAAGATGATTTAAAAATGATATATAAACTTTGGAAAACAAATGGAGCAAAAAGAGGTAAAGAAATTTACTATAGTAATGCAGATAGATGGATGGAAGATAATCCAGTTTTATTTAGGAAATATATTGCCGCAGTAAGATCGGATGTACTAATGACTATAATTACACCAACAGAAGCAGACAAACCATTATTGTCTTATGGTGTTTTTAAAGCATCAAGATACAATCAAAAAATGAAAGATAGACAACATAATATATTTAAAATACCTATTCAGTTTATGTCCTGGTCTTTAGCGGCTAATAACAAAATAGTTTTATCTACATTACAAGGTAGACATAAAGGAGTAGCATCAGGAATGATTGCTATGTTTGCTCTTGGTATGTTATCAGATTATGCAAGAAATCCTGATTGGTGGAAATATAAATCTTTTGATGAAAAGATGATAAAAGCAGTTGAGTATAGTGGTTTAACTAGTTATTTATTAGATGTAAATTCTTTCGCAGAAATAGTATCTAATAACTATGTAGGTATTAGACCAATGTTAGGAAGTGAAAATCCTTTTACTGGCACTTTACCAGATCAAATATCTGAAGTTGGTGGACCAGTAGGAAGTATGGTTACAGATGTGTTTAAACTATTTTTAGATGATAGTATAGAATTTAAAGATAAAGCAAATATGGTTAAAAGATTGATACCATACAACAATTTGTTTTATGCTAAGTTTATTTTTAATGGATTAAAGAATAGTATAGTAGATGATAAAGTATCTTTTAATTATTAAATAATTATGTTACAAGGATAATATTATGCCGATAGTCGTAAATGATACAACACCAAGAAACCAGTACACAGCTACGTCTACACAGACTACGTTCACTTACTCCTTTGAAATATTTGAAGTTACTGATATAAAAGTATTTCAAGGTTCTACACTCCTAACATATGCAAGTAGTCCTTCAGACAAAACTGAGTACAGGGTTACTGGTGCTGGTACATCAGGTGGTGGCACTATCGTATTAGGTGGTGGTGCTACTGCTGGAGATGTTTATACACTAGTAAGAGATATACCTGTTGCAAGAACAACAGACTTTCCTACATCTGGTCCGTTTGTAATAGATAGTTTAAATACAGATTTAGATAAGATGGTTGCTATGATGGGTGAAAGAGAAGATGAGATAGCAAGGTCAATAAGACTAACTGATGATGATGCTTCTGCAACATTAACATTACCACTAAAAGCAAGTAGAGCAAATAAAGTATTAACATTTAGTAGTACAGGTAATGTAGAAACTTCTATTGCAGCAACAGATGTAAGTACAGTTGCTGGTATTTCAAGTAATATAACAACAGTAAGTGGTATTGCCAGTAATGTTACAACAGTAGCTGGCATAAGTAGTAATGTAACTACAGTTGCTGGTAAAACATCAGAAATAACTTCTGTTGCGGCAGTTGCTAGTTTAATAACTTCTGACTTTGTGTCAGATCTAAACACATTAGCAGTAACAGACGTAGTAAATGATATTAATACATTAGCTACTTCTGATATTGTAAGTGATCTTAATACACTAGCAACATCAGATATTGTTAGTGATTTAAATACTTTGGCAACAAGTGACATTGTTTCTGATATAAACACTCTTGCTACAAGTGATATAGTAAGTGATTTAAATACACTAGCTACTAGTGATTTTGTATCAGATTTAAATACAATAGCTACTTCAACAAACGTAAATAATATTGCAACAGTTGCTGGTAATAACTCAAACATAAATACAGTAGCTGGCAACAATTCTAATATTTCTACTGTAGCTGGAATATCAAGTAATGTAACTACTGTTGCTGGTATTTCAAGTAATATTGCTACAGTCGCTGGTATATCAGCGAATATAACTACAGTTGCTGGTAACAATACAAACATAACAACATTAGCTGGTATTAGTACAGACATAACATCTCTAGCTACTGCACTTGCATCTACTACAAATTATACTGTTACAGTTGCAAGTGGTACATTATATGGTGGTGGTACTGGTAATGTATTTTATTTAGATGGTACTGGTAATCCAACAATTACTTTAATAAGAGGTAATACATATGTATTTGATCAAAGTGATTCTAGTAATGCTTCACATCCAATAGCATTTAGAACAAGTGCAGATGCAAGTTATACAACAGGTGTTACTTCTACTGGTACTCCTGGAAATGCTGGAGCAAAAACTACTTTTGTTGTACCTTCAGATGCACCAACTTCGTTAAAGTATTACTGTACTACGCATGGAAATGGTATGGGTAATCTTATTACTGTAGACACATCTAACATAAATGTTGTTGCTAGTAATATAGGAGAGGTAAATAGTTTTGCACAAAGGTATAGAGTAGCAAGTAGTGATCCTACATCATCATTAGATGAAGGTGATCTAGTTTATAATAGTACAGCAAATGCTCTTAAATATTATAACGGATCTTCTTGGGTAACTATTGTTGCTGGTTCTTTAACAGATATAGTACAGGATGGTAGTCCACAATTAGGTGGTAATCTTGATGTTCAAACTAATTCAATAGTATCTACATCAAACAGAGATATAAATATTACACCAGATGGATCTGGTAATGTAGTTTTAGATGGATTAAGTTACCCTTCTAGTGATGGCACAGCAGATCAAGTGCTTAAAACTGATGGATCAGGAACACTTAGTTTTGGTACAGTACAAGCAAGTGAGTTGACAACAGTCGGAAATTACTTTAGTAATTATAATAGTATAAGTAGTAATACTACTTCTACAACAGCCAGCACAAAGAATGCTTTTCTCTTTGGACCGATAACTGTAAGTGGTAGTGCTACTTGGACAATAAGTGGCGATGGCAGTTTAGAAATTTTTTAAGGAGCTAATATGGCAAGTACAATTAAAGTAGATAATTTAAGAGGTTCTGCTGGCACAGAAGTAAAGTTAGGTGGTAACTTAGATGTTAATGGAAATAGTATAGTATCTGCATCTAATGGTGATATAGCTATAACACCTAATGGTTCAGGTAAAGTAATAGTTGATGGACTATCACTACCTACAGCTGATGGAACAGCAGATCAAATACTAAAAACAGATGGTTCTGCAAATATAGCATTTACAACATTAGATATATCAAAAGATCCTACACCTGAACTTGGTGGAGATTTAAGTGTAGCTGGTAATAATATAGTATCAGCTTCAAATGGAGATATAAATCTTATACCTAATGGTACAGGAGATGTAAATTTAGGTGCTGATACAGTAATGGTCGGTGATAACAACGCTGATGCAACAATTACTACACAAGGTACAGGTGATCTTACACTTAGTACAAACTCAGGTACAAACTCAGGTACAATAGCTATAGCAGATGGAGCAAATGGTAACATATCAATAACACCTAATGGATCTGGTAATGTAGTTCTTGATGGTTTAACTTTTCCTAACGCTGATGGTTCTGCTAATCAATCATTAGTAACAAATGGGTCTGGTACTTTAAGTTTTGCTGATGCTGGAGGTGGTAAAGTTTTACAAGTAGTTACTGCTTCAAAAAATGATTCTTTTAGTACATCAAGTAATTCATTTGTATTAATTACAGATTTAAGCGTAAATATTACTCCAAGTGCTACATCAAGTAAGATATTAATTATGGCGGCAGTTAGTGCTCAGCCTGGTACTAATGAATCTAATACAACTCAACTTACCATTTTTGAAGGTAGTACAAACTTAATAGATTCATTAAAAGATTCTGGTAGTTCTGGTAGTAGGACTGGTATGATAATGTCAATGGGACCGAACCAAACTGGAACAGCTAGTGGATTCAATACATTTAATTATCATCTTTTAAGATCACCTAACACTACTTCGCAGTTAACTTATTCAGTTCGAGGTCTTGGTTATAGTTCTGCAACTCTTAATATAAATAGAGTTAATAACCCAGATAATATAACACTTAGACCATTTGGTGTATCATCTATAACAGTAATGGAAATAGGAGCATAATAATGATAGATAGAGCAATATTAAAAATAAATCCTAATGCACAATTTAGTATAAATGGTGATGATATAAATCAAATTACTTGGCTTAATGGAACAACTCCAATATCAAAAGAAGATATTGAAGCACAGTATCCAGCGGTAGAATTAGATGCGGCATTAGCTAGTGTTAGAATAAAAAGAGATAGATTACTAATAGAAACAGATCATCTTGCTTTATCAGATAATACTTTATCTACGGATATGGCTACTTATAGACAAAAGCTAAGAGATATAACTGAGGGGTTAAATACAGTAGATAAAGCAAAGGCAGTAAAGTTTCCTACTAAACCATAGAGTTTATGAAAATAAAAATATATTTACAAAATATTCTTAACAAAATTAAAAATTTATTTAAGAAAAAGAAAAAGAGAGGTAGACCTCCAAAGACAAGGGCATTCTAATGACAGTTGATCCTTTTTTGGTATGGAACATAGTTCTATCTTTTATTGTTGTTCCTTTTGGTTGGGCATTTGGCAAAATGTTTTCTGAAGTCAAGAGGTTACAGTTACATCTTAATGATACACGTGAAACATATGCCACCAAATCTGAGTTAAATAACGAAGCAAAAGAAACTAAAGAAGCTATAATAAGACTTGAACAGAAACTAGATAGGATGGCAGATAGATGGTCGAGCCAGTAACAGCAGTCCTTACTGGTATAGCACTAGTAAAACAAGCAACCTCATTCATAAAAGAAAATATTAATACAGTAAATGATATATCTGGTGTAGCTAAACAGATAGATCAAATGTTTACTGGACAACAAGAAATAAATAAAGAACGCACCAAGGCGGCAAATAGCACAGCTAATGAGTTAGGTTTATCAAATGTCACACAAAGTATAATTGATGCCAAGTTAGCAAATGAGCAAATGCAAGAAGTAAAGAATATGATAAATCTTAGATTCGGACCTAACACTTGGGATCAGATCTTAATGGAACGTAAACGTAGGATAGAAGCAGTAAAGCAACAGAAGTTATTAATTAAAAAAAGAAAGTTAGAAAAACAAAAAGAAATGATGGATGTTGCAAAGCAAGCAACGATAGGTATCAGTATAGTAATATTAATACTAGTATTAAGTATAATAGCTTACGTTGCCTTTGCTTCTGAAGAAGAAGAATGTATGGAGTTTTATCCAAAGTATTATCTCGTATGTCTAAACGAAGGTAAAGAGATAGCTTTGACTGAACAATATTTAGATCGTCTTAAATACAGACAACAAAATACTTGTTGTTTATTACAAAATGAAAAGGAGTAACTATGGCACTAACAGCATTAATCGGACCAGCAACTAAACTTATTAGTAAGTTTGTAAGAGATAAAGATAAACAGGCACAACTGGCACACGAGATTTCAACTATGGCAGAGAAGCATAGTCAACAACTTATGCTTCAACAAATAGAAATTAATAAAGCTGAAGCAAAAGGTAACTGGTTTCAATCTTCGTGGCGACCTCTCGTAGGTTGGGTCTGTAGTATATCCTTAATGGTTAACTATATGATCTCACCAATTTGTGCTGGATTTGGTATAACAATACCACAAGCTGATATGTCAGTTATGATGCCATTACTTTTAGGTTTGCTTGGTCTTGGTGGTTTACGTTCTTTTGATAAACTTAAAAAAACAGATACCAAAATTCTTAAAAAATAGTTATAATAAATTTATTCAAAGGTGGCACGATGAAAGAATGGATTGGATATTACGAAAACGTTTTACCAGAAACGTTATCAAAAAATATAATGGATATTAAAGATGGTTGGAAACCATCTGGTTTCTCTAGTCACGAAGGTAGGCTTGACGATAAAAGCAGTAAAGAACGTGTCGTAATGGATGAGGTATACATTACACAATACACACCATATTATGATGATTTATTTCAGGCTACTCTGAAAGTAGTAAGAGCTTACAAGTTACTACATCCTTATACAAAGTATATGTCATCAGTAAGATGTACTAACTTTAGAGTAAATAAATATCAAGAAGGTGGTTTTATGTCTGAACACGCAGATGCAATTCATCATAGTCATGGACAGCAATACGGATTTCCAGAAGTATCTATACTATTCTTTTTAAATACAGACTATGATGGTGGAGAGTTAGTAGTATCAAACTATACATATAAACCAAAAAAGAATTCTGCTATTATTTTTCCTGCAAACTTTATGTTTCCTCACTATGTAAAAAAAATTACCAAAGGAACAAGGTATAGCATTATAACTTGGTTGATGTAGATTAAAACCAAGGTAGAATCATAAGCAAAACTTTTTTACCTACACTCAGTGCTCATTTAAATGGATCGAAAAATCCCTGATTTCTGGGCTTTGTGACTAGGGATACCAACCACAACATATAGTAATATATCCACAACAATTTATTAATATTGTGTTTGTTTTTTAAAATCCCTAGTACAAATAATATATATACTTATAGAATCCAATCAAGAAAAATGTTTTTCAGAACATTCACTTATTGTTTTTACTATACGTTCTGCTCTTGCACCTACTTGATTATACCATTGACTGTCTTGTGCTTCTTTACCAGCAGTAACATAATCACCAACCTCGAGAGCTGCAATCATTTTTCTAAACTTACTTAGTCTAGTTATTCCCAAATTAAAAGCCATGTTGTAGAAACATAGCTTTATTGGGAGCGGAGAAATTTTTATGAATGGATAGTTATTATCCACTTCCTTAATAACATCAAGTATTCTTTGTCGCAACAACATTCTTGCTTCATCTTCTGATAACCCATGTTCTTCAACTTCGATTCCATATCCTACAGTATACTTACCAGCTGGACACTTATAAACTATATGTCTGCCATTATCATTCTTTACTGTACCTTCATCTTCTGCTAATTGATTTATTAGTTCTTCTATCATATCACCTCACTACTTTATATTTATCTATTGTTATCTTTCTTGTTTTTTTTCTACTAACCTTAACTTTAGAATTTTCAGATCCCCCTTTTTTTTGTGGAGGGGGTTCCGAAAATTCTAATCTCATTCCTTTTACCACTGCCTTATCATAGCAATCCTTACAGTAAAACGTACCACCTTTCCATTTTACTGCGTTCTTGGTGCAATACTTACACCTCTTTTTCATACACGCTTTTCTCCAAGCATCATCAAATATACCCACCTATACCTCCTAAAGGTATACTACATTACCTTTAGTATTGTGTGCAAGATTTACTTTTATACCATAGCAAGTCGATAGCAGTTTGATAGTTCTTGGACTAGGTATCTTTCTTTCTGCATTTACAATAGTAGATATAGATAAGCCAGTCAGATTGGCTACGTCTAAATAGGTGTAGCCACAATCTGATCTAGCCTTTCGGAGAACCTTACTAATGTTAGAAGGGAGGTGCATCGTCATCTTTGACACCAGCACTATCTTTCTTCTCACATAATTCTATTCTGCTATCAAACCTACCACACACAATACTTGTGTAGTAAGTGCCATCTTCTAGTTTAGAATATTGTAGTTCGCCCTGGACAAATACAATCATACCTTTCTTAATATACTGCATAACAAAGTTTGTTTTGTATGGATCGAACACACTTATCTTATGATGATGTGCTTTACGATTCTCTTTACTTCCAGAGTTTGTAGTTACAACTAACTTACAATACTCATCATTCTTCATAGCTTCTGGATCTGTAGCACAATGTCCTAAGATCGTTACTTGATTAACTGTCTGCATTTTTCTCTTTCCTTTCCTTGATTATTTTTACTTGCTCGGTATATCTAAGTCTAAACTTTTCTTTAGTCTTATCATCCAACGCATCTATTTCTTCTTTGTAAGTTTTGAATACACCTTGCAACATTTCTTGATCAGAACATTCTGATAAATTAGAAGTAAATTCATTATACAATCTACCAATAGCTTTTATATCTGGCTCACTTGCAAGGTTGGCATCATCATCATCATCACCAACAATACCAAGTAATGCACACATACCATATCTTCTAGCATATGTAATAGATCCACCAAGTTTCTGCGGATCATTAGCATCTTTAGATACAAGAGGTATACCACCATCACAAACTACCTTACCAGATATATGTATAATATTAGTTTGCAATATAGATCCACCAGATTCTAGTTGCTTTACTACTTGTTGTAATGCAAAGTTATTAGATTGCAAAGCTGGTTTGATTGTTTTCAAACAACTAGCAAGACCAGCAAACTTACTTTTGAAGTGAGGATTCTCATCACCTTTGAATGGATTTTTTACGTCGTGCAATAGGTTGAATAGATCTCTATCAAAGTCTGGTTTATTCTTTGTCTTTTGTTCTGGCATTGTCATACTCCACTATTAGGTTGTTGATAAATCCTGGGTGTTTGCCTACAAGATTCTCGTTGTAAGTTTTTGCCCACATATCTATTAGTTCTTTCAATGTAAACTTCATCTTCATTCTCCTTTTGTTTTTACAACAAGTGTACCTTTCTTGTTGCGTGTTATTACATAGTTACTGTTAGGAAACTCACATCTTCTAGCATCCTTAGGTACAAGTAACTTTATCTTCTTCTTCGCATCTTCGAAGCTGGACACAGCACCTTGATACTGATTCATCATACCATCAAGGCTTCTGTATAATTCATTATCAAACTCAAGATAGTCTTTCATACCATCTACAAGTACTTGTTTTTCTGCTTTGACATCACTACCATTCTTGCCATATGATTCTGGTGGTTGCTTGTTATTCTCTACGAACAACCAAAACCTTTTCATCTTTGCAATTAGTCTGTCATAGAACTCTTGATTCCAATCTACTCTTACTACTTTGGGCTCATCATTACCAAGTATGACAGATAGGTAACACCAATCTTGATTAAACACTTTCATATAATGATGTAACTGTGGTGCATAGTATCTAGCTTTTTGTTCAACAGTTGCTCTGGCATTACTGTGTTTACATTCTAGAATTTGTCCATCAACAGTAGCATCTAAATGTGCATACATTGGCACGTTATAAAACTTAACTTGTTTTACTCTATTAGGAACAGATACTAGTTTATTAGAAAACTCTGTCTTTGATAACCATTCAATGTGGAATGATTCTGTATGTACTCCAAGTTGTACACGAAATACATTAGACAAATCTTCTTCCATATCTCTTTTAGTTTTTACTTTCCATAGTTGTATTAGGTTTTGGTTGTGCCATATTCTGTTAGCATCACTACCACCTAGTCCAACTGTTCTATCAAAATCTTTCATATTATACCTCCGCTTCTATTGAACAAGATCCGTTTTCTTTTACTTGCTTATACATCTTTCTCCCAAGTTCTAATCTTGCATACCATTCCATTAGATAGTGAGCTGTGGCTTCATCTATATCTAACCACTCTTGTAAAGTTTGAGCATGTTTAGGATCGTTTATTATTATTGAGTAAAACTTGTCTACTTCATTATAATATTTGCCAAGTTTATTTTTACACGTATCTATACCAGCGGCAATCTTTTCTAGATCTTCTGTATAAAAACTTATGTAATCACGTGGTTCTTCTTCTGCTCCAAAAAATGCTGGATCGTCACTTGGTTGTATACCAAACCAAAACTTACCTTCTATATCTCCATGATAATATCTTCCCATAGTTATTCTCCTTTATTTGTTAATAAAATTATAATGCATTTCTGCATTGTAATCAAGCATAAAAAAAGCCTTGCAAAATTAATTACAAGGCTTGGAACAAATTGAAGAATGAACTAGGTGAATGTTGTGAGTCTGTGTAAGACAGATCTACACCATCCAAGAAAACTTTGACAGAAATTTATCTTGTTGTCAACAGGTTCTCGTATGGTAGCTGGTAATGGAAACGTATTGTACTTGTGTGTTTTCATTACAGATACGATAGCATCCTTCAAGAATATAGCTGGTATATCTTTGATTGCTTCTATGTAATACTTCAAACCTTCACGTTGTGGTAGTTCCGTTTGAAATGTATTGCCCAGCACTTGCAAACTTTTTACAATAGTTTCGTTCGGAGCTGGTTGCATTTGTACTTCAAGGTTATGTATCACACCATCAAGTTTCTTCTTGAGTGGTGCTAGATCTTTATGATCTTTTAGTTCTAGTAATGCTTCTGACGTTGCTCTCGCTATTGTATCTATCAAGATAATCTCCGACTGCGTTAGCATTACTGGCAGAAACTCTGGCTGGTTTAGAATCGTGCCTGGCTTTCTGTGTTTTGTTACCCAACTTGAAAGAGCACCGACACCAAAATCTGAAGGCGGCATCCCAGTTGTTTTTTCTGTTACCTTTTGCGAGGTAGTAGTCGACAAATTGTTCGTGTTCATAATTCAAATCCTCCATTGTTGCTTGCTTAAATTTATCAAAGAACCAAGACTGCAACGTAGTACTTGGCTCCCAATCTTCTGCTATTGGTTTAGAGGTATAATCTCTTTCCATTCTTCAATCTCCTTTGCTGGTATTGTATGAATCTTTATACCATATGTTACTTCAGCTAGTTTTTTCTTTAGCTTGTACGTATCTGTAGTTGCACCAACAACAGATTCTATTACTGCATATCCTCTATGATTGTTAGGCTCAAGCGTAACATACCTAAAGTCTGCAACATAATCTGCTATACGCACATTGTTTACAACAACAGGTAGCTGTGGATTGAGTTCAAGATCTGTTATAAGTTTATCACTTACAAACTGGACTAACTGTAAGTATCTATCTGCCTTTGCAGTAGAGTTGAAGTATACCATATTACCTTGGTATGCTTCGTATCTACCACTAGATTTCTTTACGGATTTTTTCGTAGTGCGTTTCATATATATAATTCCATACTGTTTGTGCAGTTGATTCACGTAAACAAAACTCACCTGTCTTTATTCTATGATAGGTACTATCTTGAATACCAGACTTTCTAAAAGCTTCACGTAAGTTGATACCTTTTTTGTCAGCTAGTTTTTGTAACTGATTCATATAAGTATTAAGTTCATTCATAAATAATACCTATCATAGTTAGTGCATAAATGCAAGTTATATATTGGCTTCTGCTTCCATCTCTAGTTCTTCTAACTTGTATCTTGCATCATACCAGTTATCGAATACCCAGTATTGTTTTTCGTGTAGCCAACCTTTGTTCAGACACTTGATCATTTGATAGTAATCTTTACCTACAAGATCAAAGCCAGCACTAGTTTCTTCTACAATCCAAAACATATCTTTGCCACTCAGTATCTTTGCTCTTGTACTTGAACAAGCTCTGTTAAACATCTTCTCTCTTACTGATCCTATATACATTACTTACTCTCCTTTATTTTTAGATATAATACTTTACCTTTTTCTGTTGCAAACCAAACTCTTTGGTACTTGCCATGCTTTGATTTGCGTTGTCCAACTGCACCAATGTAGTGTTGTCTTTCCAACCATACTCTAGCAGTACGATACTTACTAGTGATCACACCATCGTGAAAAGATATTTCTTCATCAGTCATACCAGATGTACCACCAATATCTATGATGATCTCCAGCACTCTGTCTTTTGCTCGTTTTGTTCTTTGTACTTCTTGTTTAGCGGCAGTCTTACTAGTTTCAGGATCTGTTCGCCTTACCATATTGTACCATTCTTCACTCATTATTATTCTCCTCTAAATATACGTCATCATATCCTTCTTCAACCATACTGTTAGCATAACGTCTGGCTTCAGTATGAGTTCTAAAATATTCAGGTACTCCACCTACCCAAACTATCCATTTATCTTCAGTCATATTCATTCTCCTATATTGTTAACAAATAAATATATGCCCAGACTATAACATTAGTTACTGTAATTATATAGACTGCAATCATACATCACCTACTGCTTTATCGCTAGCAATCACTTCTGCTTTCTCACGTACAAAGAAGAAGGATTGACTAGCGTACTTACAAGCAGAACGTAGTGAGTCTGGCTTATCTCTAAGAGCCTTAGCCCACGACTTCAAGTAATGCACGTGGTCACTTCTTGTTTCGTGCAACAAGTTATAGTGAGCCATATGAAAACTTGCACCAAGTTCTGCTATAAGTTCCTCGAAGGCATA
>Ga0070750_10000350_pt1 | contig 25781 bp, 16 predicted proteins | sample VirMetDEL_Nov_24_FD_77013 | JGI IMG/M metagenome (GOLD analysis project Ga0070750, IMG submission 77013) | Aqueous microbial communities from the Delaware River and Bay under freshwater to marine salinity gradient to study organic matter... | ecosystem: Environmental > Aquatic > Marine >...
ATGGGGCACAACTTGCGGCCTTGGAGAACTGGCAAGCGGGCCAACGTCGGAGACTGTGATTGATTCGTATGGCACAGTCAGGACGACGCCAATTGTGTCAATCGCCGTGACTGGGGGTTGGTAGAATGGACTGGGTAATCACAGGCAGCAATGGCTGGGGCAATGGCTATGGCTATGGCAATGGCGATGGCGATGGCAATGGCGATGGCAATGGCTATGGCTATGGTGACGGCTATGGCGATGGCAATGGCGATGGCAATGGCTATGGCTATGGTGACGGCTATGGCGATGGCGATGGCTGGTGAGATCGCAGATCCAATGTTTATTGTACCGAACCGGGGGGCAGCGGAACGGACGTGAACTACGACGAAGATGACCCGACATTTGTCGACGATCTACGCAGGTCGCAGGATTCAGTGGACGTTGCGGCGAAGTGGCTACGGTCGCAGGGCTACCCATTGGTAGTGCGGCCTACGTTTGTGCGACCCACGAGCGACCAAATGGCAGAGTTTTCCGACAGCGGTGATTTGGAGATCATGCAGCGAGTCGAGGTGAAACAGCGAGTCGACATCGACTTTACTAGCGCTGATGATTTCCCGTACCAGACCGTAATCGTCGACGCTTGCCATTGCTACGACAAGGCACGCCCGAAGCCTTACGCCTACATCATTTTTAACTCACAGTTGACTCACGCGATGGTGGTCAACGTCCGGGAAACGATCGGAGCGTGGTCGAGAACGGTCAAGCTGGATCGAAAGAAGAATCGACGCCGCAAGTTTTACGAGTGTCCGGTGAGTGAGGCGAGATTTGTGACCATTCCACATGCAGCAGGTGAAGAATGATCCAAGCAGTTGACTGGAGGGGCGATGCGGATCGGTGGAAGGCAAAAGCCTTAACATTCCAAACGATACTAGCCGCTCTCCTGTTGCACGATGAAGGCCGGCAGCTGGTGACCACAATGGAGAACCTGGAAGCGGCCGAGGCGCTCAGCTGGAATCTATTTGTCCAGGAAAACCCCGAAAATGGGACGGTTACGTTTTCGATGGAAGACATGGACGAGGAGGAAGAATGAGCTGCGAACGGACGGGAGCCAAAGGTCGCGACCAGTGGCGGCGAATGCAGATGGAACGGGACGGCTATTGCATGCTCTGTTCGAGCCAGCCGGCGACCGAAGTACATGAGATCGAACGTCGCAGCCATGCGCCGCGGACGTGGGCACACACCTGCAACTACCTGCATCTGTGCCACGATTGTCACCACGGCCGCATCCCGAAGATGGATCACGCGGAGCAGCTGGCCGTCAAGCTGGTCTGTGACCCGCGAAACTTCGCACTGGTGCAGTGGCTCAAACTGCGAGATCCAGACCTAAGAGCACCCGAGCGGGTGACAATGGAAGACATTGCGAACCATTTAACCGCCAATTTGGCGCTCCTGCGGAAAATGGGGTCAGTATGAGCGGCGAGCGAATCATCGCGATTGATCCAGGGCCACGGCAGAGTGGTTATTGCGTGTTCGACCCGGCTGCGTTTCAGGTTATAACATGCCGTAACATGGACAACATCGAGTTGTTTGAGATCATGACACGCTCAAGCAACTGGAGCCGAGACGGTGACACGCTGGTAATCGAAAAGGTCGCGCACTACGGAATGCGAGTCGGAAAGGAAGTGTTTGATACTTGTACGTGGGCGGGCATCTACGCGGCGAAGTTCGGGGTGCTGCACACGTTTCAGATTCCGTTTGCGACGGTGAGCATGACCATCTGCCACCGTCGCGGAGCGAAAGAGGCGGACGTCTGGCGAGTGGTGCGAGACATGTTCCCGAAGTCGGGCGGCGGCCTTAGTCCGGAGATCGGAACCAAGTCAAAGCCAGGTCCGCTTTACAAGACCAGGGCGCAGGAGCACGGGCGCTCCGCGCTAGCAGTGGCAATCACGCATGGCATTCTGATGCGAGAGAACGCAGAACAGCACCTGCGGGACTACAGCATGTACGCCACGATGTTCGATGGTGTTATTGACGAACCAGCCATGGAACCAACATAATGACCACACCATGCAACGGAACCGCATCAACCCGGACCAGCGAGCCCGCTCGACAGGAATGTTCGAGCCGGATCGGCTGCGTTACCACCTCAGCCAATTGGCTGAGCTGTCGGCAATCACAGGGCGTCAGTTGGTTCTGGTATACGAATCGCCGTGTTGGCGCGTGGTAGAACTTGACACAAGGGTGTCTGCCGTGGGAATCTCGGCGGAACCAGACCCGGCCGATGCAATCAGCAGAGCGGCAAACAGAATTAGACGGATCGAGGAGATTGCGAAGGATGGCAACCACCGAAGCTGCAAGTCCGCAAGCTGACACTGACCGACTCGATGAGATTGTTGAAGCGGTCAACCAACTGCTAGATGAGCACGAAACTTTCGTCGCTGGCGATGCTGCATTCCCACCAGAGTCTTTTGACGTGGCTGTTACAGCGGCGGACATTGCGATTCATTCGGGCGACTGGCCCAAACAGTCGATCAAGATTTGCGTGAAGTTTGGTGCGTTCCTCGAGCACTGGAATCGGTATCGCGGCGGGGAGTGGACCCGCGACTACTCACCGCGGCCGCAAGTGTGGTCAGCACTCCGGGATCTGATCGAGGAATTCGAGCTCGTTCGCAACCCGATCCAGCGGACGATCGAGCCGGTTCATGTGCTGTTGGAGCAGATGAAGGACTTCCCCGGCAGGTACCGTCAGGTGGCCAAGGCGTACGGCTGGCGAAAGGAAGTGCGACCCGGCCAATTCCGATGGACCGGCCCGTTCTTCGACGGGAACGAGGTCGAGGTGACGTCGCTGATCGAGAAGGAAGCAAAGGATCCGGGAAGCGTGGTTCCTGTGGGCTGGCGTCCTGATGACGAGATAGAGCGGGAGAAGCGGAGCCAGGTTGAGAACCAGAACCGCCTTGCGAACGCTCGAAGACGCTTGAACAACGCGAAAGAGGACGTTGACCCGGCAAGCATCGATGATTTGCTGTTTGAGGGTCAATTCCCGGACGTGATCGCCAAAGTGAAAAAGGTGGAGATTGGCGAAGTGCTGGCGAGAGCCGAGGCACTAGCAATGAAGCCGAACGACCGAGAGAATCCAGACCCGTGGGTGGACCCGCGGAAGCAATCGCAGGACGCGAGCAACTTCGGCAGCACGGATGCGCGTCAAAAGCCGGAGTTGCATGCAACAGAGGAGTCTCTACCGAGCGACGTAGTTACGACCGAGGTAGAGCCCGAGGACGCAACGGACGCCAGCGCCACCGGATCGGCAGGGACGACTCATCCCGATCCGGTGGCATTTTCTCCCGATGCTGAGGAGAAGCTGACGCGCCGCCAGCGGCAGAAGCGGGACCGCGGTTACATTCAGCAGGCGATCGAGCTTAACCCAGACGCATCCGCCGGCGAGGTGTCGGAGATCATCAAGACGCGGTTTGGCTGCACTATTTCAACGCGGTCCGTTGCTGGCCATCTCGCCAATATGCGCAACTGAGGGGCGCATCGTTGGCGAAGAAAAAAAAAGCTGCCGCCAAGATTCCTTCTAAGGCGAACCGCACTGCGAGGGCGAAGAAGGTCACCAAGAAAAAGGTCGAGCAGGTCGCAAGGCAATGCGGCAACCGTGGACGTGGTCTGGGGCGGAAGTCTTGGAAGCAGCACAAAGCTGACCCCGACGAGGTGGCACCGAGCGATCGAGATTTGCAAATTTACTTGCTCGCTCACGAGGGCATCCACACCCAAATGGAGATTGCCCGGCAGTTCGAGGTTTCTCGCGGGCGAGTGACGCAGATTCTGACCGCCGTGGGCAACTGGATGCTTCGCCGGCTGACGGACGACATTCGCACGGTCAAGCTGGAGAATCACGCGCGGCTGCAAGTTTTGTACGCTGAAGCGTACAAGGGATGGCTTGCCAGCAAGGAGGACGCGGAAGAATCGACGGTGACTGAGGGCGGACCGGGCGGCACGGTGACAACCAGCAAGCGGAAGGGGCAAACTGGCAACCCCGCGTTTTTGCGGGAATGCCGCGAGATCTTGGCCGACATTCGCAAGATCTGGGGAGCTGACGCTCCGATGGAAGTGAAGCACACCGGCGAGATTCGCGTAGCCGGCAAGTCACTGGCGGAGGCAGTGATTGAAAAGCGGGACCAGCTGAACCGAATCGGCAACGTGCTGTTAAACTCATCAAATTACACAGTGGTGGGCGACGACGATGACGATGGAGCTGTCAAGTGAAGACCAAGCACTGCTACACGCGGACTTGCCGGCTTACCTGACCTACCGGCCACGGCCGGACCAGCCGGACCGCTTCGACGAGCAGACCAGCTTTTATGAGTCGCAAAGCACGGGGGTCATCTTCCACTTGGGCGGGAATGGAAGCGGGACTACCGAAAACACGCTGGCGAAAGTGGCCAAGTTCGTTCTACGGGAACAGCAGCCGCCGCGGCGTGATACACCATTCTGGATTATCGCAGGCTCGTACGAGCAGGTGATGGAAGCCTGTTGGGCGGAAAAGCTGTACGGACGTGGCCACATACCAAGCAGCGAAGTCGACTGGCCTCGAGTGGTCTGGAAGTCCAGCAAGTCGAACTGGCCGTACCGAGTGCCGCTAAAACCGTGGCCCGGCACACCCGACAAGAACTGGTGCCTTGAGTTCAAATCTTACGAACAGGGCCGGCAGCAGTTCCAAGCTCGAGCTATCGGGGGATTTGCATTCATCGAACAGATGCCGTACGTGCTGCTGAACGAAGTTCTGCGCGGATGCCGAGAATACAACTTTCCGGGCTCGAAGCTGGTTGAGCAAACGCCGATCGATCCGCATTTGAGTTACGAGATTCAGAACATGATCGAAACCGACGCACTCCCCCCAAGCTGGGAAGTGTGGCGGGCAAACACTCAGTGCAACCTCGAAGCGGGCTACATCACGCAAGAATGGTTTGAGCAGTTCTACGGATCGATCCCGGAGGAGATGCTTGAGACCCGGATGACGGGGGCGTTTGCTTCCTATGAGGGGCTGATCTACTCAACCTTTTTCCCGCGGATGCACGTAGCTGGCGATGACGTCATAGACTTTCCTCCGGGAGTGTACCATTACCGCGCAATTGACTGGGGAGCAGGTCCACACAACCCGTTTGCGTGCATCTGGGGCTACAAAAACGGAGTTGGTGAACACTTCATTTACGACGAGTATTACAGCACCAACCAGACTAAGACGACGATCGACCACCTATGCGAAGTGCAGGACCGGTGGCCATGGCCGGGGAACAACCCGTACTTCTCGAGCACATTCGCCGACCCGGCGAGCCCCGATAACATCCGGATCGCTCAGAAGCTGGCGCAGTACACGAATGACGAGTACGAAAACATTCAGGGCATGATGCGAGGCTCGAACGCCGTCCTCGAGGGGATAGAGCACGTTCAGTTCCTGCTGAAAAAGAACGAAGCGACCGGACGACCGCGGCTAGTGATCCATGAAAGCTGCGTCAACCTGATTCGAGAAATGCGAACCTACAGCTGGGAGCGAGCGAGCGACCAAGGACTCAACCCGCGAGACGCGGCCAAAAGGCCGTTAAAGAAGGACGACCACCTCTGCGATGCGCTGCGATACCTCGTTTTCTCGCTGGCACAGATGGAAGGCACTAGCGTACAAGAGAGCATCAGGAGACCCGTGCGGAGCCGTCATGGTGTCAGGTTTCATCAGCCGGACGCAGTGGAGAGGCTCACCTAACCATTAGTAGGCGGTTTGCAACAATGGGCAAGCAACGGCTGAGCCAGAGCGCGATAGCGCGGTATGGGCGTCAAAAGTTCGATGAGGCACAGAAGCAAGCGCGACGCGACTGGGAACGGTCAACGGTGGGTTCGGCAGTCCTGGACGTGGCGAGAATGGGGCGGAGCGTTCTGAGCCGGAGAACTCCTACCAGCAGAGCCAAGCGAGCGGTAAACCGACTGAGCAAGTTTGCCACAAGCGGCGGAATGGGCGACGTCATTGCGAGTACCAAAGTCGGCAGCCAAGTGATGAAACTGGCGCGATTGGGCGACGTTGACAAGTACAGCAGCGGTCTCGTCGAGCAGATGGTAGGCAGCGTTCTATCGAGCATGTTTGGACCGCTAGGCGGAAGTCTCGCGCAGATCGTGTTTGCGAGCGACGACGCCGCGCAGGACGCGGGGCTCAATGATCCGGGTAGAGATCCAGGCGTAGAAGATTCGTTACGGGCGGCGCTTGAGTTCATCAACCTTGTCGACCCGAAGCTATTGAGCGGGAAGGGCAAGGAAACGCTGACGGGCACACCGGAGGCGGCGGGACTACAGCGGGCACCGGATGACGGAACTTATCTTCAAGCATCGCCAGTAATCAGAGGCCGGGAAGGGTTCTATGTCACCACGTACGAGGGCGGGCGGATGATGACATACCCGCGCACCGATCCGATGGTGACGGGTGAAATGATTCCAGTGCAGAGCTCAAATGTCCATTCGATCGGATTTATTTACGACTTTGACAACACGCTGAACGGTGTTCTCAAGGTTCGATTCTTGCAGGGCAAGCGGTCAGACCGGAGACAGAAGATCGCCGGCCCGCTCTATTTCTACTACAACGTCGAACCGAAACTGTTCCGCGAGTTCCGCAAGGCAATCAGCGCGGGTGTCTTTGTCTGGGACAACTTGCGTGTGCGTGGTACAGTTTCAGGTCACCAGAAGCCATACGAGCTGAAGGGGGTCGCAGAGGGCTACGTCCCGAGAAAGGCGACTCGATACGGCGGAAACGAATACTATATTCAGCGGCAGATCAACGTCCGGCATACCCGGACGGGCAGCCGGCGTACGATTTCGAGCGAGAAGCCGGACCGACTTGTCCAGCCATACCCGGACCGAGGAACGCCCGGACGCGGAGCACCGAACCGCGGGCGACCGAATCGAGGACGCTAATACATGCTGACCACGGATGAGAAAAGCGAGTTGCACAACGAGTTCACCGCCCGAGCACAGGGCCGCAATCGTCCGCCGGAATTCATCCAGCGGGTGATCGACGAGAAGGAAGCCGGGATCATGGACCCGGCGACCGAGTCACCCGGTGTTGCACCCAACTTCGGCCAGTACGCGCTGCCGCATCTGTTGACGTACCAGAGCCTGCACGGCACGTACAGTCGCGTCTACAAAGCCAGTGACGAGGCGATCAAGCACAGCATCGAGAACTCGCGATTCATGCGAAACGATGTTGGCATCATGGAGTGCGTAGAGGCACGGCAGCGGGCAACGGCGCTTCTGGACTGGCACATCGAGCCGGAGGACGACAACAGCCAGAGCCAGAAAGACCTATGCACCGAGCTGACGAAGATCATGAGCCGGATACGTCGCTTCACCGAGTATCGCAACAACCTTCTGCATGCCATCTGGTACGGCAAGTATGCGGTGCAGAACCGATACGGCTGGCAAAACATCGGCGGGGCGATGCGAGTGATGCCGACCCCGCTACGTGAGAACTACGGCTGGCAGCCGATCAACGGTGACAAGCTGGTATTTCGCTATGACGATGGCCAGCTGGACCCGACTCGACCAATCCATCAGCTGGGGGTGCGTGTCGGACATCGGAAGCAGATCGGCACCAAAATCAACAAGCGGTGGGAAGTCGAGCCGACTGGGCACGGGCTGGCTTACTTCCTTAGTGAGTACGAGCGACGTTCGTTGGTTGTTCACAAGCATCTAATCGAGGACGGAGCGTACGAGGATAACTGGGGCGGCGAGCAGATCCACGGCGTGGGTGTTCGGTCGCGCATCTACTGGGACTGGTTCCAGAAGCAGGAGACTTTATCGTTCCTGATGGAGTACCTCGAGCGATCCGCAGGCGGAATCGAGATTTGGAGCTATCCGGCCGGCGACAAGGGCGCACTGGAAGCGGCGAAAAGTGCAGCCACCGACCGAATCAGCAACCAGCGGAACGTCGTGTTCTTCCCGAAACCCATGGGCGACGAGGGCGCCATGTATGACGTGCAGGTGATCGAGCCAGGTATGTCGGGAATCGAGAGCCTGAAGGACATCGTGACCAACTATTTCGGCCACCGAGCGAAGCGGTACATTCTCGGCCAGACGTTGAGCACAGAGGCGGATGCCACCGGGCTAGGCTCAGGCGTGGCGGAGCTCCACTACAACTCCTTCTTGATGATCGTGAAATACGACGCGGTCAACCTCGAGGAGACGATTACGCGCGACCTGCTCCGACCGTTGCAGGAATGGAACTTTCCGAAGTCCAAAGGCATTGCTCTGCAATTCAAGATCGAGACCGAGTCTCCGGACGTGGAGAAGCGACTCGAGGCATATCAGGCGGCGTGGAGCATGGGCGCGAGTCTGAGCGAATCAGACGTCATGGACATGATCGGTGCGAGCGTGCCAACCGACAACGAAAGCGTGCTGAAGAATCCACAACTTGACCCGGAAGCACAGCAGGGAATGGACCCGATGGGCGGCATGGGCGGCGGAATGCCGGGCATGGCCCCCATGGGTGGAATCCCGCAGGACGGCGACGGTGACGGGATCGCAGGCGATGGAACGTCACAAGCTACGGCTGTTGGCTTTAGTGGTGTCGACCAAATGAAAACGGACGCGATCGACAGCATGTATAACGACCCGGAAACGGCCGCGGGCGGCGACGTGACGTACGTGAACGAAGGCGGCGAGTACCAGACTCGCGAGATGCCGGAGTTTGACACGGGTGACCGCAAGCCCGAGGGCAAGGTGGAGCGGTTCGAGCGGGATGGCGACGTCGACCTGTATCGACAGCAGATTGACAGCGCCGGGACGTCACTCAACCAGGTGCCTGCATTGTTCAAGCGAGTGCAGAAGGCCGGCGGATTCAAGCCGAACTCAATCAACCTGGACTATGGCGGCGGCAAGTACGACAAGGGAACCGAGTTCCTGAAACAGCTGGGCGTGAACAACCTGGTGCTAGATCCCTTCAACCGATCAGGCGACCACAACCAGGCCGTTGTCGCAGCGATCAAGAAAGCCGGCGGCGCTCCGACTGCGACCATGGCGAACGTGCTGAACGTCATCGCCGAGCAGGAGGAACAGATCAAGGCACTCCAGAACGCCAAGTCGCTGCTGGCACCGGGCGGAATGCTGTATATCGACGTCCACGAGGGCGACGGCAGCGGCCAGGGCAAAGCGACGAGCCGCGGATTTCAGCAGAATGCGAAGCTCGACGCCTACCTGCCGATGGTGCAGAAGGTGTTCGGCCAGGCAGCGAAAGAGGGCGGTGTGATCGTGGCGACGACTCAGGCCCAGGGGAACGCTGCCTACAGCCGGATGGCCTACAACCTGGGCGAAGTCGAGCGATACGAAAAGCAACTGACGTTCGATTTCGGCAGCAAGGACGACGGCGAGTGGAAGACGATCAACGGCAGCCACGTGTACGTCGAGGGCGGCGAGATTACCAAAGGTCCGCCGGATCTGTTGGGCAGGGGTGGCGACGGCCGGAAGGAGGACAGGCCGAAGCCGTTGGGAAAAAACCGACCCGGTGGGCGAAGCGAATTCAAGCCCGCCGGGGATTCACCGTCCGATGAGCTGCCAGCTGAGTTCGGCGCAATTGATTTGCCGATCCTCAACAACGCTCCGACAGGCGGCGATCCTCCAGAGGCCAGCACCGGGAATGCGGTCAAGCTGCATCCGATCAAGTCCTACGACAAGGTTCTGGTCCAGTTCTCAGGCGGCAAGGACTCACTGGCGGCGGTGCTCGATCTGATCGACCGCGGAGTCGACCCGAAGAAAATCGAGCTCTGGCACCAGCGGATTGACGGCGACGGTGAGCGGTTCATGGACTGGCCAGTGACCGAAGACTACGTGCGAGCGATCGCCGACCATCTGGGCGTCAAGCTCCGGATGCAGTGGCGTGAGGGCGGATTCAAGCGGGAGCTGGAGCGCCACAAGGAACGCACGCAAGGTGTGTGGTTCGAGGATGAGAACGGCAAGCGGAAGTTTCTGCCGACCACGAAAGGCGGCGAGACGACCCGCGAGAAGTGGCCCGCCAAGTCATGCGATCTGGGGAAACGGTGGTGCAGCGCTACGCTGAAGATCGACGTAGCGGCGCGGAGCATAACGAACGATCCGAGCCTGAAGGGCGACAAGCTGCTGTTCGTCAGCGGCGAGCGGCGCGAGGAAGGCGGCCGGCGGTCCAAGTACCTCGAGAGCGAGAAGCACCGGACCCACAACAAAAGCCGGACGAACCATCATTACAGACCCGTCCTGGATTGGTCCGAACAGCAAGTGTGGGACAAGATCAAAGAGCACGGGATCAACCCGCACCCAGCGTATCGCCTGGGCTACAACCGGCTGAGCTGTCAGCACTGCATCTTCGCCGACCCGGACCAGGTCGCGAGTAACCAGGAGCTAGACCCGAACGCGGTAGAGAAGCTGGCGGAGATGGAGGACAAGCTAGGCCACACCATCAGCGCCACCCCGAAGGGCGAAGGGGTCAGCATCCGCGACTGGGCGAAACAGGGCGTCAGTTTTGTCACTGACTCCCCGGACGAGCTCAAGAAGCTCGCGATGAGCACCGAGTTTACCGAGCCGATCCACGTCGGCGATGACTGGGAAATGCCGAAGGGGGCGATGAAAAAGGGCCAGGGAGCGCCCGCGAACTACGCGCGGATGGGCTACACCTGGGCGGACGTCGACCGTTATTGGCGATTTGACCGGATGGTCCGCGACTTGTACAGGGCGCAGTTCAACGAGGGCGATCATCCGCGGGACCAGGACGGCCAGTTCACGAGCGGAGCGGAGACCGCGCGTGCAATGGACGTCCCTGCGACTGAGCTCAATCGCGACGTTCACAGCCTGTTAAAAGGCACGGAGGGGTGGGTTCGTCCGGTTGAGCTCTTTCGCCAGTACAAAGGCAAGGCGAAGCTGTTGGACTTCATCAAGGAAGTGAAGACGGCCGCGTCCGAGGGCGAGGTAGAAACCAAGGGCAAGGGCGACAAGTTCCAGGTGCGCCGGATCGATACCGAGAGCAGCCTGATCAGTGACACGAATCGCCGGCTGGCAGGTCACAAGGTCGAGTACAACCCGCGGCAGATGACGTTGTTTCGGAAGCCAGGACGACCAGAGCCCTATCGACGGGTGAAGGATCGAAAAGGTCAGGGCACGTTCGACTGGAACGAGGAGGATCACCCCAGGGGGCAACCCGGCAACGCTGGCCAATTCGCCAGCAAGGAGGGCGGCGGGAGCGCGGAAGCCCCAGAAGCTCCAGAGGAGCGGAAGCCACAGGCAGAGGACAACTGGAGCGGTCCAGTTATTCAGTCGCCAGCGTTCAAGCAGTGGTTCGGCGACTGGGAGAACGACCCGCAGAACTCCTCAAAGGTAGTCGACGAGAACGGCGAGCCTGAGCAGCAGCACAGCATGGTGGTGGACGAGAACGGACAGCCGAAGAAAGCCTATCACGGCACGTCACACGGCGGATGGGACACATTCGAGCCACGTTTCGGACAGGCATCCGCAGGAGGGATTTCGGATCACCTGCTGTACGGGCCGGGGTTCTACTTCACAGAGGACAGGGGCATTGCCGAGGAATACACCCAGATTGCGAGAGAGCCTGAATACTCGCTCGCGATGGATGAGGACGCGGCCAACGCAAAGCTGCGCGATCGGGTGGAGGCAGTCGCAGAAGCATCCGACGATGAAATGCTGATCGAGGAGGCGGGCGACGTCATGCGGGACATTGATTCCGGGCGTTATGGCGTCCACAGGATGGTTGGCAAGAGCAAGAGCCAGCACGACTATTTTGCATCGACGTTCGGCATCGATGTCAGCGATCTGTTTGAGGAAAAGGACGATTCGGAGGTCAAGGAACTCTATCTCAACATTCGGAAGCCGTTCGACGCTGACAATGACCGGATCCCGGCAAGCCCGGCAATGAGAGAAACGCTCGAGCGTTACATTCGCGAGTCAGAGGAACAAGGGCATATGTCTGAGGCTAACGAATGGCGGGAGAAACTGAGGGAAGGGTACACGTATCAGGAAGCACTGGGTTTCAAGCCGACGAAAGAAGCCTTGAACGAATACCTGAAGGAACTGGGCTACGACGGCATCACACACATCGGCGGGCGGCACATGGGGAGCCGTGACCATCAGGTCTGGATCGCGTTTCAGCCGAACCAGATCAAGAGCACCGACAATCGCGGCACGTTCGATCCGAATGACAACCGGATGAACTACCGCAAGGTGAAGGATCGAAGAGGACAGCAGGCGTTCGACTGGGACGAGTCAGCACACCCCAGGGATGAAGACGGCAAGTTCGCCACGAGTGACAAGCCGAGTGACACGAAAAGCGCGAGTGACACGGAGATCGGCGGCATTAAAAGCAGCGGAAGCGAACTTGGTGATGAGGCAACGATGGCCATCAGCGAGCTTTCGGAGGAAGCGGTATTGTCTGCCGTTCAGACCGACGGGTTCAACGAAGCGGCGGTGCGTTCTGTGCAAGCACACACCAAGACGGTTGTTGGCCGGATGAATGCCGCGTGCAGGATGAAGATTGCCAACAACCTCGAGAGGATCAAATACGCGCCCGACCTGAACGAGTTGACCCGCCAATACAACTTTTTCAACCTTGCTAACCGTCGACTGGGATCGATCGGCGGATTCTATATGTTCGATGAGCAATGGCTGTTCCTGAACGGTGCGTTTGATGAGTACACCGAGTTCGGGAAGGGCGAAGCGAAAGACACAGCCGAAGGTATCCAGGCTCACGAGTTCGCGCATGCGATTGACGGCCCGAAGTCCGTCTACAGCAATATGGTCGAGTGGAAGACGGCATATCTTAGCGAAATCTGGGCGGCGAAGTCGCAGGATGCTCCGTTGACGCGATACGCCACAACAGACGCATCTGAAGGATTCGCCGAGTTCGGCCGATTGCTGTTTAGCGAAACGGAATACTTACAGGCTGCGGGGCGAGAAACGATACGGGCGACCTTTCCGAAGTGCTACAAGTTCTGGCTAGACATGGGGCTTATCGATGACTGACAGGCAACTGATACCAGAGCTGTTCGGCGAGAGTATCAATACGGACGGCAGCCACGCGGATGTACTGTTAGGTCAGGGCGAGGAAGAGGAACCGCACGCATCAAATACGCAGGCCGGCGGTCTGTACGGCGACGTTCTGCTCACACCAGACGAGCGTGAGAAGTACGCGCGGCAGATATCACTGTTCAACGAGGAAGACCATCCGCGCGACGATTCCGGGAGATTTACCAGCGGCGGAGGCCGATCGAAGTCAGCGAAGCCGGTCAAGCCGTTCCACCCATTGAAGGGCGAAGGCGGGAAGCTGCACCCGAAGCGGAAACCGAACAAGGAAGCGTCTGAATACCACGGAGTCGAAAAGCTGAACTCTCCCGGGAATCTGCCGGCGGTGTTCCTGACTGGGGTGAGCAACAAGAAGACACGCGAGGCGGCGAAGGATAGGCCGGGGCTGGGCGTCCTGATCACCCCGAATACTGGGCAGTACGTGAACCACGTGAACGATTACAGCGCGTTCGCAGTGGACAACGGTTGTTACTCCGAGCACACCGGCAAATGCGAATTTAAGCCGGCGGAGTTCCGGAAGCTGCTGAAGGATCTGAAGCCGGAAGCACACAAGGCGATGTTTGTGACTGCTCCGGATGTTGTGGGCGACTGGGAAGCGACGAGGAAACGGAGCGAGCCGTGGCTGGGTGAGATTCGCGAGGCGGGTTTTCCGGTAGCCTGGGTGGCTCAGAACGGCATCGAGAACAACCAAGGCGAAATTCCCTGGGACGATTTCGACGTCCTGTTCATCGGCGGAAGCACCGAATGGAAGCGGGGTTTCGATTCCAAGGGCGGCACGAACTCCGAGTTCGTCAAGATGCTCAAGGAAGCACACAAGCGAAAGAAACCGGTACACTTTGGTCGCATCAACAGCTGGAAATCGCTCGACACGGTGGGCTACGGCCTGGGAGCCTCGAGCGTGGACGGGACGTATCTGGCATTCGGCCCAGAGAAGAACCTACCGAAGCTGCTCGATTGGGTGGATAGCGAGACCGCAACGCGATACTAGGGCGAAGAATGAACATTCAGCAGATCAACGAAGCGGTTGAACGTGCGGTCTACGAAAAGGTCCACGGGTGGAGTGAGGACGACCATCCGCGTGCCGATGACGGCAAGTTCACCAGCGGCAGCGGTTCGGTCGAGGGCGGCCAGGCAGAGCCCAAGAATCCGAAGTTCGTCGACCCGGGGCAGTTTGCCACGTTCGAGGAATACACCGACTTCCTGTCCGACAAGCTGGGGCGCTCGATATTCGGTGTGTCTGGCGGCAACCGGGCGAAGCTGATGGACAACTGGCACAAGGCCCAGGCTGAGAAACGCGGCGACGATTACGAGTTGCCGGACTGGATCGCAGACATGTCGGAGAATCATTCCGCCGGCGACGTCAGCGACTGGGCAAAGGACATGATAGCGAACCGCGGATTCGACGAGACCGAAGTGCGCGGAGCACTCGAGGAATCGAGCGACCTGAAAGTTGATCCAACCAAGCACGACGACCTATACAGCCTGGGCCATTACATCGAATCGCTCGACGATGAGGACGAGCGGCCGGTTCAGCGGGAGCTATTCGGCCGTTACCGATCGCTCGAGCACGCCACCCAGAGCGCCAACCCTGCGCTGCGACTGATGGCAGCGAAGCAGATGCGGTACAGCCTGGTCCATTCAGGCGGACACTGGCGGGATCTGGACCGACTCGATGGAATCATTGAGGAAGCGGTCGACCACGGGCGTAGAATGGCAACACTGGCCAACAGCGAAGCCGGCCAGGCTGTGCTTGACCACTACCTGGACGAAGCTGTCGCAGTGATGCACCAGCTGGAGCCAGAGCGGGAGATGTACCGCAAGGTTAAGAGCCGACCAGGCCAGAAAAGCCTGTTCGATGAGGACACTGTCGAACGCCATCCAGCCGGCAGCCCCGAGGGCGGCCGATTCGCTCCCAAGGGCAGCGGCAAGAAGGGGAAGAAAGATGCGAAGTCGAGCAGCAAAAAGCGAGTGGGGAAGAAGACTCGAAAACCACGTACGCGAAAACTTCCCGACGGAGTGGGCGAAGATGAGCGAGGATCAGCGCAACGACTTTTTGACTGGGGTAGTGACTCAGGCGGAGAACGACGTGGTGCTGATGATTCGGCAGGGGATGCTGCCAGCAGAGGCGAGGGCACAGGCACGGGCGGAGATGTTCCCGAGACCGGAAGAAAGCGACGACGAAACACTCTGAACGTCATGAGCTCCACCGATTGGAGCTACAAAGACAACTCCTTCGTTGAGGGCGGCAAGAAGGCCAAGTTTCAGCACAATATCGAAGCGATCAAGGTTCTGAACCAGATCGAAGCCGAGGGACGCGACCGCGCGACCGTCGATGAGCAGGAAGTGCTGTCTAAGTTCAACGGCTGGGGCCAGTACCCGCAGGTATTCGACCCATACCCGCGGCCAGAGTGGAAGGCCGAAGCGGAGCAACTCGAGAGCCTTCTGGGTGAAGCACAATTCAAGCAGGAAGCGAGAGAGTCCCGCGACAACCGCAAGAGCGCCGGCCGCGCTACGCTCAACAGCCACTTCACCGACCCAGCCGTGGTCGATGCGCACTGGAAAGCTGCCCAGCGGCTGGGTTTCAAAGGCGGTCGATTCCTCGAGCCGTCCATCGGATCGGGCCACTATGTCGGCCTGATGCCGGAAGAGCTCCGCAAGAATACGGCTGTGACTGGCGTAGAGCTGGACACGACAACGGCCCGCGTTGCTTCGATGCTGTACCCGTCGGTCAACATTCAGAATCAAGGTTTCGAGAAGTTCAGCGCGCCGGACGGGTTCTACGATCTGGCTGCTTCCAACGTCCCGTTCGGTGACTACCGACTGAGCGAGCGACGTTACAACCGTCTGCGCCCGTACATCCACGACCACTTCTTTCTGAAGACGATCGACAAGGTGAAGCCGGGCGGTCTGGTGATGCACGTGACCAGCACGGGCACGATGGACAAGAAGAACGACAAGATCCGCAAGAACATGGCGAAAAATGCGGATCTAGTCGGCGCCTTTCGGATGCCATCAGGGGCGCACGGGCAATCGGCCGGGACCGCTGTTGTGACCGACATGCTGATCTTCAGGAAGCGGGACGAACACGGGGCAGCACCGGAGCACAACCCGAAGGAGGTTCTGGACCAGCTGAAACCGGGTTTCACGGGAGTCCTGACCGACAGTCTGGGGCGGGTGTACCACTTCGTTGACGGTAAGCGGGTTCCGGCTGACTACTGGACCGAGATAGGATCAGTTCCCGACCCAGAGGGCGGCGAAGACATTCCAGTCAACAAATACTTCCAGCACAACCCGGACCAGATCCTTGGCCAGATCGGATGGACAGGAACGCTCTACGGCGGTCACGAGATGGGCGTGCAGTCGACTGGTGACCTGACCGAGATGCTAGACGCTGCGATCAACCGGTTGCCAGAGAACATCATGAGCGACCGCCAGCCGGAAAATCTGGACGCATACGAACCAGAGGCGCAGCCAGGTGCAGAAGATGAGCGGGACGGGAACCTCGTAGTCGATGGCGATGAGGTGTTTCAGAAGGTGGGCAACATTCGCGTCAAGGTGGATCTGAACGCAAAGCAGGCGGCGATCATCAAAGACGCCGCGGACGTCCGTTCTGGCGTGCGTGACCTGATGCGAGCCGACTTGGCTGGCGAAGACGCGGACGAGATGCGGCAAAAGCTGAGCGTCTCGTACGACATGTTTGTGGACACTCACGGCCCGTTGCACAGTCCGGCCAACTTGCGAGCGATGGCTCAAGATCCAGACCTGCCTGTAATGCTGGCGCTCGAGGATTGGGACGCGAAGACAAAGACGGCCACCAAGGCGGAGATTTTCGAGAAGCCGACGGTTCGGCCGCACGTGGAGCCGACCACCGCGGACAATGTGATTGATGCGTACGGGATCAGTCTCGCACAGCGGGGCAACATCGACCCTGACTACATGGCACAACTGACAGGGCTACGTCTGGAGGATGTCGAGGACGAGATGCGCAAGTCCGGACTGGCGTTTGAAGATCCTTCGGACGGCTGGACCGAACGCGGGTCGTACTTGTCTGGAGACGTTAAGGACAAGCTGGCGATTGCTCGAGCAGCGGCAGAAGCCGACGAGCGATACAAGGTGAACGTGGAAGCACTCGAAGCGGTTCAGCCGAAGGACATCGCATACGACGACATCGGCGTGAGAATGGGGAGCCCGTGGATTCCACCGAGCGACGTTGAGCAGTGGCTCAGCGACACAATTGGCGGACGTCCGGACGTGTTCAAGATCGAGTACAGTCCAGAGCTGGGCCAGTGGTCTGTCGACATGGCTCGAGGTGAGGCCAACGCATGGTTGCCGCATGACCACAAGCTGGAGGTGGGTGGCTTCAAGTGGAAGCGAGTAGTTGACGCGGCGCTGAACTCGAAGACGCTGACGGTGTGGGGTGAGGACAGCAAAGGGAACCGATACGTTGACGTCGACGCGACCGATGCGGCCCGCGAAAAGGTGGCGGAGGTAAAAGAGCAGTTTGCCGAATGGGTCTGGGAAGACTCCGACCGCCGCGAACGACTCGCGCGAGCGTACAACGACGAGTACAACAACACGGTCCCGGCCAACTATGACGGCAGCTATCTCGACTTCCCAGGGATGACTCCAGCGTGGAATCTTCGCGAACCGCAGGCCAACTTCGTCGCACAGGTGATCAGCCGGGGTAAAGGGTTTTTGGCTCACGAGGTGGGAATCGGCAAGACGGCGGCGATGGTCGCGAGTGCGATGGAGCTGCGCCGGCTGAGGCTGGCAAACAAGCCGGCAATCGTGGTCCCGAAAGCCACACTCGATCAGATGGAGCTCGACGCACGGGAGCTCTACCCGGGTGCGAAGATCCTCAGCACGAGCGGCAAGTTCGGTGCGACGGAACGTAAAGAGTGGATCAGCAAGATGGCGACCGGCGACTGGGACATGGTCATTATGAGCCACGAGCAGATGAAGTATCTGCCGATGGAGCGTGATACCGAAGCCAGGTTCTTGCAACAGGAGCTCGACGACCTCGACAGTGCGATGGAGTTCCGCAGGGCGCAGGACGGCAAGGGGATGCGTTCCGACACGCGGCAGGTCAAGGCCATGGAAAAGGCCCGAATGAAACTCGAGGCCCGAATCAAGGACGTCACAGAGGGCAAGCGGGACGACGCCTTGACGTTCGAGCAGAGCGGCATTGACCAGCTGTTCGTCGATGAAGCGCACGCATTCAAAAACCTGCAAGTCAACACAAGTCTGAAGGGGACCAAGGGCATCCCGACCGCGGCCAGTCAGCGGGCGCTTGACATGTATATGAAGACGCAGTGGATGCTGGACAACCACGACAACCGCGGAGTGGTGTTTGCGTCTGGTACACCGATCAGCAATACAATGGCTGAGGTCTACAACATCCAGCGGTACCTGCAACCGGACGAGCTCGAGAAGCGTGGCTTGAAACACTTCGACAGCTGGGCGAAGGCATTCGGCGACAGCGAGACCACGACCGAGCCGAATCTAGCGGGCGAGTACAAAGACGTTACGCGGTTCACCAAGTTCCAGAACGTACCAGAGCTGATGCAGATGCTACAGCAGGATCTGGACGTGCGGACGGTCGACGCCTTCAACGAATACAAGCGCGGCGGTGACCCCGACGTAGCCGACGCGATCAAGCGACCGAAGCGGATCGACTCGGTCTACGTCCAGCCGGCAAACGACACGACGCAGGCGGTGATGGACGAGATCGCCCTGCGGGCTCGCAACATTCCGAAGCGGCCGGGCAAGGGTGACGACAACATGGTCAGCCTCACGACGCTCGCGCGGCAGGCTGCTGTTGATCCACGTCTGTACGACCCGAATGCCGAGGACCGTCCAGATTCCAAAGTCAACACGATGGTGGCGAACGTGCTGGCCACATACCACAACCCGGAGAAAGCCGGCAAGACACAGCTGATCTTCTCCGACATCGGGGTAAACCCGTCCAATTCAACCGGGTTCCACCTGTACGGAGACATCATCGACAAGCTGGTGGCTGGTGGCATTCCGCGCGAGGAGATCGCCGACTATAGCAAGTTGACCGACCTGCAAAAAAAGACGGTCAGCGCGGAGCTGAAGTCTGGCAAGCGCCGCATCGGCATCGGTTCGTCCAAGAAGCTGGGCACAGGAACCAACGTGCAGACGCATCTGGCGGAGATGCACAACTTAGACGTTCCGTACGTTCCGACCGAGAACACGCAGCGAGACGGCCGCGGCTACCGTCAGGGCAATCTGAACGACGAGGTGAAGATCTGGCGGTACGTGTCGGAAGGGTCCGCGGATGAAATCAGCTGGGGCATCGTGGGCCGGAAGCAGGGGTTCATCAACCAGACAGTCACTGACAAAGGTTCGGATTTACAGCGGGAAGTAACTGAGGAAGACGCCGAGTCGTTCACACCGCAGCAGTTGCAAGCGGCCGCGGCTGGAGACACTCGGATCTTGGATCAGGTGACCTATAGCCGAAACCTCAAGAAGTTGGAGCGATCAAAGAAACGTCACACGCGAGAGCAGAGGGAGCTGGTTGCTGGTGTCGCAAAAGCACGAGAGCAGGCGGAGGTACTCAAATCGGAAGCCACCCGGATGGCTGACGACCATGCGGCTGGCGAAGCTCGAGCGGAGCAAAAGTTGCGGATTGAGGGTGCGGCGACTGATGCGAAAGCGGCCGACCAGCAGAAGCAGATGGACGCGCTACGCGACAAGGCAGATGAGATCTGGGCATCGATTCCCACGTATCGCCGAACGATTCCGCGGTACGCTGAGTCGGCGCGGATAAGGGTGGGCGAAGTCCGCGGTATGCCTCTGTACCGATTTGCAGGCAACTTCTACCTCGAGGGCGCGAGCGGTCAGCATTACACCACGGGTGAGACGACGCGGTCCGTTGACTACGTGGCCCGCAACCTTGGGAAGCGTGCGGACGACAAACGCCAGCAGGCGAAGATGCACGAGGAATCCGCAGCTTCGATGCAGTCGAGAGTTGGGGAGCCATTCAAGAAGCAAGCAGAGCTGGACGAGACGCAGAGGAAGCTGGACGCTGTGACCGAATCGCTCAAGACTGCGCCGCAGTCAACGCAGAAAGCGGAGGAGCGTTTCAAAAACGACTACCGCCGCGCCGCTCACGCTGCCGTGGCGAAGTATCTCAGAGCCGGCCAGGTTCAGCGGTATGAGTGGATTACGATTGGATCGGACAAAGGGGCACCAGAAGGGGAAAAGGGCGGCACACCTGTATTTGTGGGCCGTGGGGGGCAGATTGAAAAGGGGCCCGACAATCTCGAGGGGCAGAACATCAGTCAGGTCGACCAGAACAAGGAGGAAGGCGAGCACACCGAGAAGCAGCGCCGTCAGGATCTGAAGACGATCGGCGACGTTCGGAAGACATTCCCGCGCGGGACGATGGTTGAGAGCCTTGACGGCGGACTCAAAGGGCAGGTGACCGGGATCAGTTTCGGCACAGGGTCCGGAACGCTCACAGTCACTGACGAAGACGGCCAGAAGCACAAGGTTTCACCGTCAGAGATGATGCGACAGGACGAGCCGAATCCCCTGGACATGAAAGAGGCGGACCAGCTGCCGGCATCCACCCAGGAAGGACTGACGAAGACGCGGGACGATGCCATTGAAGCGGCCGATAAGGCCAGGCAGAAGCTCCACGACGTCTACAACGATCCGAACAGCACGCCAGCAGCCAAGCGGAAAGCCAGCGCCGAGCTTGAGAAGGCGGAGCAGCTGGTAGGTCAGGCTCACGGGGCTCTCGACAACTTCAAACATCGCGCGAAGGGTGTCACAGAGCCACCGTTTACGAATGCGAAAGGCGAAGTCATTCCAGACCCGCCGGACTGGTTCAAACGCGGACGCGCCAACGCACGGTGGGCGCCGGACCGAACCAAGAAGCAGGCGTACCTGTTCGATAAGTGGGAAGACCCGACGCCAGAGAACGCGCCACCGCCGCCGATTGATCAGGTGCCAGGCGCAGAGAAGCCGATTGAGCGACTCCAGAAGGGCCAATTCAGCGAATACACTGGGCTGACGCTGATGGACATCGACGACATCAAAGCGGACCCAGGGCGTTTTCAGTACAAGGTGTCCGGTATCGGCAGCGGGGGCGTATCGCAGAAGCTGAAGGACGCGGAAGTTTTTAACCCCATGCTGATGGGCTCGTTTCTGGTGTGGCACGATCCGGAGGATGGAGAGACGTACGTCGTGAACGGCCACCATCGTCACGAGCTTGCACAGAGAGCGGACCGAGCCGAAGGTTTCAACGGTCTGGTCCCGGCGTACTACGTGGACGCTCCAGACGCCACAACGGCCCGTGCTATGGGAGCTCTCGCGAACATCGCCGACGAGAACGGAACAGCAACGGACGCTGCCAAGTTCATCCGCGACACTGGAAGCACACCGGAAGACATGCGGCAGCTGGGCGTGAGTCTCAAGGGCCGCATTGCACAGCCGGCACAGGCGCTCAGCCAGGTTTCGGACACGATGTTCCACCAGCTAACCAGCGGGTTGATGAAGGAATCACGAGCGCTGGCCATTGCGAACAACCTACAGGACCACGAAAAGCAGAACCAACTGGTAAGACGCATCGACAAGGCCGAGAATGAGGGCAAAACGCTGTCGGATGCTGTCGTAGCTGAGATGGCTCGCCAGTATGATGCAGCTGGCGAGAAGCGAAGCGACGGCGGAGGTGGCGGTCTGTTCGGTGACGACGATTTCAAAGAATCACTGATCGTCGAGCGGTCTGAGTTGATCAGTGGCGTCCGACAGGCTTTGAACGGCATGCGGACGGCGCTTGCTCGAGCAAGTACCAAGAAAGCCGCGGAGCGTCTCGAGTCTGTCGGTGGTAACATTGTCGACACGGAAGCCAACAAGGCCCGCAAGGCGGAACTGGACCGTCTGGTGGAGGATTTCAACAGCACGGTAAACTACCGCGGTACAGGACTGTCGGAGCTATTCAATGACTACGCCCAGCGACTCGCAGACAACCCAAAAGCCGGAAACCAACTCCGAAAAGAGCTCATCGAACGAATCGCCGGAGGCGGTCAACTGGGAGGCGGTCAATCAGGGGCTGTCCAACCTTCAGGGGCAGGGGCTGGTGGGCAGAACTCCGGACGGCAAGCGCAACGACCTATTAGTGTCGCAAGCCCTGCACAGCAGCAACAGTTCGCAAGGGACGTCAGCCGGCTGATGCGGTACGGCATGGGCTACACAGCGGCCGCAAATGTGGCCAGAGGCTACCAACTGAATCGCTTCGGGGAGCGGAATTGACATGGTATCCAAGCGGTTCAAGTACCTGCGACCACGGCCGAGTGTTGAAACTGGCGGTCCAAAGCCAGAATTCCAGACAGGGTGGCCGTGCCCAACCAACATGGCTCCGTTTACTGTGACAATCACATGGTCGGAGCCTGTCAATGGTTTTGATTTGAGCGATCTTCAGCTCACCAACTGCACTGCTGCAAATTTCACTGAAGTGACGCCGAACTTGGTCTACACTGTAGATCTGACGCCAGCCGCAGAAGGCCAGTTTTGTTTTGCGATTCCGAAGGACTCGGTGACTGCGGTGGCAGACCCATTGCAGGGGAACGGTTACAAACAATTCTGTTGCGTGTACGACATCACCGATCCAACGGTGGTGGTCTCGGGTCCTGCTGCGGGCATCCAATCTGTTCCTCACGACGTTACGATCACATTCGACGAAGCTGTGACCGGACTGGTCATCGGTGACCTCACAGTGACCGGTGCTTCCGCAGATGCTTTGACAGGCTCGGGGGCCGTCTACACGCTCACGGTGACTCCGACAATTTCTGGGACGAATGTAACCGTTCAAGTTCCAGCGGCAGTTTGCACAGACCTCGCTGGCAACAATAACGCAGCAAGCAACGTCTACACGGCAACGACATGACATGGCAGCAGTGTGCAGAAAAACACGCCGAAAGCCCTGCGTTCCATTTTGGTTGAATCAAACAATGTTCATGCAACAAGGCGATTGAGATGCCCCAATTTGTTTCAACACAAATCGGAAAAGGGACCGTGCTGCAAGAACGGTCAGGAAGATTTGTGGCGACAGTACAGCACCTTACAGCTACCAGAAATGCTTGATAGAATTGCGACAACGCGGAGAGAGAGATGAATGAAGTCGTTGCGTCTCGTACAGCTCATCACCCGATATGGGGCATTCTCCGTGTAGCGATTCTGGGTCTGGTGCTTTACTTAACTGCGTCTGATTTTGATGAAACTGAAATCATAACGCTGCTTCTGTTCGCATCGGGCGAAAGCGGCGTTGAGTTCTTACAACGGAGATCGGGTTAATGAGCGCACTCGCAAGCGTCATTCAAGCAAACGCAACAGCACGGGCGGCGTGCGAGTCAGGCGATTGGTCAGCAGCCGTTGCGGCACTGAAGTCTGATACAGTCAAACAGCGGGATTCAACACTGAGAAGCTCACGCTGGCTGATGCTTGAGTTCTCAGGGCAAGCTGACGGCATGTCGGCGGGAACAACCGAAGCTGACGTAATTCTTTCGACGCTTCAACAAAGCGTGAATCCGAGAGTTACTGCTGCGTATCACGCAATGGCGTTCGATGGCATCGACCTGAGCGATCCGCAAGTGCAGGAAATGTTACCGTTACTGGCTCAAGCCGGAGCGTGGCCTGAAGGTCTGGTTCACCGTGTGCAGGCGAAGGGCGTCACCATCGTCAGCAAGGCCGAAGCGGAAACCGGCGAGGAGCCAACAGCAGACGCGGTGCAAGTCGCCTACGAGTCGTCGTTGGTTGACACGTTTGACAAGAAGTCCGTGCTGCTCTCGGTCAATCGACCAGCAAACGGAAAGGCTGCTCTATCAGTTCGAGTGACTGAGATTGGCACAACGGCAGGGGGTGCCGATGCGAAGGGGCAGACCACTGCGGTCAGCGTTGCGGACTCAAGCGTGGCACATGCCGACGCGAAGGTGCAGGCGTTGCTGACCGCTATCAATGCCGCAATTGACTCTTACATCGGAGACTGAATCAATGGCGGAACGATATGCAGTAGCAAGCGGCAATTGGTCAGCTGTTGCGACATGGGACGGTGGAGTGTCGTTGCCTACGACGGGAGATACAGTACACCCTAACGGATTCACCGTTACCGTTGACCAGAATGTGACGGTCGACACTCTAACCAACGCCGCTGGAGTAACGGCATCAGCTGGAGGCAGTTTTAATTTACTAGCGGGAACAGTCATTACTGCTAATCTTCAGACTGTTGGTGGCACTCTTTGCACAGACAGTGGGTCTGGAACAGTTAGCGTTGTCGGTGATATAACGGCGACAACTAGTACATCGACAGGCATTGTAAAAAGTGGTTCTGGAACGCTGAATATCACAGGTGATCTGGAATCAGTTTCGGCGGCGTCCAACCTTTATGCGGTTCTAGCTTACGCTGGAGCAGTGAATATAACCGGCGATATTACTGGAAATAAGACTATTGGTGGGGGAGGGCCAACTTTTAGGAATACCGTCAAGGTATATGGTAATTGCGCTTTAACTGTTGTAGGCGATGTTGATGGTGGTGCGGCATCTGCGTCTATCTTGGTTGACGACACAGCAACTTTAGATTTTACCGGCACAGTTAGTGGTGGAAACGCTGGCTCTGCAATACTGCAATCGTCGTCAAGTAACATCGAGATCACTGGCAATCTTGTATCTGCAACACGACCCGCTATTGTCAATGATTCCACCGGCACTGGGGCGGTAGTTCATCGAGGAGATGTAATTTCCGGCACTGCCGGAATTCATCCTGTGAACCTTTATTATGCTCCGTATCTGATTGATTCATCACAACAGATGACGCATACATATCGGATTGATGACGGCGGCATTGCTGGCGATGCTAGATCACTCTACACAGGCGGTACGGACATCGGGAACCCGGCGACGACTGACGTTCGCAGCGGGACGACGTTCGGACCAGCGAGTGAGTACACCGGCTCTCTGGCAGTTCCTGACGCTCAGTATGTTTCTCAGGGCGTGAGTGTTGATGCGACGGTTGGAACGCTTGCAGCATCTAGCTCGCTTGCCAGTGGAACTGCCCAGAGCGGCACATCGACCACAATCCAGCTGGCAGCATCTGAGTCGTTTGCTGATGACATCCTCAATGGCAACATCGTCAAAATTACTGGCGGTACAGGTGCGGGTCAGAGTCGAATGATCAGTGATTACGTTGGTTCGACAGATACTGCAACGGTTGGCGAGGCGTGGGCAACGACACCAGACAACTCGTCGACATACGAGATCGTCGAAGGACCGCACATTGACTTATCCGCACTCGCAACAGCAGCCAGCATCGCAGCACTGAACGACGTTGCAGCTACAGACATCGTCAGCAATGGACCAATCACAACGTCAGGCGGGGCAGTTTCAAATGTAACGACGGTTGCGACTACGACCACAAACACCGACATGCGAGGAACTGATAGCGCGTTACTTGCCGCCAGTGCTCCGTTGAACTTTGCGGATCTGGCTATCACTGTGACGACTGGTGAAGTGACCGTAGGAATTAACAACGACAAAGCCGGCTACAGCATCAGCGGAACGAAAACAACGCTTGACGATTTGAACGACGTTTCTACGGGAGATGTCAACGCACAATGCGACACGGCCATCACCGACGCGGCACTGGCGACAGCGGCGGCACTGGCGACCGTTGGCTCCAATGTCGA
>Ga0070750_10000351_pt1 | contig 25742 bp, 15 predicted proteins | sample VirMetDEL_Nov_24_FD_77013 | JGI IMG/M metagenome (GOLD analysis project Ga0070750, IMG submission 77013) | Aqueous microbial communities from the Delaware River and Bay under freshwater to marine salinity gradient to study organic matter... | ecosystem: Environmental > Aquatic > Marine >...
AACAAACAATATCACAAAGAAAATAGGGATAAAATTTCAAAAAAACAAAGAGAATACCAAAGAAAAAAAATTTTAAATGATCCAAAATTTAGATTAAATAGAATTATCTCTGGAGGAATTCGTCACTCTTTAGAAAACGGAAAAGACGGGAGACACTGGGAAGATATTGTTGGTTATACGATTACTGAATTGAAAAATCACCTAGAGTCCCTGTGGGAGTCGTGGATGAATTGGGAAAATCACGGGCCATACGACCCAAAAGGTCCAAAAACTTGGCAAATTGACCATATCATACCCAAAAGTATGTTTGATTTTGAATCTTATGAGGATGAAGAGTTTAAATTGTGTTGGAGTTTGAGGAATTTACAACCAAAATGCTCAAAAATGAACAATCTGAAGAGAGATAGGTATATTGGGTAGCGAAATAATATTAAATTATAGCCATTTCTTGCCTAGTGTAAAATAATATAAGCAAAAAATAGGTAAAAGGAATGGCAGTTAATGATGTTACAATTCAGGTTGGCGCAGATATCAATCCGGCTGTAGGGCCGTTAAGAAAGGTTGAGGAGTCTTTAAAAAGAATTCAGGCTAGTGCGTTTAACTTAAAATTAAATCCGCGCAATTTTAGCGAACCCCTTGGAAGAATCACTGGGCAAGCATCTGAATTTGAAAAAAGCATGGGTGCGGCCAATGCGAGAGTGATCAGTTTTGCCGCGTCTGCCGGTATATTTTTTCAAGTAACAAGGTCATTAAAAGAAACTGTTCGTGCTGCCGTAGAGGTTGAGAAGTCCCTCGCTGATATTAATGTCATTTTAGACAAAGATACTAAAACTTTAAATAAATTTGGAAAAGAGCTGTTTAAGGTTGCCTCCAGCACAGGCCAGTCATTCGGGGTTGTGGCCGAGGCTGCCACTGAATTGGCCCGTCAAGGTTTAAGTATAACAGAAACTCAAAAAAGGGTAAAAGATGCTCTTATTTTAACTCGCCTTTCTGGAATGTCCGCTAAAGATTCTGTCGAATCTCTTACTGCGGCCCTCAACACGTTCAAAGATGTTGGCTTAACATCTAGTCAAGTAATTAACAAATTAGCCAAGGTTGATGCGGCATTTGCAGTCAGCACAGGGGATTTAGCAGAGGCATTAAAGCGTGTTGGTTCTACCGCTCAAGATGTAGGTGTTACATTTGATCAATTAAATGGCTTAGTTGCTTCCTTGCAACAAACTACAGCAAGGGGAGGCGCGACAATAGGAAATAGTTTGAAAACAATCTTCACCCGTATTGGTCGCCCCGAAACATTAAGACAATTAGAGGCACTTGGGCTTTCTGTAAGGGATGCTCAAAAAAATACTCTTCCAGCAGTTCAAATTTTAAAACAATTAGCGGGGGTATACGGTTCCCTTTCCGATGCTCAAAAATCAGATATTACACAAACTGTGGCCGGTGTATTTCAAAAGAACATCTTAATTGCAACATTAAAAGATTTATCTAGAGCAAATAGTGAATATGAAAGGGCCACACTAGCTTCAGCGTCAGCTACGGACGAAGCAAATAAAAGAAATGAAGAATTAAATAAAACTTTGTCGGCCCAGACCCAAAGATTATTAAATAATTTCAAACAGGCAGGATCAGCTCTTGGCGGCAATATTTTCGGCCCTTCAATCGGAACAATTTTCGGAGGTTTAAATAAAGTTCTGGAATCCGGTGACTCAAGTAACCAGTTTGTCCAAGCTGGACTTAGAATTGGAGATGACTTAACTAAAGGAATTGGAAAAGCTCTTACGGGCCCTGGACTTGCAATATTGGGAATATTTGCAAAAAATGTATTAGGACAATTTTATACATTTTCTAAAGACGTTGTCAAAGAATTGAAAAACATGGGGACGGCAGCCCAATCTTTCGCGAATATAGAAAGAAACATATCTAACATCTTAACAAGCCAACCAGATATTCTAGCCAGAATCGCCAAAGGACAAACGAATATAGCAGTGGAAGCTGCAAAAGTTACAGAGCAGCTTCTTGCCCAAAGAAATATTCAAGCTGCAATTGCCGGAACCGCACCCGCAATGGCAAGGTCTGTTGCGGCTCAGGCTGGCGGTATAAAGAACTTTGGCTCAACTGGCAGTTTAAAAGTTATGGGAGCTGCTGGCGGAGTCCCGCAAATGTTCGGCTCTCTTGGCGGAGCTATCAATAATGAAATTAGAGCTGGCATCCCAAGGAGCGCTATTAGAATTAATTCCTCATCTGCTTTGGCTACGAGATCCAATCCTGCTGGTTTAGCGGTCACAAATATCAAAGATGAGCCGATGGGATTAAGGAGTCTGGGAATTCCTAATTTTGCAGGTGGAGGCCAATTTGTTACAACAAAAGGAACGGTCGGTGGTAAATTAAAACTAAATAGACAAGAATTAGACCAATTAGAAAGCGCTTTAAACACATTAAAAAAAGAAGGTAAATTCCTTTCAGAAACATTTTCTCAATTGAGAGGTTCTGTAAAATCAAAAAAGGGAAGCGGAACAATATTTAATGATTTGATTAGGGACGCCAGACAAGGCTTTATCGGCGGACCAGACGTTGTCAATCCTTATGCTGCTTCGAATGTTTTGGCGGGAAAAAGTGGCGTCAGAGTCGCTGACCCAAGGATGCTCCCGGTTTTAGCGTCTTCTGTAACCAACCCATTTAAACAACAGCAACAATCTTTATTATATTCTACGGGTCAATTTATTGGGCCTCAAATGCCATCTCCTTTTGAAATGTATGGAACGGGATCTATGTTCGGCCCAGCAATTCCGACAGCGGGACAAAGAAGAATGGGCAGTTTAAGAAAATTTGGAAGAAATATAAAATCTGGTGCCACAAAATTTGGGGGAAAGTTTTCAAGTGGCAAGGGAATGGGGGCAGCCTTTATAGGGTCTTCCCTTTTGTCTACCGCCGCACCAGAATCCAAAATAACATCAGTAGCAAACATGGCCATAACAGGAGGCATTCTCGGCAGTATGTTTACTCCTCTTGGCGCAGCGATTGGGACAGCGGCAGGTGGATTACTCGGGCTTGCCATGTCTGCTTCAAAGGCCGAAAAGGTATTCTCCGAATTTGAGGTAAAATTAAAAGAAAATACAGAAGTTCAGGGAAATATAGCTAGAGATTTATCTGATTTATTTTCCACAGAACAGGTTGGACCTAAGAAGTTTCAAATATCCGGTCAAGGAACGGGAAGGCTCGGAATGGGTTCTGTAACAGATATAACTAAGCAAAGATCATTTTTGACAGACCAATCCAAGGCCGACGCCGCAAACCAAATTTTTAACTTACTTGGTGGCGGAGGCATACAAGACCGACAGCAGTTAATTAATCTTGCAAGATTCTCAGTTTCCGCAGGTGGAATCGGCTCTGCTGGAAAAGACCCTGTAAAAGCAATAGGCAATTTAACAAAGTATTTGCCGAAAGATCAGGCTGCAAACGTTAGATTTGGGCTTTTAGGATTGGGAGAAGATAAAATGAAGCAAGTTTTTTCTCCAGAGGTAATGTCCATTCTTGCTGAAAGATTTAGAGGAAAAGCAGGAGGGATGAGTATTGGAGGGGGAAATATTCCATTAGATTTTACAGCAGCTTCACTAATGATGGGTCAAACCGCAAATCTTCAAAATGTTGCATCAAATGCAGCTATACAAAGGGGCGCGGCAAGTAAAATATTCGATTTACAATCAAATTTTAATCAAAGAGGTTTATTTGGTAATGAATTATTTAATGCTCGATTTTCAGCAAACAAGCAAGGGATTGCAAATCAACAGATTTCCGCAAATGAACAAGCACTGTATTCGAGAGAGATTGCAAAAAGGTCAGCTTTTCAAAATGCTGCCAAAACTTTAAATAGAGCTGGCTTTGGTGGAGAACTAGATATTTTCAAAAAGTTAATGTCCGGTGGAGAGACCCAAATAAAAGAATACTCAAAAGACGCAACAGAAGAAAATAGAAGAACTTTAGATGGTCTCGGTAGAGAGCTTTTACAAATAGAAGAAAATTACAACTCAGCGAGAGAAAGAGCTGCCGAAACTGCTGTTGCAGACCTCGAAGTTGCAAGAAAAACACTTGAATTAAAAAAGAAAGAATTTGAAACTGAATTACAAATACAAAGAGAACTTCAACAAAAAACAGCATTAAGAAATTTTAGAGACGCAAGAGGTCAATTCGCCAGAGGTTCAATTGGCGGCGCTGCATTAGCCGGAGCTGCACAATCTTCATTAGATGCGAATATTGCGGCTAGAGGTTTTCGCCGTTCTGATTACGGGACTGGATTCAATATTGCTATAAGAAGAAATTTTCAACGTAACGATTATGACGTTTTTCAATCCACAATAAGGGCCGTAGATGACCTCAGTGTCGCCCTAAAGGATGGTTTAACCACAGCAATAGCAGATACAGTATTACAAGCCAGAAGTGCGAGAGAGGCCTTCTCTGGGCTCGCAAATGCCCTTTCACGAATAGCTCTCGAACGAGGGCTCGATATGTTCATGACAGCCGCCATGTCAAAGATTAATTTTGGTGGAGTTCAAAAATTTGCAAAAGGAGGTTTAGTGAATGGGGGGTCATCCGCCAATGTTGATACTGTCCCAGCAATGCTAACTGGAGGTGAATTCGTATTAAGAAGATCAGCAGTAAATAGAATTGGTGTTAATAATTTAAATGCAATTAATAGCGGGGGATTTGCCGGACTGCAAAGTGGCGGTTATGCCAATATCAACTTAAACAATTCAACTGATTTTCTTGGAAATCCTAGCAGACCGACAGGGATGCAATTTAATATTGACCCGTCACTTTCCGCATTCGCTCTAACCTCCTCTATGAATCGACAAAATCAAATTAGAGATCAAAAGGCTAAACAATATTTCTCATATAGGAAAAATCAACTCGCAGCTATGGCTGCATATAAAAAACAAATTCGAGGAAGACGATATGGGGCTTTAATTGGCGCTGCTACAGCATTCGCTGGAGCTGGGATCAGCTCTATGGGCGGAATACAGGGAATGTCTGCCGCTAATGCCGGAACTGGCGCTCCAAGCGGACTGGGGGCAAGTGCAGATTATATTAATGGGCCACAGCTCATGATGGCAAATTCTGGCGGCTCAATCCCCTCAATATTAACAGGTGGAGAATTTGTAATAAATAGCCAAGCTGCTTCAAGAATGGGTTCTGCCAATTTGGGCAGATTAAACTCTGGAGGAGCATCGCTGGGATCAGGGTCTTCCATCGGCAGCCAAGAAAATGGAGCTGATAGAGTCGTCGAAGCAATTAAAGAATTAAAATCTATATTCGATAACAAGAATAGTGGAAATTCATTCAAACCATCTCAAGTCAGTCAAAATTCTGGCGGCCCGATTTCTGTTACTGTTCCTGTATCAGTAAATGTAACTTCAGTCGGGGCCGAGACAGCCCCTAAGTCCGACATGGAAAACTCCAATGCTACAGAAGAAGCTGATAGTCGCCAAATGATGGCGAAGCAGTTGGGAGAGACAATTCGTGGAAGTGTTCTTCAGGAGTTGGAAAAACAGCAACGCCCAGGCGGTATGTTGTATAAGATGCAAAATAGGTAAAAAAATCGAGGGGGCCAAAAGCCCCCTTTTACTTTTTTTAATTACAATCCCACTTTATTTTTAATTTGCTGGATTTCAAAATCCAATTTTTTCACAATTTCATTGATAACAGCAGATTGAGCTGGGCCAAAAGTCGGCACCATAGGAAGGTCCAAGTAAGGAGTTCTATCTCTTGAAATATGACAAGAGACATTAATTTTATCATGCCCCATGTAAGGAGAGTTTAAAAAAGCCTCCCATTTTTGAACACTGATTTTCCCCTCAGTTACATTTTTGGGCAAAGGTTTATTTAACAAGAGCGTGGATTCATTGGTGTTGATTTGCACAACCTCATATTTAATCACCTTTCTATCAGAAAATTCAACATAATTCAACTTTATGTCATTAATAATTTCTGGCCGCGAAAGGCATTTGCCGCCGTTTAAAATTTCAACATTCTTCGACCCTTTTGTTGTTTTGATAGTAATTGGCTCAGAGAATGAATTGTGATTAATGGTTTTTTCCCCAGATGCGTCAGCGTCTTCAAGAAGCGTAGCTTCGATTACATAATATTCTTTATAACTTAAATCAATAACATCATTCGGCAGCAAATTGTGTTTTATTGAATCTTCAATTTTAATTACTTGGTCGCCGACTTTTGAAAAAGACCTGATATAAAAGAACGGTTTGCTTTCAGCAATGGTATATGGCATTTTATCATTGGCAATAAAGATGTTGCTATTTTGCCTCAAGGCCGCCCAGTCAGCGGCGCTAGATGATATTATTCTATTTGTATTATTCAATATTGAGATTTTTGTGTCGATATTCTTCATATTAATTAGTTCTCGTTAATTGTTGTATGGTCGTCAGTCTTTCTGACGTTGGGATAATGCTTCTATAATATGACCCTTTATCAATATAGGCTGTGCCAGCTATAGCCTCCACTTGTTTTTCAGCCTCTTGATCAAATGAATCTAATAAGACGATACCTCCATAAAGATTTGCTCCGGCATTTCTAAAAGAGACGCTTTGCAATGTATTTTTTTCATATTGGTTATTAAAATATTTTATATGATAATTAATTGTCAGATCTGTTTCTATGTCGCTTTGAGTAAATTCCTGATTTTTATAATAGAAGATGTAACCTCTATAATCTTTATTTGCTTCAAAATCGACGCTTGAAAAATCGAATGTTACAATTCCCCGTGGGTAAGTATATGTGTAATCATTGATATATTCATTAATGTCCGTAACCACTTCTGGGGGAGGATTTTTAACAGAAAGAACGTCAAAACCTTCATCATTACAATCTCTTGAAGATTTTTTGCTATTTTTGTCGATTACATCGACGACCAAATCATAACTTCTAAAAGGTCCAATTTTTGGATATTCACTTCTATTGTTGTGGCCGAGAACATTTTCTCCCATTGTAAACACAATTTCACCATCAAAGGCGATTCCATAATTAGCGCGCCTATAAATTTCAGCGCCGTTTTCTTCTAACTTTCCATTAGCGACAGTAACAACATCCGGTTCGTAATAAGTAAGGCGAGTTTCATAATTGTTGTAGATGTTATCATCAAGTTTAAACTGAGTATCATAATCGAGATTCCATCTAAAAATAGGATTAGTTCCTTCATAGATGTAAGTAGAATCTGTCGCTGAAGCGTTGCCAGCTTGACATTTACCTCTCAATGAATATACCTTAAAATTACAAACACTTGATGCACAACCAATTGCAGAGTAAGTTTGGCCATTGCTTAATGATGAATATGTAGCTCCATTATTTGAAAAACTAGCTCCATCCGTTCCCCAAAAGGCAAAATCATAATCAACATTGTCGCCGAACAAATTATAGTCAATAATTACAGTTTCGTCATTTGAGTCAATTGCTGTTAAAGAAGTTTGTAAAGATGAATCTGGCAATACAGTTGTAGAAAAAACCTCACCATCTCTCCTTGCATACATTACAATATGACGGTTATTTTCACCCTTTTTAATAACGAATGAAAGTTTACACTCCCCTTCATCATAGAATATTGTATTAATGGTTGGCGCTCCGATATTCTTCGCAGAAATACTCGACTCAAAAGAGAGTCCAGTCTCAATAATGTCAAATTTGCCAGAATTATGCTGCATTGCGAAAATATTATAAAGCGACGAATCCTGCTCTTCAACACGAATTACTTTATAAAGTTCAAATTCACAGTTGTCAGCTATATTTCCAGATTGCTCAATTGCGAAAATTAAATTATTAGTGACACTATATTCCCCCGTATTGAATTGATTCATTCCAGCTCCAGTATAAGAATCGCCAGTGAAATACATTGTTGTTAAACCATTGTTGTGAGAAATGGTTGTCGGGCCGCCGGTAAAATAAATTTCCTGAATTGCTCCTCTTTTTAAACCACTAATATTTGTTGAATTAAAATCGGAACTCTTATTAACCAATGAAGATTCATAAGAATAAGTTGGTGTAGCCAAGGAGAATTTGTAAGTTTCGTAATTGTGTAAAGGTATTTTTCTATCCAATGTAATAACTGCACCACTCGCATTTGGGTAGTCATAGATTTCGGTTTTTAAAGTGCGGCCACTATATCGTTTTTTAGTTTTATTTTCATCAAATATCTTAATCACGTCGCCTGGTCTATAATACTGGGCTTCCATCCCCATCTGGAAATTAACCGTTTCCGTCTCAGTTCTTTCAGTTGTCAATATCCATTTCCCAAGCCGAAAGGCTTGCCCTCTACTAGCACAACCAATTGCCGTAACATCTCTTTGAACTAATCCATACTTCCTAATCCCCTCTGGATCTTCAATATATTCGACTGCTGGATTATAATTGTTTAACTTATCATTGTATCTAACAAGGGCAACAGTGTGTCTGCTCTTTTTGCTTGAACTTGAATAAACAAAATTACCATCAACAACATTAGCGTTTGTCAAAATAAAACGAGGATCTTTTGGAGCATCCTGACTAACATCAATAGAACCTCCAATATAATATGTCATTCCTCTAAAAACACTCGCTAAGTCATTTATAACTTGATAAGCGTCATCTTGTTGAGCGAGATAAACATTCGTTTCGAAACGAGGCTCCAGTCCAGAATATGGAGATTCAGAAGGGGCATAACCATCTCTCACCAGTCCATTACAATATTGAGAAATTTGATAGAGAGACCATTTGTCAACCAAATCTTCATCAATGTAATTGCCGACACCATAGCGTTTATTAGTTAAAATATCATAAAATGTCCAAGCTGGATCACTTGTCCACTTTTTTTCAGTAGAAAAAGTCCCATCCCAATCTCCATCATAACTTCTTGTAATTGGGTCAAAATTGTCCGGCACTTTAACTTTTAACATTTCAACATCATAACTTGTCTCTGGCACTTCAGAAAAGAACTCAGCATCATAAAGGTTTGACGCCATTGCTGAATTTGGATATCGAAAAGTTTGATTATAGATTTGAGTGATTGAATCAACCGTTGCATTACAAGTTACCGCTGGATGAATGGCGTCGGCAGTTTTTCTAATGATTTCCAGTTCCCACGCTAAAAAGTCTGATTGTTCAGAGAAATCATCAACCTCAATTCTATCAGATTGCAAAAAAGGACTTGTTGTAACTTTTCCTTTTAGAGAGACATCTTTGACAGTTTCATAGGAGAACAAAGAAGATTTGTCTTCATTTTTAAAAATTGGTCTAACTTTTATAACATAGTCGAGATAATAAGAAAGATTGTCCCCGTATTTATTTTTATCAATGATTTCTGTATAACTTAAAGAGTTAATTCTAACATTAACATCAAAGGCGACAATATTTTTATCATAATAACGATAGACCTTTCTATTGATTATTGCGGCATCCTGATCCCTTGCATAAAGTTTATCGTAATCCCCTCTAAATTTATCAAAGCGCTCGTTACCGTCAACTAAAACATCAGTCGGCATACCATCATTACTAAAATTATAATTTGGCCCCAACATTTGTTCACCAATTTGTTTAGTAATTGTCAGCTCATCATCGAAAATGGACTCAGCGCCAACTCCGGTTGCGCCCATTGGGGTGCCATTTACAAATTTAAATCGAATATTACTAAAATTATACTTATCAGAAGAATCTAAAATTGGGACATTATTATAATAAACTGATCTTAGAACCCCTGAATTAATATTTGTTCCCGATAAAATGCCATCATTGTAAGGAATAAATTCAGCTTCAGCCCAACCAGTTCTTCCAAGGTATCCACCATGCATTCTGTAATAGCCAGAGACTAGACCTTGCATCGGTCCTTCGCCCAACAAATCTAATACTTCGATTTTTGTCTTAGAACTTGAACGCGCATAATTCCCTGCGACATTTACTGTTACGCCTTCACTTTCTATAACTGGCTGGCGAACGTCGCCTCCCTTTCCAAATCCTTGAATAATCATAATATCAACCAATTAATTAATAACAGTCAACAACATCTCCATTGTCAGTCTTATAGGAAACTTTAAAACTCGCAGCAACTCGATGAGAGCCAATTCTCAATTTCCCATAACCCACTTGAACTGGACGACCCTCACCTATTACATTAGCTGGGCCACTAAATAAATATGATTCAGACTGAGATTCCAACTCAGGGGTTGAAGGTGGTTTTGAAAGCAAATTTGATATTCCAGCGGCAAACATTCCTAAACCAGCTACAAACATTGCTGGACCCCAAGGTCCGAGGGCAGCAGACGCAACAATCGCTACAACCATCAGGACCGCTCCAACGACTGTTAATAAAGCATCAAATGCTTTCCCACTGCCTTCAATAACTGGCACAATATCTAATGTTTTAATTTTTCTTTTTATTGTCAAAGAGGAGTTTTTAACTTTTGATAGGTCGTCTTCTAATCCTTCATTGTTTTTGTAAATTTTATTATTAATGATAATTTTATAGCGCGCCTGTATTTTATTCTTTTGATAAAGAATGTTCGTTAGGCCATTTTTGGTTAAAGCGTCAATCGCTCGGACTGCCTCGCCAACAGATTTTACCGACAAATTCCACTCTTTTTTTAATTTCTTGCTGAGAAATCCATGAAGTCTAATTTTTGTTAATTCTTTTTTCTCTTTTTTCATTTTTTTAACCTCAATATTGAGTATGCTTTTTGTTTTATTTTGCCGGAATCAACTAAGTGCTTTAAAGATTGAACTTTTGAAACAGAAAACGAAGACTGTCCAAGAAATTCTCCTTTCCCAATATAAACCATTGCATGACAAGCTGGTATAATACCCTTTTCTTTAAAAAGTAAAACATCATTAACTTTTAAATCATTCACTTCATAAAAATCAAGGGAGATGAAGTAATCTTTCATTATATCCTTAAACTCCTCTTTATTATAGGGACTGCTTGGCATATCTGTATAAGAAAGCAATCTCAAATCAAAAAACTTTTTATCTTTTAGGGTGATATTTAAATTTTGTGTGTAATAATCCTTTACCAATTCAATACAATCCAATGTGCCTAAAATAAATGGGCGGCCCAAAAGAGGGATTGGCTTATCACTAGGAGAGTAAAAACAGAAAGATTTATCTAATAAAGAGAATATTAGCCCCGATTTTTTTATTTTTTTGGCAATTAATTCATCTTCTCTAGATGGAACTGAAGTTGAAAATGGATGGGTATGATAGGTGCAATAAATATTATCTTTAATTGGCTCAAGTTGTTTTGGATCTATTAAAAAATGCACACCCCTTTTATTTGATATGTTCCTACATGGAAATACTGTCCCGTCATTGAGAATCACGCCACAAATCTCCTCATAAGGATTTAAAAAAGCCAGTCCTTTAATGATTTCTTTTTGTTTGGTGAGGGTTTCGTCAATCATAATGTTTTTTCTAAAGGCCAATCTTCCTTTTTATATCTTCTGATATTACTTTACAAGGGTCTACAATAAAAATTTGATCTTTTGACATAATGTAAACAATATTAAAATAACCAGTAAGTTCAGAATAGTAATGATCGAATTCAGATGGTTTATCTAAACAATTTTCAGTATGAGAGTGGTAGATTCCAATTACTTTGCCGAGATTTTCTGCCAAAATAAAGTCGTTGGCTGAAATTTCAAAATCTGTTTCTGGGGTTTGATGAACGTTAGCGCAGGGGAAATAAAGAAGGCTATCGCCTTCACTTCTCATTATAAAAAGCCCACATGATTCAACTTTGGGTGCTTTTAAACAAATTTGCTTGATTTTTTCAATCATCAATTTTTTCCTTATACCTTTTTTATTACTATATTTTACACTACCTCTGTCCTAGCTTTTCTGTCCCAGCAAAGCCTCCAAATGGATTTTCTGTTGCGCCATAATGCAGTTGGCACGCTTTAATATCTTTCGTGCATTGATCGGCTTCCCAAAAGAAGTTGTTTGGCGGTGGTGTATTTTTGGGGACCGCTTTTTTTGCAACAAAATAATAGTTGATTCCACCTTTTGTTATATAAATAAATTGTGCCTGTAAATACTCTTCGTCAGAATCGTATTCCCCCTTATCATAATCGAGTAATTCAACATCACTTAAATTAAAATAATTAATTCCATAAAGTTCTTCAAATTTTGTCCCTGCTTCATTTGTTACCGGAGGGGCATATCCATTTCTTCCTAGATATTTCTCAATAACACCATCATGAAGTTCTGAAAGTCTACTCGGTCCAGAAACCCTAGAATTTGAAAATTCGTAACAACACCCTGTCCCTCTGTAATTAAAAGAGCATCTATTTGCGAATATAAGTCTGGATGGCAATTTTATATTTTTTAGGTCAAAAATAGAATTCAATTCATATTTTAGGACAAGTTTACTCTCCTCAACCTTTCTATCTACATAATAGATTTGTGGGGTAAATTCATTGTTCGGAGACTCTTCATAATCATCAGGCTTTTTCCTTCCCGCAAAATTAATTTCATCAATAAACTTTAAAAAAGTTCTTTTTATTGTAACTTTGGCCCCGACAAGGTCTCTCAGGCTGGCAATTTGGCATTTTAACAAAGATAAGGCGGCGCTCCCTTCCTCGATTGTGCTTAATGTTAAAGTTGGAGTTGGGAGAGTTCCAGAGCCAGTTATCTCCAACCCTTCTATCATTATAGGAAGGGCGTAATATGTATTGCCTTGAAAAACAATATTGCTGTTAATTAGATTGATATTGTTGTGAAATCTAAAAATTTTAATTTGCTCCTCTTGTAGGTTATTGCCAGTTAAAGATGCTAGTTTGCCATCTTCGAAAAGAATATCAGTAAGATCAATTTCTATAAATGTTAATATTGGAGATGGCTGTAGTTTTGCGGACTCAGCCTGAACCTGCTTAACGGATGTTTGTGCTTGCGTTCTTGTTAAAGTCATTTTATTATTGTAATATTAATTCATAGGGTTCCGGTTTAACTTGATTGAATGTAGCTGTAATGTCAAAGTGTTCTCTTTTTAATGATGTTACTTCCCATTCTTCGCAGGTATACATTTTTTTGGCCTTGAAAGGTTTCGGCGGCTCAAAAATAAACGCTTCAACCCCACTCCTTTCATGAAGAAAGTGAATAATTGCATTTGTTTCAAGCAAATCTCTCGTCATAAATTTGAATTGGTAGCTATTTAAATTGGTGTTGATTCCGTCTTGGGATCGATGCTCGATGCTGAGACCAAATCTTGCAATTTTTAATCTGGGCGACTGAATTAAAGTTGAGCCATAAGACGCTTCCCAAATAAAATACTTTTTGGTTACATTGTTTAAGGTTGTTTCTCCTTTTGACCATTTCGTAGTATCGTATGATGATGATGTTATGTCACTACTTTCTCGATTGTGGTCTTTAAGGGCATAATAATAAATGAATGAGTTTTTAGGATATTCTACAATTTCATTTTTTTTGAATGAACTTTTAGATCCCCAATATTCTATGTCGTAAATTGATGGTTGACTCATAGTTTTTTAATTAACTTCCTGCTGAAAATTCAAAATGATATACGCAATCTTCGTATTGGTTACTTTCTTGAGATAAAATTTTAACACTTCCATTATTACTACAAAGTTCTAAATAACTAAGTTTGACTTTTCCTATACATTTACACGTTGGTATATTGTAATAAATAGACGTTTCTTCTGAAATTGTAATAGAATCTTGGTCGTAAGATTGCAATAAAACTCCATCTGTATTAAAAAGCGATATAACTATCTGATTATATGCCGTGCTTGTGCAAAAATTTCCGTATTTAACTATTATGGTTACTATAGATGGATAGCTGCCATCATCACATAAAAGCGGTTGAGACTTGCTCGGGGTTGGGCTCGGCGTCGGAGTTTGACTAGATGTTGGCGTAACGCTAGGAGTGTTACTCGGGGTTGGAGTGTTGCTTGGGGTTGGGGTCACGCTGGAGCCTGGGCTACTCGTAGGGGTCGGTGTCTGCGTCGGGGTATTAGATGGTGTATTACTAGGAGTATTTGATGGGGTATTACTTGGAGTTGGTGTATTCGACGCTGAATTTGACGGCGACGCAGAATTTGATGGTGTCGGAGTGCAAATCCCTCTCCCACAATACAAATCACTTAAACATTCAAAGCAATACTCTTCATCTTCTCCAATATTATCATAAATATCATTCAATCCGGTATTTAAAATATTTGCCACCCCCGATGTATTAATATTACCAGCATTGTAATGAGAATAATTCGGCATAGCTGGTTTTGCCAGTAAATTTGAATCTAATTTTTTCAAAAATGTTCTGTAATTAACAGAAGCAATGATGTTCCCCTCTGTCGTTGCTGAATAACTTTCTGCGGTCAACCTCATTCCAGAAAAAGCGTAACTAATTAATGTGTCATGGGTTTGATATTGTTTTAGATTAAGTGTTAAATTTTCAATTTTCTCCTTATAGGGGGTTTGGCGCATTCTTGAAAAGTCGTAATTGTCAATTTCGACATCCAGTCCTAAATTTATTTCCAATGGATAGTTAATTTCTGTATATTTAGGTATCCTGCTACCAAGGATATAAAAGCTATTTCTATTGATATTATAATTTAATTCAATAGATTGCACTCGATTTGTATTGAAATCATCAAGAGAAATTTCTATAGACCCAGGGTCAATAATTTTGTAATTTCCTGTATTATACAAATTTTTGGAATTGTTTGTTAATTCGTTTAGAATTTGTTCGTCCCCACTTCCAATTGGGCCAAAATCACCCAAAACAGAAAAAGTTGCATTAATTTCAATTGGATTATCGATTGAGGCTCTCATTCCATAATTTGTCAAATAACCACTTTGAAAAGTCAATGTTTCTTCAGCGCTTCCGTTTTTTGGCATTATATAACCATTAACACCCTGCTCCCCCGAATATTGCAATAACACATCAGGACCAACCGCTATAGTTGAAATATTAACGGTCCCAATTTGTGGGCCGATTGGATGCTCAACAATTTCCTGTTGCTGCATCCCCAAAAACTTTATATTTTCCTTATTAGAAGTCCATGAGGTTGAAATAGATTGAACTCCACTCAACAGATTTTCACCCAAAAATACAAATGCGTCCCTTTTATCTTGCCTTCCGAAAGTATTTGTTATCATAATTTTATTTTAAAACATTATTCAAAATGTTTATTATATTCTTTTTGTCAAAATAAGGGATTCTTAATAATTTTATGTTATTATTTTTACACCAATCATTTTTAATGTTATCTTTTGTTTTTATATCTTTTAATTTATCTTTGCCTCCGAAATACTTTACAGGTTCAAAATGTTGTTTTCCGTCATATTCTATTAGGAGATTATAGTTTGGAAGATAAAAATCAAATTTTAATCTACGTTTAGTTTCTATATTTATACAGGTTTTGAAGGTTTTTTGCTCCTTGAAATTTATATTATTTTTTTCCAAATAATTTCTTATCATATTTTCACCAGTAGAGCTGGCGCATTTTAAACACCCACTCCCTGCTAAATGACAAGTTGGAGTTTGCTCAAATATTCCGTGCTTTTTGCAAATTATCTGAACTTTTACATTACATCTTTTATACTCAACCGGTGAATAGTCGTATTTATCATCGTGAATTTTTTTGGCATCTTTAATAAAACGCTCTTTTGTTGAAAATTTTCCAGAACAAAACCGACACCTAACTCCCTTTATATGATTACTTGGAGTCATAAAAAACTCACCGTGATCCGGACAAAGTATCTTAATTTTTGTTGAGTAATTTACATAATCAACCAAAGAGTAGTCATACTTATCCCCATGAACTTTTTTGGCTCTTTTTATAAATTTGTCATTATCTAAATACTTCTTATTACAGATTTTACATCCCTGTCCTTGAAGGTGTTTAAATGCCTTCTGGCGGAATGCGCCATGCTCTGGACATAGTATCGTTACGTAATCATGGCATTTTTTGTATACAGTTAATTCATAATTGTATTTATTTTTGTGAATTTCATTAGATCTATTGATAAAATCATCGTTTGCAATAGTTCTTTTTTTAAAAGAGCATTTTTTACATCCATTCCCCCTGATGTGTGCCATCGCATTTTGAAAAAACTCTCCGTGAATTTTACATACAATTTTCACGTTTGACCTCATATTAACATACTGACTATCTGAATAATCGTATATATTGCCATGTTTCTTTACAGATCTCTCTACAAATTCTTCTTTTGTTATCTTTTCTGACATTCCTTTTTCCTTTTACCGTATTATTTAACCTTAAAGCCTATATTATTATTTACATTATTATAGGCCCAACGGTGTAAAAATTAATAACAAAGCAATAAGGTATAAGGCAAAATGGCAATTCCAAACTGGGAAAATGATAAAAATTATAAGAAGTATGATATAATTGAAGAACCGGATGGTTCAAATATCTTTTATTATGCTACTTTTGACCACAATTCTTCATTGTCTGGATCAAGTGGTTCAAGTGGAGCTGCTGGAACATTTTATACAGATAAAGTAAAATTTGCGGGAATTTTGGAGGTTAATGGTGAAAAAATCCCTCATTTCTTTTGGAAATCAGATTATAACACTCGATATTCCGTCAAAACCGAAGTAAAGAAAACAAAATATGGCGACGGCTATGAACAAAGAAGTAAGGCAAACTTCGATAATATTCTTTTAAACTTGGATTTAACCTTCTCCAACAGAAGTTACAAAGAGGCTGTAGCGATTTTACATTTCCTAAATAGGCGCAAAGGATATGAGCAGTTTATTTTTACTCCTGAGTATATTTATACAACCTACAATTATTCTTCTCCTTTGAGATGGATTTGCAAAGAGTGGACCCACTCCCATCAATTTGACGAAAATAATGTAATTAAAGCGACCTTTAACCAAGTTCCAATCAATGGAAAGTTTGAAATAATAAGGTAAGATATTATGATATATTGGGATAATGTAGATGTTATTATTGGAGGAAGCACGGGTATAATGGCCGACGGCGCATCATTTTCTTCTAAAAATTCTTTAACCCCAGTTTATTCAATAGGAAATATTGGAACTCATAGTATTACCCCGAATGGCCCAATCACCAATGAATTCTCATTTTCTTACTCACCTTTGGTAAATGGAGATCCTAATTTTGACATAGCGAATGGAATTAAAGAACTGACCAACCATTTGTATACCGGAGTAACTATAGAGGTGAATGGAATAACCGGTTTTGACTGTAGATTAAAATCACTCTCCTATCAAATTAGACCAAATGATATTGTCAGAGCTAATGCAACTTATGAAAGTTTTGTCAATACATCTGGCAATGCTTTTGCAAACCATTCTTACAGTGGGGATTATAAAAATAAGAATGACATAGCGCATGGATGGACAACATATTTTAACACCCAATCAGATTATTTTGAAGCGCCGATTTATAATCTTTCTTATAGTTTTGAAGCGAATTTCTCTCCAAGGTATACATTGGGACGAAAAGAGGCGGCGCAAGTTTCTTTTATGTCTGCAACGGAAAGAATTGATATAGATCAAGATACATATTCCCCAATTCAATTTTCTGGAGAAGATGTTTTTACATCACTATTGGTAAACAATACTTCTGGATTGGATTTTATGACATTGAATATTGTCGGCTATTCAGAATATGATACTGGAGTTAAGCCATTTACTGGAGATTATACTAACATGACCATCAATTTGTCAGGAATGAAAATAGCACAATCCAATGTAGATGCTAAAATAAACGATATTCTTGCCAATAAATTATCATTGATTAAATACTTTTAATTTTTAAAAAAAACATGCAATATACCTTCAGAAACGCAGAATTAAAGTTTAATGATAAGAGCATACTTGCTGATAGTGTTAATTTTTCACTCAATGCCCCGATTGAAGGTGTTTTTAGAGAGGGCGAGAAGAATTCGTATGATTTTGCACCCGTAAACGGAAATGATAACTCTCTGAGTGTTAGTTATTTGCTAACTGGTAGTGACCCAATTAAAGAATACGTGCATCTTGAAACAGGTTCCATATCTGGATATTTCGGCGGCCTTTATTTTCAAAGTGGTTATTTAACAAGTTATTCATTCAATGCAAACCCAAATCAGCCAATTTCAGTAAATGCCAATTTAAAATTCTTTGAACCTTTAACTGGAAACTTCGTTCCCTCAGAAAACACCGCCACCGATTACAAAATATTAAACATTGCTGACGTTTCAGTTACAGGAACTTCATTGGGGAGTTTAGACGACATTGATTCTGTTTCATACTCTTTTAATCAAAACATTGTCCCACAGTATATCATTGGAGAGACAAAGCCGCGCAAAATTCTTTTTGAAAGCAAAGAAATTTCAATGAATATTAATGGAGCGCATATTACTGGAAATTTGCCGCCACAAGGAATTTGGGCCGACTATCAAATAACATTACAACATCCAGAAATTAGCTCATTGAGTGAAGTTTATTTTGTCAATGGAAAAATAATGAATAGATCAATAGAAACGAGTGCTGGCAATGAAATAAAAACCAGTTTAACAATAAAGCAAAATTATACCAAAAAGCGCCCGATTATTACATCTATTTCAAGGTCAACGATTTACGCAGGACAACAACTCAATATTTATGGCCGCAATTTATTAAATGTTGAAAAAGTGCTTTTTTGTATTAACGGGGAAACGATACCAAGAAAAGAGGCGACCTTTACAATAGGATCGGATACTGTTATAAGAGCCGTTGCTCCAGCAGGTGTCAGTCGAGGACCAATAGAGTTAAGACCATAAAAAGGAAAATCAATGAGTTTTTTTGTAGAAGTAGATGATAAATCAACAGTAAGCCAAATCAACATAATTAATGTTGAGCCGAATACTGGTGTCGTAAATACAACGGTAAGAATTAGCGGTCAAAACTTTTATGGCGTCGATTCTGTTATATTCTCAGATAATGTAACTGGAAATTTTACAGTAGTTAATAAAAATTTAATACTTGCTACAATACCAAATAATGCAGCTTATGGATCAATTTCTGTCGGCTCTCAATCAAGATCTACAACTGGAACTTATTCATATTTTACCCCGTTCCCAAATATAACTGGATTCAATCCAATAACTGGAACTTCCGGTGATTTAATATCAATTTACGGCAACGCCTTTTCTGGAATAACTGGTGTCAAATTAAATAACTTAGATTTAAAGTCTTTCGCCGTTGCAAACAATAGCACAATTACTGGTCAGATAGATTCTGGCAATACCAAAGGATTGCTGACAGTTTATGGACAGAACGGCACGTTTGACGAATCCTCAAAAGAATTTACCCCACAGCCAATATTAACATCAGTGACGCCCACAAGTGGGCTTTCTGGGATCGCTGTAGAAATATCGGGCCTCAATTTCTTTTCAACTAATTTAGTAGAAACAAGTAATGGGTCGTCGCAATATAAAATTGGATTTGGAAACATTCAAAATACTGGCGGCTTTGAAATTGTAGATCAATATACATTAACAGGATTTGTTCCCAATTCAGCTCAGAGTGGTTATCTTTATGTTTATAGTGCCACATCAATAAATAAATCATCTGTAATTTTTAATACCGTAAACGATGCTCCGTCATTAATAAATTGGTTTCCATCATCTGGGGCATCCGGCGACTTCGTTTCTATAAGTGGAGCTAATATTTTTAATATCAACTCTGTAACATTTTCTGGCGACACTTTAAATCCAGTAACGGATTTCACCTACGACACGGGAAATGGAAAATATATCCACTTTAATGCTCCTTCATTGAATCAAGGACTTTATGATATTATTGTATCAGGTAGAGATGGTGATGGAAGAATAATAGATGGTTTTACAGTTTTAGGAACAGGATCTATCAGTGGTTTTGAGCCAATCACTGGAGCGCAAAATTCAATAATTACAATATCTGGAGAAAACCTATATACCTTTTCTGAGGTTTATTTGAATAATAGAAGTGGTGTAGCCAATATAATATCGGGATTAGATAACCATACCTTATATGTCAGATTGCCAGACTTGGGGACAACTGGTTCCAACTTTATTATTAACAATTCGGTTAATACCGTTACAGGGGATCAATTTAGATATTATTTGACGCCGAGAATAACTGGGTTTGATCCTACTTCAGGCTCTCAAGGCGACTCTATTATTATTAGCGGTGATAGGTTTGACGGCGTGACTGGGTTGCAATTAGGCACAAAATACATCTCTTCTTATAATATTGTTGATCAGACTGGTATCAATTTTAGTCTTCCTTATGACTTTTTTGATGGGCCGTTTAAAGTTATCGCAACTGGAGGAAATTCAATATCTAGAAATTATTTTAATTTTTTGGTTGACCAACCAACGATCAGTGGATTTACTCCTACTACCGGATATGGCGGCGTAACAGAATTGTTGATAAGTGGAATTTCCTTAAAAAACACTCACAATGTTCAATTCAGTGGAGTGGGCTCCACGACAAAGACATCTTTTTCATTTTTACAATCTGGAAACAATTTTATATTTATCACTGTGCCAAGCGGCACTGTAGATGGCCAAATAATTATAGAAGATAGTGAAAACAGGACCGTGCAAAGTTCTGACACATTAACAATAGCTACAATTCAAGCCCCATTTATTTCTGGGATAGATCCTCTTGAGGGTCCGAGTGGCTCCACCTTTATCATAAGTGGTTCTGGTATAAATAATTTGACAGGGCTTTATTTGAATAGCGGATTAATTGATTTTACAATAGGGAATAGAGGCGGGGTTCCTGTTGCCAGCGGAACGGTTCCAGACATTAACCCAATGAGGCAAGAAATGGTTTTGACGGCATACACTTATGCTGGAAGTCACTCTCCATCAAGCAGGTTCTTAGTTTACTCCAACAATGTTCATCTTTATGATAGAACTACGTTTATTGGAACTGGCTTTAACCATCCAGATAGCGGTTACCAGCTCTTCTTAGAAAAACAAAATCAAAACAGTGGTTTATTCAAAATGATCGATCCTAGAGGTAGCGGCATAATAGTTTCATCATTAATAACTACTTTTTAAAAAATATTGAGTTTTTTTCTTTAATCCATTATATTGATATTTGATGGATTTAAAGATTAAGGCACATACTTGTTTTCTTGGCAGCACGGGTTATAATTGCCACTCTAGAAATTTCTTTACGGCTCTCTCCAATTATTATGATCTTAAAATTCGCAACTTTACAGTGGACGATAACAAAGATGAATATTTGACAGAAAAACAAAAAGATTTAATCGTTGAACAAACATTATGGAGTGATAATAATACCAGATCTGAATATCCACCAGAGTGGAGAATGGATATAGAGCCCTTTAGCCCTGACATAGATATTGTCCTCGAAACAAACGAACATTTTTATTATTACGATAACTATAATTCAAAAACTAAGATTGCATATTTGGTGTGGGAGTCCACTAGGTTACAGGATGATTTTTTTAATCATTTAAAGAGTAATTTTGATTATTTTTGGTGCCCATCTGCTTGGCAACGAGACTGTATGGTCGAACAAGGATGGGATAAAGATAAAATATTTATTGTCCCAGAAGGGGTGGACCCAGAATTAAAACCAGTTGACAATTTAGATTACCTCTCTAATCAAAAAGAATTTAGGTTTTTTCTTGCTGGCCGTTGGGATTACAGAAAATCAACCGAAGAAATTATTCGAGCATTTATAGAAGAATTCAAAAATGACAATGATGTTTCTTTATTGTGCAGTATTGAAAATCCATTTGCGAAGGATGAGAAAACAACAGAGCAAAGATTAATAGACTGCAACTTGGTTGACCAAAAAATAAAAATTGCAAAATTCCCAAAAAGAAGTGAGTATATTAAACTCATGCAATATTCTCATTGTCATATATCCTGTTCTCGCGCCGAAGGATGGGGGTTGCCAATCTCGGATGCTATAGCGTGCGGGACGCCAACTATATATGCCCACAATACAGCCCCAATTGATTTCGCCTCAGAGATTGGTTTACCGGTTTATACAAAAGAAATGCTTCAGGCAAAAGACTGTGTATTTTTAAACGGTGTTGTTGGGGAATATTCTGAGCCAGACTTTGATCAATTAAAAAAGCAAATGAGGTATGCTTATAATAATTTTAAAGAATTAAAAAGAAAAGCATTGGATTTTGCGCCAAAATTTATAAATAAGTATAATTGGGATAACGTGGCAAAAATCGCAAATAATATATTACTGGACACAGCGAGTAAAGACAACCTTAAAATAGATTCGCAAAAAATAACAGAAGAATGTTTTGTTATACTTTCCCACTGCGACTCTCAAGAAAAAATAAACGAGTTAGACAAGTCCATAGATAATTTAAAACAGTTCAACAGGGATGTTCTGGTTTATTCAACCGTCCACCTTCCAGAAGAAATACAAAAAAAGTGTCATAAATATATTTTCAACTCCTTCAATCCAATTAAAAGTATAGAGGAGCGAGCACACGTTTTTTGGAAACGACACAATGATATTAAATTAGCGTCTTGTTTTCCAGATTATGGTTATGCAGCACTGAATCAATTAAAAGAATCGATTGGCTATGCTTTTTTGAATTATAAAACCGCACATATTTTAAATTATGATGTGTTTTTTGATAAAAAGTTTTTTAATAGTCATGTCGAAAAGCTGAATAAATCCAAGAATGGTGTGTATTATGCATTGGCCAATCATGAGAAACAGGCGAATATGCTGTTTTATTCGGTAAAAAACAATGAAGAAACAAAAAAATTGAAAGATGATATAAATTACAAAAAATATCACAACATAGGATTCGGGGTGCCAGAAGGATTTTTATTTAATATTTTTAACAAATATGACTTCGACACATACAGCGAATTAGAGTTTGAAAAAAATGGAAGTCTGTATTCTACAGTTCGGTTTCATAAAGGCGAGCCAATGGATCGGTTTGACAGCCATTGTCAAACAAATTGTTTTAAATATTTTTTTGGAATAAGGGAAATTGCGGAAAATACTTACGATAAATTTCTTCATCTGTTTTTTTATGATGTAAAAAAGGAGTGTGATATTGATGTTTGCTTAAATGACGAAACGTTTAATTTTAAATTGAAAGAGGATTTGTTAATAAAAACAGGTATCGAATATAAAAATATAAACTGTTTAAAAATAATAATTGACAAAAACAAAGAAATTGATATTGATAAAAGCGAGTTCAAAATAAAAAACATAATAAAAAAAGAAAAAAAAGAATTGGTCACCCCAAGGTCGGTCTTTATTAATATTGAGTCTGACGCTTTGGGGGATACAATCGCTTGGATTCCTTATGTTGAAGAATACAGAAAGCTAAATAATTGCAAAGTTTATTGTCATACCGTTCATAAAAATCTATTTGAAAATGTTTATAATGATATTGTTTTTACAAAAAAAGAAAATGTTGAATGTGATAAAGAAATATCGATTGGCCTAACGCTAGAAGAAAACAACATACACAAACATCATTATACGGAAATTCCATTACAGCAAATTGCTTCAGACTTGCTTGACTTAGAGTATAAAGAGATAAAACCAAAAATACACATAAAAGAAAAAGGGAGAAAGATAAGGGAAAAATACATTTGTATAGCAACACAAAGTACTTGTAAGGCCAAACTTTGGCAACCAAAAGAGTGGGAAAAACTTATAAAATTCCTCAAAAATAAGGGTTATAAAGTTGTTTGTATTGACAAGCATCAATATTTTGGAGTTGAGGGAGACATGAATGGGATTCCAGAAAACTGCATAGACAAAACAGGAGATTATGACTTACAAGATAGAATAACCGATATTTATAATTGTGAGTTTTTTATTGGATTATCATCTGGATTGTCATGGTTGGCTTGGGCGTTAGACAAGCCCGTTGTTATGATTTCTGGGTTTACAGATCCAAAAAACGAATTTTACACCCCCTACAGGATTATCAATAGAAATGTATGTAATTCTTGCTGGAACGATAAAAATTGCATTTTTGATAGAGAAGACTGGCATTGGTGTCCGAGAAATAAAAACTTCGAATGTTCAAGGTCAATAACTTTCGAAGCGGTCAGGGACACAATACAGCCTTTATTAAATAATAATAGCGTTTTTGAAACGCTGGATGGCAAAAAGGATTTTTCTTTGCTTAATTTAAATAAACCGGCTTGGCAAATTGGAAATGAACATGGGTGGGATGCGGCTGTTTATGCAGAAGCCTTCATTTTAAAAGATTATTGTAGAAAATTTAAAATTGAGGAGGGGGATGTTGTTCTAGATATTGGGGCCAATATAGGAGTATTTAGTAAATATTCATTATTAAATGGCGCCAAAACAGTTCATTCGATTGAACCTTGCAAAAAATATCACGGTCCTTTAGTTAAAAACCTTCAGGATTACAAAAATTCAAAAATACACAAAATTGCAATATCAGACACAAATAAAAAGGTAGAAATTAAAGAATCAGACCATTTCGGCGGCGACTCATTTTTTATTAATTCAAATAATGTTAATAACAGTTATGATGTTAATTGTCTATCGCTAGATTCTTTCATAGACAGAAACAAAATAGATAAAATTGACTTTTTAAAGGTAGATGCTGAAGGTTCGGAGATTGATATTTTTAATGGTATATCCGATAGCAATTTGAAAAAAGTAAAAAAAATTACTATAGAATATCATCATGCTTTATTTAATTATGATGTTGATGCCAGAGAGAGGCTGATTGACAGATTTAGAAAATTAAATTATAATCTTTATGTTTTATACACTTCTACCGACGACCTTCAGATGATTTATTTTTGGAAAGAATGAGTTTTTCCAATTTTTTAATTCTAGCCTCTTGACTTTCTACTTTTTCATTAAGTTCTTGAATTGATTTTGTAAGCAAGGCGGTTATTGGGGCATAATCTACACAAAAATACGGATCTGATTTGTCTGGGGAAGCACCGTAAACCTGAACGAATTCTGGTAATATTTTTTTAACCTCTTGAGCTATAAAGCCTATCTTTTTCCCACTTTCATAAGATGGGTAAATGTCGAGGGCTTTTTTATTCCACTCATATGTTACTGGGTTTAGTTTTAAAGTTTTATCTAATGCATTTTTTAATTTTGTAACTTTGTTCTTTAATTTTTCATCAGAAGCGCTATTCGCAGTAATGACAACTGCTTGTGGGGCTCCAGAAATAAAAGAAACTACAGCAGCGTTTGATCCAATAAAACGTATTTCCTCACCGTCTGTTACTGTAAATTGGAGTGCCCCAGCTTCATTTTCGACATCAAAACTACTCATTGTCCCGCCCCCAGACACTCCAGAGCCGTCAATCGTGATCGTTCTCGTTCCGGCTCCTGTATCTACCGTAATACCTCCAGTTCCGGTTACAGTCATAGTTTCACTGTCAGAAACTGTAAACGTATCCACGCCGTCACTGACCGTAAAACTGTCCATCGAACCAACCCCACTAGTTCCGCTAGAGCCACTAGTTCCGCTGGAGCCATTTGTCCCGTTTGTCCCGTTTGTCCCGCTCGTTCCAGAACTACCGCTGGTTCCACTACTGCCGGAAGTTCCGCTAGAGCCACTAGTTCCGCTAGAGCCACTAGTTCCGCTTGAGCCACTAGTTCCGCTAGAGCCACTAGTTCCGCTAGAGCCACTAGTTCCGCTAGAGCCACTAGTTCCGCTGGAGCCATTTGTCCCGTTTGTCCCGTTTGTCCCGCTCGTTCCAGAACTACCGCTGGTTCC
>Ga0070750_10000360_pt1 | contig 25384 bp, 46 predicted proteins | sample VirMetDEL_Nov_24_FD_77013 | JGI IMG/M metagenome (GOLD analysis project Ga0070750, IMG submission 77013) | Aqueous microbial communities from the Delaware River and Bay under freshwater to marine salinity gradient to study organic matter... | ecosystem: Environmental > Aquatic > Marine >...
GATCTGCTCCGGCAGCGGGGGCTTAGACGTGTCTTGGCCTGTGCGCCATTCGATGATGCCGGGGTATTGGATCAGCATCCCATCAGCAGCGTTAGTTGCACCGCCGTAAAGCTGGAAGCCTACGCCGGTATTACTCGCGCCCCCTGTCATGTCGCCGGTATCAATCGCCTGGTATTCGTCTGTCAGGGTGATGGTCGAGAGAGAGAATGTCAGGCTGCCGCCAGATTCGCGTACAATGCCAATTCTTACCGTCTTGCCAACGTTCCCGGCAGCATCAGCCTTGACGTTAACAACACCTGAAAATGATTTGCCAGTGATGGAAACGCCAGAGTAAGCGAACAGTTGAACGTTGTTGCCTGCGCTAGTAGTCAGACCACCAATAAGCATTTCTGACGCACTAGACTGGTCAATAGTGCCTGTGCCGTTCTCGTTCCAGTTGCTTGCATCCGTCCAGTCCACATCGTCATCAGCGTAGACGTTCTGGAACACAGAGCAGCCATCAGGGATAAGCGTGTGCTTCGGCAGCAAGTAGACGTTGCCGAGGTAGTCAAAGGCGGTCTTTTGGGCGTTGTAGGTGTACAGGTCTGTTGATACGTCAAGACGACCAGCGCCCCATGCAGGGCGTATCCCATCAGCAAAAGGCACCGACAATGCGCTAATTCCGCTGTCATCAGACGCATAAATCGACTGAATAACAGAAGAAATCGGCTTTTGTATCAATCCAGAGATAATTCCCATTACTTTTTGGGTTTCTCCGGTTTCGGGCCGAAAATCTGCTCCCAATTTGCCTTTACTTGAGCATCGGGGGCCTGTTGAGGGCGTCTTTTAGAGCCTTTACTCATGGGATTTACCTGAAATAATGCCTGCCGGGGTGTCTATACGGGAGAGGGAGCGTTACCCGCGACAGGACTTGATCGTTATGCCGCCTCGACTTCGCTAAGTGCGAATTCAAGCTCTTGCGGCTGGTTCAGTATGTTCATCAGGACGATGATTCGGTCGTGTTTCTTGGCTTTGACCACTGCCTTGATGTGATTGAATGCACCAGAGTTCACAATGACTTCAGTTCCAGGGGCGCATTCCTCGGATCTGTGCCACTGAGTGTCTTGAAGCTCTTGAACGATTCGTTGCGGGACTATTGCGAGGTCTTGCCCAAACCTGACGAGGTGAAGCACCCCTCGGGTGGAGTTGATAGCCGTAAAAGGCTTGTCGTCTACCTTGATGAATATGTAGCCAGGGAACAGCGGATCGTTATCTAACGTTGGTACGTTGACCGTGTAACCTTGGCGTTCAAGGTTGATCTTGGCCCTAATTTCGTCCCGCGCTTTGGTCTGACATAAATACCATTCGAACACCCTACCGCCTCTGAGAACCCAGACATCATCCTATTTTGTGGATCTGCACAGGGTTGTAAGGTGTATTTTTGTATACCTAGTCCACCGCCTCCTTCAGATAGCGCCATCGACTTGGCACTCTCTCAGCATCAGCCCATGCCCTATTCCCATCCGTGTAGAGAGTAAACGCCCTACAAGATAAGCCCTTCCGACATAAGCGGGAAAACTGGCAATCATCACAGGGCGGTGGTGGAAGTTGCTCTACCGCTTCTATCAGTGCATTAACCCTCATCCACAACCGCCTTCAATACCTCTAAAACGCATTGCTCCTCGTCTAAACGCTGGTAAATGCCCCCCCTTTGATCTTTTTGAACCTTCCTGGCCGCTTCAGAAAGGGTTGCTATCACCGCCTCCGTTCTCTTGATTGCCTCCATTGTCGTTTTCTTTCTTGCCTGCATCATCGCTCTCTCCAACTGTGATTTGACGGGCACCACACCCCCGCCGTATGTAACCTTCGGCCTCTAGCGCCCAAAGGTGTTTCTGTGCCGAGTGAGGGGATCTCCACTCGAAGAAATTGCAAATATCTCGTATTGTCGGGGGGTAGCCGTTGGCTTCCTTGTAGACCCGAATCATTGACAAGACTTGGCGTTGGCGTGGGGTTAGCACCACACCGCCCCGCTAGTCACCCGAATCAGAAGCGTGTTTTTCTTCTCAGTCTCTGAATAGAACTGGTCAACCGCTTCTCTGCTGTTTCCAACCCCTCTAAGGTCAGCAAGCACACTCGTACCAAGAGCGATACAGCCTTCCAGCTCACGAGCATAATTAGCAGCATGAATGGCAATATGAGTGCGCCCATCAACCGGAGTAACCATCCAGGTGCGAGGGCCAAAGCTGGGTGAGTCGTATCTTTCCAGTCTGTAATCGCCTTCTGGAATGCAGCTTTCACTCGGCTTATTCGCGAGCCAAGGACGTTCAACAGTCCACCACGCATTGCCATTGTATTCCCACCGCCCGATTGTCCTGTCTGTTCCATGGTAGAACCTCGTTAGTCGAATCATCACCACCTCGTGATAACCATAGCCATGTGAGTGCCACGGTCTTGAACTTCGAAAGTCATTGGCTTGTACAGCAACTGCCGGAGCCAGTCGTTTAGCGGGAACTGAATGACGTTATTCATCTGTACCTCCTGTCACATACCCTCTCAGGTACTTGCCTCCCCGCAGGGATGTAAACCTCTTTCCAGCCGCAGTCGATGTATGTCCCTTGCGGGAACCTGTTGGGCTTGTGTACGCTCATGCAACTGCTGAGGTAGGTGCAGTCGCGTGTTGCACACCCCGCAACACTTGATATGACGATTAACGTACACATTTTCGACACGTTTATTATTAATATACGTGCCGTAGACATGAACGCCTTACTCCTCACAATCACCGCACATAGGATCTGGCATTTGCGGTAACGGCTTCTCGTCCTCGGCTATCAGCGCAATCAGCACATCGCGGCAGAACTCGAAAGCGTCACTGGCACCCATTAGCCACTCAGTCGAGTGGTTCTTCTCCTGATTCAGCTTCGCCTTGCGGGTTTCAATCGCTCTCAGGGCTAGATCTATGTCCATCCTCTTTCTCCAATAGGAGCCGGATTATTTGCGGAAGCTCTGGCCCCCGACAAAACACCAATCTGGACTCGTTTCTGACTTGAAATACGAAATCTTCCTCGGTTATTTCAAATTTCATCCTGATACCTCGGCTGCACTACAGTCCTCGAAATCTCCCCACGTTTGGCGTGGTAGGTGATGGCCTGTGCGCTGCGGTTGCTTACCCATCCTCCACGGGTAGCGTAAGCATCTCGGGCTGCCAAAGTGTTGTGTCGTTCCACGACCGCACCGCCATCCTCGGATTTGTCTTGCTCTGTTCTGTGGTAGTGCCCGGTATGAATGTAGGTACGTGTAGCGGCCCCCCACAAGGGTCGGTAACGAGGCTCTGATGCAAAGAGTCCGGGTAGAGACTTATTTTTGACCTTGTGTCCGTGGTGAAATCCCAGCAAAGTCTCGCCGTGTAAGTAGGCGTAGAATGGAAAACTTGTATCATCGACCTCGACCCTCTTTTCGTTTGCGTAATGTCGTTTGACTGACTTCCTGAGCCACACCGATCCAGCTAGGTCGTGATTCCCCTCGCATATGAAAACCACCACCCGCTTGTGCTTTCTCAACAGCAGGTCGATAGCGGAAATACAAAGCGATATAGCCAACTCCGCAAGCATGTCGTAGCGCGTGTCAGCCTCTAGGATGTTCTTGTTAGCCGGTGTGACCGCATCCAACCCATCCCAATGCAGGAAGTCACCCAACTGGCAGAACACGCCAGTCTCGGCATCAGGGGAGCTATCAGCCATTTCCCCTATGGCGTTAATCAGCACCTGCTCGGCAATCTTGATGTCCCAATCTCCACCGGTTTCCTGACCCCAGGCGTACATTCCTAAGTGAAAGTCGGTAATCGTGTACAGCGTGGCTAAATCTTTGTCGGCCTGCTTCGGTGCCGGTACTGGCTTGGCAGGTTTGATGCCCTCGCAAGCAGCCTCGATAGCCGCTAGTGTGGCGTTCTGTGCCGCTTCTCGGTCTATGTCTGTCTTAACCCACTGCAACGCATAGGGGTCGCCCTCAGTACCCTTGTAGAGCGTTGAGGTGCCTTTCAACCGTTGTGTTTCAGCCGTGGTGTGCGTCAGGTCATGCTCAGGCGCGTAACCCCGCTTTGCTGCCCTTGCGCTGAGTGCTTGTACTGCCTGCTGTATGGCGCTTCTCGATACACCTAGCGCAGCAGCCGCCTTCCGGTGTGAGCCATATTCCTCAACCGCCGAGTAATACTTCCACTGAGTTTCGGTAGCAAACTGCTTCAGGTTCTCGTCAATCATCCAATGACTCCACGTAGGCTTGAACTACGAATTGCTTTTCGATTTCCATGTGCCCGATAAGTTGGGCTAGATACTCAGGGGTTGGCGACAACTCACCCGCTTCGATACAGAGCGGTTCTACAAAGTCATCACCCTCGCGTTGTGCCAAGATAATCACCGCAGTCACCTCGCCTGACCGCGCCATCTTCGACACTTGTGCGAGAGCTTCCGTCAGTTCGTTTGTAACTAGGGGCGTTACGCTCATTAGCGCCTTCCGTGGTTGGGGTGATAACCAGATTCAACTTTTGCATACCAGTGCGCGTAAACTGCTTCGTGCCAGTCGCTATACCTTCCTAGTGATTTTTTAACTCCGTCTATTCTCAGGTGAACCTGATACTTTCCGCGATTTTCATCCCAATAAACCCCCTGCGTCCCTCCCTTGTTGTTTGACATAACTCGCTTGTTTTTTTGATTTTCGGAATTTGTAACGACTCGAAGGTTTTTAATTCTGTTGTCTGTGCGGTTTCCGTTGATGTGGTCAATCTGGCCGCTAGGCACTTCCCCGTAATACATAAACCACGCGGCTCGATGCGCTCTTATCGTCTTTCCGTCAACAGACAGCATGACGTAACCACCGCTATTGATATGCCCGACTTTTGCGCCTGCTTTGTAGTGTTTCGGGATGCTGGTTTTTGCGTAAAAATTTCCGCTTTCGGGGCAATACCTGTACCTGCTTGTTAGGGCAGCACCCAGCAGGCGGTCTTTTTTAAACTTCATGGAGCCACCAATACCGGCTTCCTGTTCGCCGGGTCTGTGTTTCTTCTTCCGAAGATGGACAGCCCTCGCTCCCAGAGTGATGCCCGAACCTTCCAGGCTCCGTCCTCGATCATGCACTGCTCAAGCCTACGGTCGAAAAACTCCTGATAGCTTCTGGACAGCTTGCCTTCTCGCATCAACTGGTATCCGGCATCGTGTTCCAGTGCGCCTCTCATAGAGGACTTGGTGTCTATCGTCGGTCCAGACGGGCCATCGTTCATGTACCCGTATCGAATCGTGATCCAGCCGTCTTTGATGTCGATGTACTCGGACTCAACGTCATCACACCAGATGCCAATGTCGCAGTGATAGTCACGGTGATAGTTGCCATCCTCGTCGTACATCCCGAGAAATGCGTACTTGTATCCAGAGCGGTAGCAGATCTTAGGGGGCATCGTCTTTCAGTTCCTTCTGCGCCTTCATGTACTCAGCCAGAGCCTTCAGCGCCTCCACATCCACCTCACGTTCACGCTCATAGCAGAAGCCCATGACGCACCTTTTGTCAGTGCCGGGGATCGTCGCAGCGTGTAGCACCGCCTCCTGTTGGTTCGACGCACAACCTGTCAGCATCAGGAATATCATCAGTACCAATATCGCGCCTGTTGCCCATGCAGCTGCGCCCATTCCTTCTTCCTTTTCCATCACATTTCCTTTAGTTCAGCGCGGTAATGCTCAATCCGCTCAATGTATTCATCCCTGCCCCAATCGGTCAGAGAACTCTTGTCGCCCTGCTCTTTCAGTTCGTCCACTACGTCATCGCCGTACTTCAATCGAAGGTTTTGTTCGTATGAAACAAAGTTCCCGCCTTCGTGAAGGTTGCATGACGCACACTGCGCGTTCACGTTTTCCTCACGATATGCAAGGGAATGACCGCCGCCTTTTCCTTTCGGTATCCAGTGTCCGGCCTGACAGTTAGTCGTACCGAACTGGATTGGTGCCCCGCACGAAATACAGTTACCCCATCCCGTATGAGCATCGGTATCCCGCCGTCGTATGTATTCAGAAAACTCATCCCATAACGTCCTTTTCAGTTCAGGCAGGGACTTTTTCTGCAAGTCCTTTGGGCCTCGTTTGCCTTTCACACCGTCACCAGCGAGTTACGAGGTATCCCCGCAGGATTCAGCCTCGGGCCTTCCTCCGCAGGTAGTACCGTCAACTCATTCGACTCAAGCCATTCGTCCATTAAAGCCTTGTGGCTTTCTGCCAGTGCTAACCTGTCGGCTTGGCTCATCGTGCTGCTTAACCGCTTCTGGCTTAACTTGCCGAGGGTGCTAGTCCAGGGTTTGTGCCATTCGTGTTTCATCTCCAACTCTCCCCGCTGATTGCTCTGTTTACCGTTGACTGGCTCACGCCATACCGCGCTGCCAGTTGCTTCTGCGTTCCCTCTCGATTGAAGTACGCCGCTTTGATTTCTTGCGCCTTGTCCCGGTTCATGTGCAGGTATTGGCGGCTGGGGGTTCCGATTTCTCGGGGCATTACGCTACATCCTCAATCGGCTGGCCTGTCATGCTTCCTGCCTCACTTTGTCTGTCTGGTAATCTGTATTCGGGTTTTCCGGCATCACTACCCCGACACCGTTGGCCCATGTTTCGACCTTCCTCAAAAAGTCGTAAAACTCTCCTCGGCTTAAATCTTGCGGATAGGTAATCGTCCTCAGTGCTGGCTTGATAACTGTCTTGCCAACAAACCGTTGCGACGTGTAACCCAAAAACTGATGGCACATCAGATCGTGCATCTGCTTGTCCGTGTATACCGTCCCGCTCTTGTCTCGCTCTGTAAAACTCTTGGCTAGGTGCCTCATCCAAATCGCAAACACGGCTTTATAATCAAGCGTCTTTTTCTTCTGTGTAACTTCAATGCAAGCCGGAAAACTCCAGTCAAATGCGTTGAATATGCTCCCAAGTAATTCCATTGCCGCTTCTTTGGTTTCGGCCTCGCCCTTGAATTGCTTTACTCCGGGTTTAACCTTTTCCACCACCGCTGCCATGCTTTGAGCCTTCTGTTGCATTCCCATAAATCGTGCTCCAGTACCGCTACGCGACATTCCGCTTCATAGGCAACTCGCTGCTGCTCGAAAAATCGTTCCCGCCACCAGCGTTCGTTTTCCGTTTCGCCCATTTGATGTTCTTGTACTTGATGTAATTCCTCACCTTCTCGCCAGGTTCTTCCATCCGCTTCGGCCAAAATTTCGTTGGTGGTTCGTGGCCCGTCATATCCCTCAGCGTGTGTGCTGCCCATCCCAGCTTGTAGCCCTTTGACTTCGCGTAGTGACACAGTTCTCTCCATATTTCGTCAGCCTCGGCTTTTGTTGTTTTTACGTTTGGGGTCAGTTCTTGAAGTTCGCCATCCTCAACCTCAACGTGTGATTGTGGGTTTGGTTTGAATCCGCAGTGAGGACAAGGGCCGGGGGTTTTCAATGCGCCGCATTCGGGGCAAGGCTTTGGTAGTTTCTCTTTTCGCTCAGACGATTGCTTTTCTGTACCGTCATCTAAGTGCGTTCTGTGGATGTCAGTTACAAACCCGAGCCGTTGAGTCGTGTCTGAGTGATCGAGAATCAGCGCGTAATCTTTACCTTCCGCTGTCCTGAGCGCCCTGCCGACCATCTGGACATACTTGATTTCCGACTTCGTAGGAGTCGCTAGAATCAGGTTTCTTACGTCCCAATCAACTCCAGCGACCAGACACCCGACATTGCAGACCACTTTCACAATGCCTTCGTGGAACAGAGCAGAAACGTCCTCCCGTTCTTCCATTGGCGTGTGCGCGTCAATGTAACCAGCCTCAACACCTGCGGCCTGAAACTGCGACTGGATCTCTTTGGCGTGTGCCCTGTTCACCGCAAAGCAAAGCGTCTTATCACCAGTGGATTTCTCCAGCCAGGTTTCAACAATGGACGCTATCAAGTGAGTCTGATTAACCCTCTCGCCAAGCTGCTTTTGGTTGTAATCACCGGCAGTAGTCTTGATGCCTTCGAGGTCAGGGGCTGAAGGTGCGAATACTCGGAATGGAGACAAGTAGCCCTCGTCAATCAGTTGTTGAGTCGTCGCGCCAACCACCAACCTTTGCCAGTGCTTGCCCATTCCCTGCGTCCAAGGGGTAGCGGTTAGTCCAATAAAATGTGGGCCTTTCTTCATCCAGGCTTGAACAAACTTACTCCTGCGGTGAGCCTCATCCATGACCACCAAATCAACTTCCGGAAAAGCCATCCGCCTTGCCAGCGTGTCAATGGAGCAGATCTGTACCGGAGCAGACGAGTCGCACAACGGGTGGTCTGATTGCACAACGCCGATGTGCTTGATGCCCTGTGCATAGAAGGATTCAAAGGTCTGGTTTATCAGGGAAATGAACGGCACCAGAAACGCCACCCGGTTGCCCTTCGATAACGCTCGCTTGATAATCTCCCCCGCTATCACCGTCTTACCGGCACCAGTCGGCAGTTGCAGAACAACCGTCTTATTCCCGGCAGCAGACCGCCGCACTTCGCAGACTGATTTTTGTTGATAATCCCTAAGCAATGATCCTCTCCACCGCTGATTTTTGTTTGTCAGTTAATGGCTTCGTTTCCATCCAGTTCAGCAAAGACTGAGCAAACTCATTCCAATCCTTGTTTTCCAAAACCCACTTGCCGATTGCCCCGTATGTTTTCGCCCTGTTAATCGCTGCCACCGGCCCTTCTTTGCGATACCTCGCCATCCGCTGCTTCTTGCGCTCCTCTGGAGAGGTCTTGTAAACAACGTATCCCAGCCCGTAACACCTTTTGCACCCTGACCATGTGCCTCTGCACGTTGGACACTGTTCTTCGTAACCTTCATTCATGTTCTGCACCTGCCAAACGGTTCATGCTCAGAGCAAAGGGAACCCAGACCCACCGAAGCGGAGCCTTGTTCCCTATTGCCTGCCAAATCGGACGATACTCGTCGCAATAGGTCGCCGGTTCCTGTTACCATCCGTGGCAACATCTTCTGGGCTAATCTCGTCCCGGCTCTAAACCCTGAAATTAGCCTCATAAAATCCCTACCCCGAACTGAGAACTGTCCGTGTGACCGTTAAAGGAAGGGAATCGTGCTGTAAAAATCTCCCCCGCCCGGTGGAGTGAGTCCGGGCGCAACGGGGGGAGATGAGTGAAAAAAATGGCCCCACCGAAGCAGGGCCGAAAGGGAGCGCCACCCTTAAACGTGTACGCGCTCCCTGGGGGGCTGTCGGGCAAATTTGCCCGTTGTTAAGCGATAACTGAGGTGATTTACTCAGCAACATGAATCAAGCAACCTTAAAAAGTTCAGGACGCATCATCGCCGGGGTAATCTCCGGCCTGACCCGAGTCAACTTGGAAATGGTTGTGATTCCTGCTGACTTATGCCCATTAGCGATCTGTGAGAGGTAGCTGATGGACATGCCGGTATCACGACAAAGTGCTTGCTTCTGCTCGGGATTTAGCCCCTGCCAATACGTTTTAAATGAGGTCATGCACAGTAGTTTACCCTTAGGTATATCATTAGGTCAACCTTTAGGTATTGGTTTTTTGCATGGCGAATCGTTAGCCTCCGCCCTCAATCAACCAACCAACCCTATGAATATCAACAAACTACTAGAAACCCGCAGGAAACGGCTTCTACAGCTAATTGACGAGTACCGCAGCCAGGAAGCACTAGCCGAAAAATTAGACCTCACACCGGCCTATGTCAGTCACTTAAAGAACGGCAGAAAGCCATTAAGTGAAAAGGCTGTGCGAAAAATCGAAGAAAAGACTAATAAACCTAGCGGTTGGATGGATCGCCTTTCTGATGATGACCCTCGCTCAGAGATTGAAGCCTTGCTTCAAGACATTTCAGAGCGTAACCCTGAGGAACTTGACCGTGTTCTGAGTATGCTTCGCGCATATCTCTCCTAACCTCTGCCAATATCGCTAGTAGCTGGCTCAGTTCGTGGTCAGCAAACCTATTTAGCACCGCGCCCCCCTGCCCAAAACCATGACAGATAATTATTTATAATTATTTTACCCATTGGTATTGCCTTGTCATTTACCTTTCGGTATTATGTTCTGCATCAAGTCAATAACAACGAAGGGGCAAGCAAGATGAAAAACGAAGTTACAGCATACGGAATCTTTAAGGCATTAAGAGAATCTTCTGCAAACGGATTGAGTGAAAAAGGTATCGCTTTAGCAGATAACGTAGACCCAACATCCGAGAATCTTGCAAAAATTAGGCAACAACTAATTGACGCGAACCACCCCTGCCTAGACGCCTGCGGAACGAGATTTTGGGTTGCAGGAGGAATTCAGAAATGAACAGGCCAAAGCAAGCACCACGCAGACAACATAGAAGTCTGTCACAAAAACTCAAGACCGCGAGGCTAATTGCTATCTACGGAAAGACCATCGAGGAAGCCGCCCTTATCCAAGGCATCACTACCAGAGTCGCACGACGCGAACTGGACTGCTTCAAGGCATTAGCTGGCGTTGAGAAGACAACAGAACTGACCCACTGGTTACACGCTAGAGGCATGGGCTTCTGCAACGACCAGACTCGCGAAGATTATTTGAGAATTGAGCAGGCATGGAGGGAGGCGGCATGAAATACGATGTACTAAACAGATTCACAGGCAGGGTGAAGTTCACAGCAGAAATTGACTGTCATGAGTCTGCTCCGCGCTCGCTAAAGCTAAGGTTGGCGGTTTTGTGGGCGATAGAAAACGAGACAGACCTGCGCGACTCCGACCTGAGCTACTCCGACCTGCGCGGCTCCGACCTGAGCGGCTCCGACCTGCGCGGCTCCAACCTGAGCGGCTCCAACCTGCGCGGCTCAAGAGGAATTTCTAACAAGGCAATAGACGGGGGCATCAGGTCAGACGGATACCGATTCCTGCTAGTGCTATCCGATGGAGTTCGCAGGGTTCAGGCGGGATGCAGGAATTTCCCATATACAGAAGGGGTTGAGCATTGGCAAGAGACTCGGACGGACACTCCGCTAGGCGATGAAACCTTTGCCATCCTGGAACACATGAAGCGCATTGCAGACTTGAGGGGATGGGACGACAAATGAGCATCGCAGAAATCAAAGAACTATCAGACACGATCATCCCCCGCTCTGCGGATACGCAGCGGCATCTTGAAACCATCGAATGCCTTGCCGACTGGCTGGCTAAGTGCGAGACAAAAGGCTGGAACCTGACGGACAGCGAGCGCGTTCGCATCAGGGACATTTACTCAATCATTTCAAACATCGGTGACGAGGTTCAGGACGCGATTGAATACGCGGTTTCTGGTCACGATCCGGCTAACGGTTTAAACACTATCGGATGGGAGGAATTGCTTTGATTATCGAGCGGTCAGGCAACGGCTACCACGCCATTCAAAAAAGCGTAACCGGCAAGATTTACTGCGGGTACGGCAGAACCAGACAGGAGGCCAGACAGTTCTGCATTGAACTGCTGCCTCGGATTGAGAAGAAGTTTTTACAGGGCGCGACTGTTCGCGCAGGGAGATAACAATGGAACACCAAGTAGTGCCAATGGAAAAGGTGAGCGCGCCAGTAACACCAATGTCCATGATTGAAATCGCGGTGCAGAAAGGCGCTGACGTAGATCAACTGACGAAGCTCATGGAACTGCAAGAGCGATGGGAAGCTGGCGAGGCTCGAAAGGCATTCGTCGTTGCGCTTAATGAGTTCAAGGCCAACCCGCCGAAGATCAACAAGAACAAGCATGTCGGCTTCGGTAATACCTCATACGACCACGCTTCACTTGACCACGTAGCGAACGTCATCACGGCAGCAATGGCCCCTCACGGCTTGTCGTTCCGGTGGGACGTTTCTCAGAATGGTTCCGTATCGGTTTCCTGCATCCTGATGCACCAGATGGGCCACGAGGAAAGGGTGACGCTGACCGCCCCTGCTGATGACTCAGGCAAGAAAAACAACATCCAGGCAATCGGCTCAACTGTCACCTACTTGCAGCGTTATACGCTTCTGGCAGCGACAGGGTTGGCAGCGGGTGGTGACGATGATGGGCGCTCTGCGGAACCTGCGGAGACAATCACCGACGAGCAGTATCAAACACTGGTCGCTCTTGCCGACGAGGTAAAGGCAGACATGAACAAGTTTCTGCTTTACTTCAAATTGGAATCACTCGATGACATGCCTGCAAGTTGGTATGACCGGGCGGTTAAGGCACTGGAGGCAAAGCGATGATTATCCATGACGTACAGCAAGGCACCCCGGAGTGGTTCGAACTTCGGCTTGGCATCCCCACGGCTTCCAGGTTCAAGGACATTTTCACATCAACCGGCAAACCTGCCGCAGGCGCAGATGGGTATATGTATTCCCTGCTTGCTGAACTGGTCGCAGGAAAGCCGCTGGAGTCGTTTGAAAGCGAATGGATGCGCCGGGGTACAGAGCTAGAGCCTGACGCGAGAGCCTTCTACGAGCTTCAGAAGGACGCTGATATTCAACAGGTCGGGTTCATCACGAACGATGATAAGACGATTGGATGCTCGCCGGATGGAATGGGCCTTGAAATCAAGTGCCCTGCTCCTCATACCCACATGAAGTATCTGTTGGCCGGTAAGTGCCCATCAGAATACTACCCGCAGGTTCAAGGAACCATGTGGCTCTGCGAATACGAATCCTGGGATTTCATGTCATACCACCCCGACCTCCCGCCGTTGATCGTGACAGTTAAGCGGGACGACAAATACATCGACGGACTGGAGGAAGCCATTACCAAGTTCCTCGACAAGATGGCGAAGAAGCAACAACTTTTGGAGGTCGCATGAACATATCAAAGAAAACCTACCGCAGTGGTTCTGTTGCCTACATCGTTCAGCAGCAGGTCAATGGCCGTAGTGAGTATGTCTGTGCCTGCAAGACCAGGGAGGAAGCCGAGGATGTTGTGGCAGGCAGAGCAGAGCCGAAGCGTGTCAGACCTCCAAGGACTACGCCTATCTACCAGATTGAATCTGAGGTGTTTCACCCGAGGGCTGACGAATTACTGAGGAGGGCGTGGGTATGAGCATCGAACAGATACAGCAAATCATAGATTCAGGCGGTGAGTGTAAGACACGGGATGGACGGGAGGCGCGGGTGTTTATGGTTGCCGACACAGATCAAGGCTTCCCGGTGTTGGGAGTCATTAAGGACTGCGACGGCTTTTGGTCGCAGGAAGCATGGACACTGAATGGCTGTGCTTCGGTTCCTAGAAAGTCGAGTCACGCCGACCTCATCCTCCCCCGCGTGGTGGCCTACGAGCGGTGGGTTAATCAGTATCCGTGGAACGCGATTGATCACTGGTCTCTTGATGATGCAGAGAAAAACAGAGTGTTGGGCTGCCTCGCCACCCACAAATACACGTACTACACCGACGCCAGCAAGCCGGACGTGGAAACAGTATGGAGGCGGGGCGATGAGTGGTATGCCAGATACTAACGAGCGAGACATTGTGACCGAGCTAAAAATGGGGCGTTTTGAAAGCCCTTATCTGCAACGAGCTATTGATGAGATCGAATCCCTGCGGGAGCAGGTTGCTGCTGCCGAAAAGGTGAAAACCATCGCCATAACCGGCGAGGCGATCCGAGACCTCGCCGACTTTGCTGGATTCTCTGTTCAGGAACGGGACGCCGATATGCAGGAATTGATGGAAACAGAGTACGTCCTGAGAACAACATCGCCAAGTTATATGCCAATTAACGAAGAAACCGGCGAGGCAGTGGAGTGCATGGCGCTGGTCTACTTGTCTGATTACCCAGAGGAAGGGTGTGTGCCTTTGGGTATGAAAGCACCAGAGGAACAGCAAGCCAAGGGAGAGCAGGATGATTGAGCTAAAACCATGCCCGTTTTGTGGGGCGCAGATGGAGTTCTCTGCCGAGACAGAATACAGCACGGAATCGGTATATCACGCTGTTGATGCGAAACCGTGTGCCTTGCGTCCGTTTGCCTTTGATGTGGAAGAATGGAACACCCGCGCCGAGCCTACAGGGGGAGAGCAGGATGATTGAGCGGCGACTTTACACGCGGCAGCACTGGGAGCAAATCGTTGATGTCTATAAGCGGCCTGATGCGCTCACATCGGCACATAGCGCAGCTATTTTGTGGGCTGACAAACAGATCGAATCCCTGCGGAGGCAGGTCGAGGCTGGTCAGTGGGTATCAGTGGATGATCGGTTGCCTGAAGATAAGCAGCCCGTACTGGCTGGAACGCATACTCAAGGCACAGCAATCTTCTGCACATATTTTAGGGATGGCGGCTTTAGCGTGTTCCCCGCTGGTCTGGTAACACACTGGATGCCAATCCCACCACTACCTACAGAGGGAGAGCGGGATGAGTGAGCCGGTACTAGACGGCGATACATGGCTGGAAACCGGCTTTCCCACACCCCTGACACCGCTAATGGCATGGGGTCGGGAGATATTCGAGCCTGTGCCCGACAGAAAAACGCTCTTGAAAATTGCCGAGGAAGATGGGCTTAATCCGGTCAAACGTGGCGGGGGCTGGTTTGTGGTCAGGAAACAGGAATACAAGGATTTGCCGAAGAACCTCTATTTCGACTCGGACAGGGGTGCGTTCCGGTATCGGAATCCGCAGACTGGCGACAGAACATGGTTCCCGGTTGAAACCACCAAGATGCAGGCAGTGGAGGCAGCAATCCACCTGAATTCACAACTGGCACCACCGATTGACCTCGTGTCTAAAGTTCTTGGTACCCCGGACTTCTGCGAGTTCTCAAGAATCTGGCTGCAACGCATCATGGAATCGGACAAAGCCAAGTCCACGAAAAAGCAGTATATGTCTGCTGACCGGGCATTAACGAGGGAGTTCAAGGGGCCAATAACCGGAATAACCCTCAAGCAAATAGCCGACTTCCTGAACGCTCAGACACCGGCAATGCAGAAGCATTACAGGGCCGCGCTGGTTGATATTTACCGGATCGCGATGGCGAGAGGCGTGGTCGCTGACAATCTCCCAGAAAAGACAGAGCGCGTACAGGCAACACGCAAGCGCCCACGGCTGACGATGGACCAGTATCGACAGATCCACGCCAAGGCCGACGACTGGCTTCAGATTGCGATGGACTTCGGGCTGTACTCACTCCAAAGGCAGGGCGACATCCTTCGGCTGACCTATGACGACATAGACGATGGATTCATCAAGCTGATACAGGAAAAGACCAAAACGCCTGTATCCATTGCCATCGGGCCAAAGCTGGCAGAGGTTATATCAAGGTCGCGCAGCTCGAGCGTGTTCTCAAAATTCATCGTCCACCGCAGGAACCGCAACAACCCGATGAAAACGCAGGTCACTACGAACATGCTGCAAAACCACTTCAGGGTGTTGGCTCGAGAAGTAGCAGACCCCTACCCCACTTTCCACGAGATTCGCAGCCTTGGCATCACGATGTACCGCGACCAGGGGCTAGACCCGCAGAAGTTGGCAGGCCATGCGGATGAGGCAATGACGGATAGTTATGACCATGAAATTCGATATGAGGAGGCGGTGACGCTGTGAAATTTCAAACAATGGAGAAAATAATATGACGTTGTGCGTGATGTGCAAGAATGAAATAGATGATATTTGGCTAGGCGAAATCTCTAGGAACACAAAGGGCCAAGTGATTGCAAGCACTGACCCTGCGGATATGGACGTGTGTGATGAATGTGAAAATGTTGCGCCATGTCAAAATTGCATGGGCGAGGTTACTGATGGATTCGACCACTGCAACGAATGTACTGCCGTGTATGACGTTGTGAACAAATGGGTTTCTAGGGGTTGTTCCGCTGAATACATCAGAGGGGAACTAAAGTCTTCAGGCATACTGGCAAAGCATTGGCCTTCGATGATTCTGTAGTTGATGGGCAAAACCCACCCGTAAGTGATTGATTATGCGTCCCGAATATCCCGAATTTCCCGCTTCAGGGAACACCCACAAAATCTGCCTCAAGGCCAGTAAATACGCGGGCTTCAGCGTTTTCAGCAGCCTAACGGGTCTGTATACTGCAAGCCCGTATAATGCGGCTTTCAGAGCGTTATGGGCAAAAATTGGGCAAAACCGCTATACCCAATCAGCAACCTTGAACCCATGCCCTGCGTAGATTTCAGTGTACGAGACATTGCAGATGCCCTTCAGGAAAGCGTAGAGCCTGCGGGACTGCTCGACGTTAATCAATGGGTCAACAGCGCCGTGGAATAACTCAACCCGCATTCCTTCTAAGCGGTCAAGTTTCGACATCATGTTTACACGGTCACGCTCTGCGGCTTGGATCTCGGGAATCTCGCCGTAAACACCAAGGTGCTTGTGATACATATCCAAAACATCAGGGCGCAAGTCCTCGGGGCGCTTCGGGTCGTAGTAGCCATAGAACAGTTTGAGCCGGTCAGCCGGTACGTGGCCGGGGTTATTCAGCCCTTTGAAATAAAGGGTTGAGTACAGGGCGATATTGGCCCCCGCTGAGGTGCCTACAAGCGTCAGAGAGGCAGGATTGTAGTCGCCTCGTATCTTGTTGATACACCGCTGAACATCGCCCAGAACGCCGCCAAATGACTTCTTATCATCTGTCGCAAGGGTGTAGTTCATCGCCGCGACGATCTTGGTCGGGTCGTCCCATATCCCTGCTAGATTCCGGTTCTCGTATGAACCACCAACCCAACCGCCGCCGTGAACGTACAGAACGCACTCCGCGCCCTGCAATGTCTCAATCCGGCAATCGTGGCGCTCGCCTTCTGGCCCGTAGTTAATAATCACAGTCCAGCCACCATTAAACTATGGGAGGCGCTAAACGGAGAACCCGCAATGTTTATTTCAACCCTTACCGTTTTCCTTGAGGTCAATCGAGCCGACGCAACAGCACCTCCACCTGTCAGGTTCGCCGTTGCAAGAACAAAGGCTGTTGAGGTGCTAGGAACGGGGGCAATTAAAGTCCAATCAAAAATGCCAGGACTGATAACCTCAATGGAACTAAAACCAAAACCTCCACTCTGAAGCACTCCTGCGGAACTGGCCCTGCCCCTAGAGCCAAAAGCAGCCTTTCTCAATGCGGCTATAGTTGTTTTTCTTGATGCCCCACCACCGGCCTCTTGTAGTTCCAGAACCCATGTTTCTTGTGGGTTTACGACTGTCGCAAAATCACCAATGTCTCTATCTGGCATATTTTACGCCTCGTCAAAAACCAAAATGTTGTTAGCCATGTCTGTAGCTGTACCGCCGACCTTCGTAACAACCCGGCAAACCGTTGTGGATGTCATCGTGGCCGTTACTTCTGCGTCAGCGGTTTCGCCTGTCGCGAACATTTGTGCGGTGCCTGTCGCCGTAACAGCAGAACTCAGCGTATAGTCATAAGTCCCAGTCGCTGCTTTCGTCGCGCTGGTTATCCCGACAGAGCCTGTCTGAAGTGTGCCGCTAGAATTAACCTTTCCCCTCGCTTGGATAACGCCGCCCAAAAGGATTGCAAGAGTGACCGCCCACGTATCGCCGCCGCTAGATTCTTGGACTTCAATCTCATCGGTTGATTGAGGGGTCGTTTTAGTTGGAAGTTGTGATATTTCTTTATTAGCCATCAGCTATTACCTATTGTGTACCACGTTGTACTGCTCATGGCCCTGTAAGACCTAGCCGCCCCATTGGGCAAAACATTAGAATCCGCTGCGTTAGCAGACCCGCCGTCAATGCTTGCTCCAGTCTGAGGCCATATTTTTACCGCCGCCCCGCCATCGTTTCTGATAACGCACTCCCCGCCACCCGTAGAGAACGGCAGCAAAACCCCATCATTGGTGTTTGCGGTTGAAACCCTGTTGGTGCCAAGTTTCAAAGCAGTGGCCCCCGCTTGCGTCTGAACCGTTCCTGCGGTGATCCCGTCATTGGTGTCGGAGGACTCCCTCAGAAAAGAGTTAAGGCTCTGCGCCGCCTCTCTTACCCACTTTGGAATGTCTGTAACCGTTGGGCTAACCCTATACTTTTGAGCCACCGCGAACCTCTACCTGTGCGCCAGTTATCTCAGTAAATGCCGCAGTTGGGCTTATCTGAATGCGGTGATATTTCCCGTTAGACCTGATTGATACCTTGCCCCTGCTGTTTGAGGAACCGGACGTAGTGCTTTCTGTATCAGCCATATCTACCTTCTTACCAATAGTAATGTCGTGAGCAGAATCAACTATCCCGTAGACGGAATCTATGAACGATGATCGGCCTGGGGTTATCGCTAGGTCGCCAGTTGAAAGGACAGCAGTAAGAGGCGTTCCTGAAAAGTTCGCAAGATTGTCTGAAGCATTGAATCCTGCCAGCAGGTAGCCAGACGGAGTGATATGCGTGTGGAGCATATAAACCGCTGCATCAGATTCGAACCACCGGCCTAGCCGATAGTTGTAGCCAATAATCATCGTGCCCGTTTCTGCCGGATACGACCACAATACGCAGGAGTTCACAGGGTCTAACGCGCCTTGGACAGAATCGCCGAGGTTTACTACTCGGGTATCGCCTTCTGATGTTATTCGGGTGTAGGTTGTCGTAGACAGAGGAGCAATCCTTTCTGTCACGGCGAAGTTGTCAAAAAAGTAATCTGTAACCTTTCCGCTGGATATGTTGTTGCTGCTTACCCTGTCAAAAAACTGAAATCCCTCTGAACTCAGGTAAAACACCCCTCCCTTGTAGGAAACGATAGATGACGCATCAATACAGCCTATCGCGCCTTCCACTCGTTCGAAAGTAAACCTAAGATCACCGCCGACGAAATTCATCAGAAGAACCTGGGACTCTTGCAAGATAATCCCAACCTCGCCGCCAACCCCACCCGCTACAGGGCCACCATCCGCAATGGATTGTGCGCCGCCGCCTGTTGCTGTCGTCCAACTTTCTGAGTTATTGACTGCCGAAAATGCTACCTCATTACCTGACCCGTCTGTTAAGCCAAGAGCCACCAGAACATCGCCAACAACAATCGGGTATTTATGCGCTGGAGCATTCGTTAGGTCTGAAAACTCCGAATCGGTTGCAAGGTCAAATTTCTGCGGATTGTCAATTCCATTTGTAGCGACTAGCCGCTCACCATAAACGGCGAACCTCCATGTAACGGTGTTGGAGTATCCTGCCGTGGGAGTAACATCAGTCCATAGATTTCCGTTCTTTCTGTACAGATTCGTTGCAGTACCGGCAAAAACCTCCCTCTGCCCGTCAACGCGACGGAAAGAAATCACGCCTTTACATTCATCGGCCAAAGCATCAGAAACAGAAGTGGCGCTAGGGAAAGGCCCGTATCCGTTTTCTGTCGGGATCACGTTGGTCGCGGTAATACAGGGGTTTCCGAATCTAGGCTGATCTGGGAGCCATTCACCGAATTGGATAATCATTTCTTGACGGGCACCTTTTCAAGCCCCTGCGGAGCATTCAGGATAGACAGGAACTTTTCATCCTCTCTCGCCAAGTCCTGAACAACCTCGGCAAAATTCCCCTCAGAGAACCCCTTGTTCAGCGCATCAATGTGTCGCTTCTCAAATGAATCCGGCGCAGACATCATGCGAATGATAGCCTTGTCCAACATGCCGGTTTCGTCCTCTGTGGTTTTTCGCAGCAGGTCGATAGTTGCCTGCCTTGGCAGTGTCGTCAGAACGTCAGCAAAAGCCGTTGGCAGTTTGCCCTTTACAACAGGGAGATTGCCGTCTACTCGGCCAGCGCCAGTCATTGAGCCAAGCGCACCAACCAGTAGCGCAAACGGAATCTTGTCAAAACCGGTTTCAAGAGACTCGATAAGACTGTCATCGCCAACAGGGGCGATTGTTTTCAGGGTCTGCATGAGTGAACCAATAGCAAAGGCATAGATTCCTAACTTGAGAGCGCCGCCTTTAAAGTCGCCTTGAAGCATGTCGGCTATACCAGTGACTTCTCCCCCGATTTTCATGCCAACCTTCCCGGCTACCTGAGAGGCACTAGACAGAATAGCCGTTTCAACAGGGTCGCCGCCCTGAAGGATTGACATAGCAGCGCCTTCAATTCCAGCTTCAGCAGACCTGCCTGCTAGTTTAGCCAGCCCTTGCGCCCAATCTTCTCGTAGCACTTTGCCCAAAACAGGCTCCAATTTAGGCGCGACAATATCAGTTGAGTTGGTAAGGAAAGGTTTTCTGCCAAGCATCGCATTCGCGGTATCCCCCAATATCCCTCCAAAGTAAGACGAGGCAGGGTTATCAGCTTCAATAAGATTTCGCTCTTTAACTTGCCCATCCATGCCAGAAACTGCGTTCAAAACCGCTCTTGGCGTGGGCGTAAGCAGGTTTTCCGGCTTAAGCATTCCATCCAAAAACGCACCCGCTTCCCTGCCGTTGGGCATACCGAGCAACCCGCCTTCGGGGATTGGAGCCATGTCTGTGCCTGTAGCGGCTCGGCCTACATTCAACGCGCCCTGGCCTGCTCTTGCCGCAAACTCGGGGATATTAAGCAACCCCCCCATGACTCGTTCCGTTGCGACTTGAGACATAGACCTGAGAGGCGGGACTGGTTCTCTCGCGCCGCCGCCCCACTTAGCCTCAACCTTGGCAATGATTTCTTCGCGGGTATTGCCGATAACAACCTCTTGCGTCCCGTCAGGGAGCGTAACCGTAGCACTAACCATCAAATTCCACCTTTACGCCGCCAATGTTGATTGAGTTTTGCGCTGGCGAACCGAAACCAGTGGAGTCGAATCGCATTTCTGATTCCATGATTCTCTGCATAACTTTTTGCGCGGCCTCAATATCCTTATTAGGTATTTCAATACCCTGTATTTCGGCCTCATCAAGTGCGGATTGAATGACCTCTGCAATAACTCGCCTGTTTGATTGGGGCGATATACCAGCCGAAGCAATGGACTCTCGAAGTACATCGAACGTCTTGTTGGTGGATACACTTTGCAGGCTGTCCAGCAGATCAATGGCAAACCCTGACGCCTCTTTGTTGAACGAGTCGAGAGCGGATACCAGTGATCGAGACTCAGCGGAATCCTTGCCAAACATAGACTCAATCTCTGCTTGCAGCGCAACAGCGCCTTTCCTCAAGTCAAGCCCCGTGGAGCCTGTCGCCAGCGCCGTTCCTTCCAACTTATCCAGATAACCGAGCATCTTGTCTGCTCGCTTAATGGTATTGCCAAGGTTGACTTTCACAGAGCGCAGATTTCTTTCTTTTTCTTCTGCTTCCTTAGCGAACTTGGTTTCGTACTCAAATACTTGATAGCGTTTTAAAAGGTCGCCAATATCTCCGCTGCCGCCAACACCAGCCAAAGACAAAACCTCATCTTCGGTTGGCTGTCTGTCAAGCACAGATGCAAGTGCTGCCACCTTTTGTTCAATGCCGGGTCTGCCAGATTGGGATGGGAACATTTGCCCAAACAGCCCCGCAGTCATTTGTTCAGGCGCTGCTTCTGCCAGCGTTTCCATTACCCTCGAATTCTTCTGCTCTGCGGTCATCAGTGGCGCGGTGCCTGTGCCCAACAGCGAGTTCCCCGTGGCGAATGGTGTGCCTTCGACTGTCGGGGAACTCATAACCTGCGGCAACTTCTGCATAGCCTTCTGCTTGCGCTTGGCTGATTCCATGTGCATTCGGACGAACTCATTTCGCGCTCTAGCCCTGTCGCGGTCTGAGGCGAACTGTGTGGCCTCGGCTAAAACCTGCCCGAACCCGCGAGGTTGAACGGATGGCCCCGCTGCGGAGAGCAAACCCATTGCGAGATCAAAATCCCCGTTACTGAGTCCGGTTGTTAATTTATCAAGTAAGCCCATGAATCACCTTATGAGAATAGACCGAGCAGACCGCCACCAAGCCCCCAAAGTGGGTTAACAGTGGCCCCTGCTTTTGTGAACATAGATCCGAGTTGTGCACCACCGAGCGCCCCGCCAAGCCCTGCTGCAAGGCCGTTACGGTTGAGAGGTTGCGTTTGTGTGGTTGTAACCGGAGCGCCGCTGATAGCCGTTCCAATCGGCCCTGAGAGCAGATTGAGGCGCTGGTAAGGCTCAAGCGCACGATTGCGCTGGTAGTCCTCAATTACGCTGCCTGCGTTGAGGTAGTTCTGCGCATCCTGCCCTTGCATACCGAACAGTTGCGGCAGCATCCCTTGCTGTCGAGCGCGTTCAGCCTCATATCCAGAGAAGCCAAGCCGGTTAAGGTCTTGCAGCCGCTGGAGGTATGATTCCTCACTGGAGAATTGTCGGCCAAGCCTGTTCTCTTGCGCGTTGTAGGCCCGGTTTATCATGTCGTTGTTGGAGCCAAAAATACGGCCAATACGGTTTTCAGTCGCGCCAGTCATCCGGTTAATGCGGTTTTCTTCCGCGCCTGTCTGCCTGTTCAGTTGGCTTTCTCGGGCACCAAACGCAATGGGGGCCAACCTGTCAGCAACCTCGCCTGCAATACCTTCGTATTCAGCCTGAGAGCCACCGCGGCCTGCTTGAGAGAATCTGTCTCCTACCGCAATGTTTGCCTGCCTTCGGATAGCATCAGCAACGTCACCGTATGGGTTCGCTTGGTCTGCACTCCAGTTCTTCTGCCCTGCGTCCCAATTCATTGCCCCTGCGGTTTGGTTGATACCCGTGACGTTGTTCTGCCCCGCCCTGAACATATTTCTCGACGTTCGCGATGGATTGGAAAACGGATTGGATCGGAGGTAATCACCGGACACTGTGTCGTTGACCAGATCCATGCCAGGCCCGCCTGAGAACTGGCTCCTAAGCAAATCCAGTCCTTGCATGGTATCGGGAGACAACTCGGGAACGAGTGACGGCAAGGGGCCGGAAAAGCCCGGAGCCATACTAGGGCCGTTCTGAACGCCAGGATTCATCCCTCCACCTGAAAACATCCCGCTGCCAGGGAAGGCATAAGCCCCGCCTGCGCCGTAGGGAGAGGAGTACCCGTTTAGATAATCGGGCCGCGATGCTCCCGCTAGCCCGCTAATCTCCCCCGTTAAGAGAGACAGCAGGCTGTTAATCTGCGGGGGCAGTTCCTGCTTTTGTGTGACTGTTTGGGTATCGTCTGATTTACCCCCCATGAGGAGCCTCCATAATTATGGCCTTAGCTTTCCAGCCTAAAAGTCGTTCTAGTTTTCTTGCCATACCTTTACGGCAGGACGCTTCGATACAATCCGCGCCTATGCCTTTTTGGTATTCAATAAGTACCGCCTGCATGTCATTTGCCCATCGCTCAAACTCAACGCCAGCGAGGATGACAACGAAAACGGTTTTCTTGCGGGGCGACTGTGAAACCTGAAAAACCATGCCGCCATATAGCGTCTGATCTTCGTGGGCTATCCACAAAATCATGTCGCCGGATTTGAGTGAGTGGAGAATGTCGCAGGGAGCTAATGAGTCGCCTTGACCGTGACGCAAACCCCTTGCCACCATCGGTAGAAGGTTGGGCCATACCTGTTCAAGTTGATCGACCTGAACCTGCGATATGTTCAAGGGCCGCGCCCTACGACCTTGGCGACCTGCGGACCCATGCGTTTCATCTGGCGCTGTGTTGCCAGGTTTGCATCTGTTACCGCTTGATTGAAAAGCGCTTCCCATACCGTGATTCGCTCGTCGTGCATCAATACAGGGGCAGACTGCTTCAATGTGCCGTACAGGTAGATAGCGGGGTAATTGCTTAGAACGTCATTCGTCGCAGTGGACGACAGCGCATCGGGATACTGGTAATAGATAATCTCGCCCGTGTAGGAGCTATCGGGGGCCCGGTCGAACTCGATTTCAGTGTGAACCGTGAAATACTTGGGCTTGCCTGAAGTCTCGCGTCGATACCTGTCCATTTCGTATGGAGACAGGCTTTCAAGCACCGTGATGGGGTTGGTTTTGAGCTTCAGCGTGATTCCGTCTGCGAACCGGGTTGGCTTGGATATTTGCCGAGCGTTAACCGTGATGTCGGAGCGCGTAATCATTTCGTGAACGCGCACTTTGTTCCTGATTTCGGTTTCAGCCAGCGCGATAAAGTCAACGATAGAAGCGGTCAGGTCGTCACGTTCCAACCATGTCGCTACCGCTGCCTGTAATTCTGTGTAGTTTGAGAGAGCCATTAGATGTAATGCTTCGCTTGTAGTTTGCGGTAATCTCGGCCCTGACAAAGGACAGCCCAAAACGCCTTGGCCCTATCCGTCTGGTTGTGTTCAGATGCCATGATTTCTTCAAAAACTTTCTTCAGGGAAACGCCCCAAATCTTCGCGCACTCTCTCGCGGTCTGTTCGACGAGCACAGAGGGAATCTTGGCAATTAGCGGCATGTCTTTTGATGAATTCTTGGCCGACCGCTCCACGTCTTTAAAGATAGGTGAAACGTCCTGCACCATCTCCACACTGATGTTGTCGTTACCCATCCCGTCAGTGTGCAGCCAAGTTTTTTTGACCACTCCCGGCAGGTTGACTTCTTGGCTAATCAGTTTCGCCATATGTATCCGTACCTTTTGTGATATGTCGGGGTCATCGTCCCCAGCTTGATGCCCTCACCCCTGAACTTATTGAGGTGCGTAGGGCCTTCTGGAATAACCACCTCAATGCCTTTACCGACCGCGAGGCCAATCAAATATTCGAGGCAGGGTGATTCGTAGTTGAATTCGCTGTGATCGAGTACATCAATGCCCCATAACCCGATAGTCTCGGCACCCTCGTGGATGGCGAGCGCGATCATGTAAGCGGGAGATGAGTTGTACCAATCTGTCTGGTCGTCCCATCGTGCGCGGGGGAAACCTTTAAATACGGTTTGCTCTAACTCCGCAAGTGGGAACTGGATGGAACCCGGAATGTCACTGTAGTGCTGTTGCATGTAGACCGGAGACAGGTAAGAAATTCTTTCCCAATAGTCGTCCGACCTTCGTGCTTCCGGCATTTCCAGCAACGTCCGGTCGTGCATTTCAAAATACCTATCAATCTGCGGATAGGATGCGTCCCAAGGGAGTCCCCAGATTTCCCAATCTGAAGACCCCCAGGGAGCAAGGTGGTGCGTTGAGGGACTAAGCCCGACAACGGCTACCTTCAACGGCTTTGACCACACATGACGTAATCGAGAGTGACCACATCCTGAGCGGCTGAACGGTTGGCGACAACGATGTACGGGGTAAGCGCAACCGTTGCGGTAACTGCGTTGTACACAGTGCCAATCTTCAGACCATTGAGATAACCCGTCACAGCACCCGCAGAATCAACCTCGACTCTTACGATGTCATAGGTTGCTGCTGTAGGCGCAGATCCGGAATGAGTTGCATCGGTATCAGTCCCGTTCTTCACGCCACCAATAAACCACTCGTCGGTAGTGCCATCGGTATCAAATGCAATCCCACATGCGTCGGTCGCGTCTGAATCAATGGTGTCTGCGCCACTTGTTTTATAAATGGGCAGTTCGACTGTGGTAGAGATAACGTCAGAGAACCCGAC
>Ga0070750_10000366_pt1 | contig 25225 bp, 24 predicted proteins | sample VirMetDEL_Nov_24_FD_77013 | JGI IMG/M metagenome (GOLD analysis project Ga0070750, IMG submission 77013) | Aqueous microbial communities from the Delaware River and Bay under freshwater to marine salinity gradient to study organic matter... | ecosystem: Environmental > Aquatic > Marine >...
GAAGTAACACTTCTGTAGACTCAGTAACCACACATCAAGCAACTGCCTAAGTCTACGGACTTCTACCGTGACGTACTCAACTACCTAAGTCTATATCCGTAGACTCTTGAGTCTCACCACTACTACTACTGTCACTACTACTACTGTCACTACTACTCCATTGCTACTACTGTCACTACTACTCCACTGCTACTACCAGACACTAAATAGGGGGAGGGTGTGGAGTAGTTGACAAATGGGTAAAAATGTGATATAATTAAAGCAATCAGTTCCACACTGAAGTGTTGGATGTAGAGATGAATCTTCTGAGTGTTGAGTATAGAGTTACACGAACACAGAGAAACATTACTATTATACCACACATACAACTCAGAGATACAGTTCCGGATTTACTTCTGAGTTTATAGACACGAGTTTCAAGTTACATACACAGTTCAAGCAACGTAGTTGCGGGCGTCTCTATTCTGACGTTATCTCAATCGTTTCTATGCAGTTTGGATAAGCGATTGAGATTCAGCCTTTGCCTAGTGTAATGCGTGTAGGTTGAGTTCTGACCTTGACTTGAGCCTAGCCTAGTGTAAGGCGGTTACTCGGAGGTCTGACTTTGAGCCTTTGCCTTAGCGGAATAGAATATGGAGCAGCCTTTGCCCTAGTGCAATGCGTGTAGGTTGAGGTCTGACCTTGACTCGGGTCTTTGCCCTAGTGCAATGCGTGTAGGTTGAGTTCTGACCTTGACTTGCGACTACACCGAGTATAGTTTACATAACTTGAATGATGTAGTTAAGTGCGTAACTTGAATGATATGAACGGCGTAGCCATGTCTACTTGTCAGTAGACCAGTTACAAGTTAAGTAGTGTATGAGTTGAGATGTAGTCTCAGAGAAAAAGAGCCGCTCTTTTACGCGTCTTTGCGCCCCTAAGGGGGCTCCGACGCTCATTCGCTCCAAGACAAGACCACCGAGTTCACTCATTGCACTAAGGCTAGGCTCAAGTAAAAGGACGCCCGCAACTTCGTTGCTTGTCAGAACTCCTAGTCCACTCATTGCACTAGGCAAAGGCAGCTTCGTATTCTACTTCGCAAGGCAAGGCAATTACTTATACGTTGCTCAGAGTTAAGTCCCGCATACGTTGCTCAGAGTTGAGTTGTGTGTGCGTTGCTCAACATAGAAAAACCCTACCCGGGACGCCCGCAACTACGTTGCTTGGAATGACAGGGTAGGGAGTAGTTGTTTAGTTCGACAGGTCTACAGTTCTGCATACTGGAGTGCAGCACTGAGTTCCGTCTTGCGTAGGTTTGTGGTTTTAATTCCACGCTCACGACAGAGTGACTTTAATTGTTTGACAGTCATGCCTGAGTAATCAACTTCGGGTGTGGGTTCAGGCTCAGTTTCTACTACGACTTCGGGTATATCATGCGCTGTACCAGGTAGCATTTCATCCGGGACATAGACCTTCTCGCAAAGGTTACTCTCTAGGACGCAACCCACATTGATTAGGTGGTGGATAAGTTTGCATATGGTAGTGTCAGGGATGTCCATTAAGACACCATCAACTCGCTGGCATAAGATAACAGGGGTATAAAACAAAGCTTTATTTTCGTTGTCCTGCTTCACTCCTATCGGATAGGTGGAGTATTTAGAAACCTTAAACAACCATTCCTCAATCCGCTTCCGTAGCGGCATTAGCAAGGTTTTGTTTTTGCTACGCAATGACAGACGGGGACGCCCATTCACTGTATGAACAATGTTGAAACGGATAACGTCGAAATATTCAATAGTCATAACTCAATCCTCAATTCAATTTACACCCCCCAACAACGTGTAACTCCTGCATCGAAGTCAGTTGCGTTACACAGAGTTGAGTTGAGTTGAACCCTACACTGAGGCATCAAAAAAATAATCCCTACTCCGAAGAGTAGGGAGGTGGTTGACTATTTAGCGTATATAGTGTGGTCGTGGTAATCCCGCCAGGTGGTGGGAGAGGGAATATAAGTTCCTACAACAATGAACGTGAAGTCGGCGGGGTCGTAGTAACCCATCTCCTCCATTTGTCGCTGGGCATCCTCGATGGAGGTTGCCTTGAAGGATTGTTCTACAAATCCAACTCCTTCAAAGTAGAGGTCTTCGTTGTTGGTTGTTGCAATGATGCTAAGCATAATTAATTCCTCAATTAATTTAATTTACACCCAAACCACCCGTGTAACTCCTGCATCGTAGTCAGTTGCGTTACAACACACACACAACTTAAACAATAATACGCTCAACCCCACATACCAAACACTCACTTGCTTACTCGCCCACTTCCCAAACAACACCACCCCCAATATCATCACTACCCACTTCTCATTATTCATTCATAATTCTCCCGTTCTCTTTTCACAATCCAGGCTCTGTTGAGTGAGGCTTCAACTCAGTTGAGTTGAGTTGAGTTGAGCACGTAACTCAACAAAAAAAATAAACCCTACTCCGGAGAGTAGGGATGTATGTCAAGACTGGAGTGTTAAAAAGCGAATGGATGGGTGACTGAGTTAACTTCTTGAGGAAGTTCAACCACTGCTCCGTTGGCAAACAGTGGACTGTCAACCATCATCAGTGTCGGTGGTTCTTCGCCTACCATGCAAGGGTACCATCCTTGTTTGCGAGCACGGAACTCAAACTCGGCTTGCAGGAGTTCTTTCTTGAGTTCAAAGTTAAATGCAAGCTCTTTAATGTTAGACATGATATTCAAACCTCAAATACAATTTACACCCAACCCACACGCGTAGCTTCTGCATCGAAGTCAATCAATGTAAGCTGAGTTGAGTTGAGTTGAGTTGAGCACGTAACTCAACAAAAGAAAAACCCTACTCCGAAGAGTAGGGATGTATGTCGAGACTGGAGTATTAGAAAGCGGCAAAGGCTAGGTCATACAGCTCGGACTCCGATTGTATTGCGCTTTCAAGGCTACTCCCCTTGCCTATCGGTCCCCGCCAGCTATATAACCATTCTCCGTACTGGTACACAATACAGACTGGGAAGAATGGCTGAAATTCAAACAGCCCAGGAATAGATTCTTGGATAATACCCATGCTCGTATCGTAACCAGCAATTTCTAGTTCGTTGCAAAAAGAATCGAAACTCATAATCAACCTCAATCATTTAATTTACACCCAACCCACTCGCGTAGCTTCTGCACTTCTTCTTAGTGGCTGAAACCAGTACGCACACTGCACTCGGTGATGACACTCTTTTTGGTGGGCTAGGGGGGGTATTAATAGAGGGAAAAGACCCCTCACTAAGTCGAGGAACTATTTGTACTGTATGCTGGAAGTGTGAAGTGTATTAGTCTCCCTGTCACTCACTTTCTTGTGTAGCCTCTGTCATTCAGCCTCTAATCCAAAACCGTGTGGAGTAATGGAAGTGTGACTGAGTGTAGAGTAATGAAAACGGGACTGAGTGTGGAAAGCCTTGCCTTGTGGAGTAGAATACGGAACTGTCTTCGCCTAAGTGTAATAAGTGTACTCGGTGGTGTTGTCTCAGTGTAGTAACTCGGAGGTATTATTTGTGCCTTGCCTAAGTCTTGGGGAGGCAAAAGAAAAACCCTACGTGGAAGTAGGGCGAGAATGAATTATGCGTAACTTGGGTGGATAGAATCAGTTGATTGACTTTAGTTGACTAACTAACAAGCAACGTAGTTGCGGCATTCAAACTAGAGAACGTAGACGACGTTGACCAATGGCACCTTCTTTCTCTAACTTGTCGAGGAGGAGGAAACGGGAATTGGCAGGTAGTTGGTCGAGGGTGGGGTAGGAAAGCTCAGGACTCCCTGTCCGTCCTGCTTCAGGAAGTTCAAACCCGGGGCGGATACCGAAGGGAATATTATCGGGATTGACTGTCAGAGGATTGCCGTAGTTGATAGCAGCCTCTTGTAAGTCACGGTTCGCATGGGCTTGCAATAACTGAGCAGTAGATGCCGGTAACCGCCCATTGATAATTTGCTGAATGTAAGTTTCACGCTGCGCCGGATGCTCACTCGCAACAGCACGACTACCCATTGCACTACTGTTTGCGGGCACACTACTATTTGCGGGCACACCACTTACATTACCTGCACCACCTACACTACCCCGCGCTTGCGTACCTCCCACACTCCGTTGTCCTGGGGTTGGAACTGGAGTATTGGATGCGCCTTCTCCACGTAGTAGATTACCGGCGGGGTCAATCACTCCCATTTTCACTGCCATTTGATACTCCAGGTTTTTGAGTCCGTTGGCATCTAAGGAAGTGATGTAAGCAATCTCATCTTTGGATAACGTGTTCGGGTCTAGTCGGTCTAGGATTGCACCCGGAGGGAAGGGTAAGTCAGGTACTTGATTGGGTACTTGATTGGATGCTTGATTGGGATTGGGATTAGAAGTAGGAGCTACATTCTGTTGGGGTTGCGCACCGGGAACTTGGGGATTGAATGCACCAGAAGCGCGGAGTGCTTTGAGGTTGGCAAGTCCTTCGGGAGTGAGTCCCAGTTGTTGCGCTGCGGCTTGTTCGTTACGGGCTGCTACTTCTGCGTGAGTACCGTGTTCTTGTTCAACGGCTCGGAGGTTGCGGTAGTAGTCTGCCAGCTTGGAGGAGTCTAACAATAACTCTTCCATGTTGCGGTAACGGGCAAGGTGCGGAATTAATTCCTTCATGTATTCCTGGTGGTTCAACACCTGGTTGGCATACACATTCAACAATTTGTCCTGCTGTACCAATGCCTCTTGCTGTCCTTTCACATGATTCTGAAGGGCAAGATTTAAGTGGGCAAGGTCACTCGCTTTCTGATGCGTCTCCATTGCCCAGTCCTGTAACTTGACATGGGACTCATTTACTAACTCCGCAGCACTCTCAATCGGTAACCCGAATTGACGCACCAATGTCTCCGCACTGGCATAGCCCTCACCAGATACCTTCGGTAAACTCCGATTCACTAACTCGTCAATGTGATACCCCTTGATAACATCCGGGTTCGACTGACTCTGAACTTGGGGCTGTACCTGAGGTTGACCTTGAACCTGGGGAGAACTGTAGAACTGGGTACTGTAGTTCTGCCCGGGGGTTACGGTTTGGGTGTTTAGGGATTGAGTCGGAGGGGATTGTCCTGCAAATGCATTTTGCATTAGGGACTGTACGCCTTGTACACCTTGGGTGCCTCGGATTTGGTTACTTAGTTGCTGAGGACTTACCTGACTTAGATTTACCTGAGGACTTACTTGATGATTTTGACTTACCTGATGACTTAGTCCCGGATTTACTTGACCCATCCCCTGAGTCTGACTTACCTGGCTTTGGTAGTTCGACGGGTTCTGGGGTGAGTAGACGCCCTGTTGATTGGGCATGGGCGATAATATCGTCCCCGGTGGGAGATTTGGGGAGGTTGTCTGTACCCCTTGAGAGTACAGTTCCGGGTTGTGGTAACCCTGAGACGTATTCAGGTGCGATGGGTACGAAGGGTGCCCCTGACTCGATGGCGCGGATTGGGTCTGACTGTATCCCGTACCCTGCATAGCCGGTGTACCCACCGACTGGGTATTGTAACCCTGTAGTCCCACCCCCGGTGTTGGTTGGTTGTAATGACCCTGGGTTTGCGGTACCGGATACTGACCCTGGACTTGGGACATTGCCTGGAACATTTCCGGGGACATTTCCTGGGGCATTGCCGACTGCATATCCTGCTTGGGTTGCGAGGTCGGACTGTAACTTCCCGACTGTTCGTAACCACTGTTCGTAGGCATTGACTCCTGTATTGTAGGGGAGTTCTCCAGGACTGGGCTGCTCGATTGGTTTTGCATAATTCAACTCGTTGAAAATGGTTTCTGCTGACTTCCTTAACATTGGCTCCATCGGAATCACCGCCGCCATCGGTAACCCAGGGTCACTCTGACTCGGTAATCCCAACATCTGCTGATACAAACCTAACATCTGTCCTGTTGTACCAGCCACCGCATTCAAATACCTGAACGGGTATCCTCCTGCTAACATTCCCTCCTTCTCCTTCTGCGTCTTGTCCGGGAATAATAAATGCAACGCATCCAATGACCTCACACCTAATTCCTGTAAATTCCTTACAACAATACTCCTGCGCTGAAGGTCATCAGGACTATCCTCGAAGACAGGGCCTGTCCATCTCCACTCTACTTTCCGTTTACCGAGGGGAGGTAATCCAAAGACTCCGGGGGGTAAGTTCTCCCTTCCCTGCTCCGCAAAGAACTGGGCAATCAATTCATCAGTTACTGCCTCCAACGGAAGATTCATTACCTTCCCGAATGTCTGACGGAATAATGCTTCTTCCGCCACAATCAAATCTTCAAATACTTTACACAGTCCATAGGTGTAAATAGATTGCGCCTTTTTCTTCGCTGTAATGGCTACCTTCCCATAAATCACCTTCATCTCATACGCCGTTGCACTGGCATGAATCCCCACTTCATCAATGCCACCCAACGCAAAGTGTAATGATTCCCTCGTTTCTCTCACATGACGACTCTGCTCTGCCGCTACCGGAGGAGGACTGATAAACGCAAACCGCTCATCATTGTTTACATTCCCCACCACTTTCTTCATCCTTAAATTACTTCCCATCTTCAAGTGGCGGGGCACACTCTTACCTGTACTACCATAACCATTAGCCGTATCTACCCACCCCGCTTCACTCGCTAACGTATGCGCCCTCGTTAAGTTCGGACTACGGTTTGTGGCAATCTCTAACAACTCATTCGGACTTCTCGTTGCCGCTAAAATCGGATTGCCAAAGAACTGTAAGTTCTCCTCAATAGCCCCCGCACTTTCCTCATGCTTCTCTATCTGTTCCCTCAATGCCTCAAATTCTCCAATGCCTCCACGCCCTGGACCCAACGGCTTATTCCGTATCACACGGCAAGGCACAAATCCTAAACTATTCTTGAACTCTTTACGCCCTACTCCTCCTACATTTAAGTCCCATCCCGGCATTCCATTCGTGCCATAATCCTCTTGATATACCCTGTCCTTTGTGATAATTACTCGCATCCAATGCTTACTCTTTACCCCCGCCACATTATTAATCTTTTCATACCAAAACCGGAACATTGCTAACTCTATCTTGTTATTGCCGTCATACTCCACCCGGAAATCACCCTTCCGAAAGAAACTCAGTGTATATAAATTATCGGAATTAGGACGATAATAAATCATCATCTCCCCAGCACATAACGTCCAATCCCACAGTAAATCCTGATACAAATCCAACTCGTTATATTCCCACACCTGTTCAATGAACCGTTTACGGCTACCGAGTTCATCGTCCTGTTCGGGATACAACTCAATCCCTTGACGGATGCCAAACATCTTCATCTGGGTGACATGGTTCTGGACTATCATCCCATTGCCATCGTAGTCACTCCCCACTACCCCAGAAGTCGGATCTAAAATCGCTGCAATCTGTGAATCTAATGTCATCTTTCCCCTCTAATACTTCGATGCTTGGTAATGCCGCAACTTCGTTGCTTGCAGTAATCTCAATGTTCCTATTGTTATCTATTATTACTTACTCCGTATTTAATCCAATCCAATCTATGTATTTTAATGCTAGGTAAGCACACACAAAAAAAGACTGTAGGTGTTAGCAAGAAACAATAGAAGCACTGAGATTGCTTTGTGTCTATTGTGGCTTACTGTTACACTACAGTCCCTATGTCTCACGGCTTTTGCAGTTTGCTATCACTCACATCGACTAACAGGAGACTCGCGTAATGCTCTTCCTTGCAGTCAATCTTCCTCCGTCTATTACTATTACCTATAGACTTGCTATAGACTACTACCTATAGACTTGCCATAGACTTACCATATTCCTTCATAGCATTGTCGTAGGAAGCTATGACCCGTTGGTAGTTAAGGCAATCTTGTTGTAGCTTCTCTAATTCCCCACTAGAGCTTGCTACCGTCTGATTTAGACTTTCAATGATGGCATTAGCCTGATTAACAGTATTCGTATAATCAGCTTTCATCTTCTCGATGAACTCAGACTGGGATTGATTGACCCCTTCAATCTGCTCCAATCGTTCCAATGTTTCACTGAGTTCTACCTGCACTGCTTCTAACTCAGACTTGGTTCCCTCTAACTCAGTCAACAATGTTTCTTTCACCCCCTCTGCATTCTGCACCACAGCTAATTGCTGTTCTAAACTTCGTATCTTAATCACTAACTTCTGATTAGTCTCTTGGTCTTCACTAAAACGTTGGGCAAATGTTTCCTTCTCTTTCTTGAACACTTCCTTCTCGAAGTCTAATTGCTCACGGGCTTCATTCAACTCTTTATGTAATGCATTAATCGTATCTTCCCCCGCTTGCACTAATTGCCAAGAGTTACGCAAATCCTTACTGAACTTCTCCGCTACTTCCTCTAACTCCCCTTTCTTCTCACTCAAGACATTAACTTGCCCCTTCAACTCATCAATTAACTTACTACTCTTACTCGCCGCATCATATAACTCACGGTTCTTAGACTGACACTGCTCATGCAATCCCTCCAATAATCGCATTTCATACCGTAACTCCGTCTTCTCACGATGCCCCTTAGAAGCAATGACACTTCCCACCACAACACCGCCAACCCCAAATCCACCAAGCAAAGCACTAATGACGTAACTCAACATAATACTCCTAATAATTGACTAATCGTTAATAACAAACCCAATACTTAATACAGAATTCAACTCCCCACAATCCACATCCCCCAATCCCAATCCCAATCACATGACCGTCACATAAACACATAACTGTATAACTATGGAGTTGGTATTAGATGGCAATGGATGATGGTGGATGACATTAAGCTCTAGTGTCCATCTGCGTATCCTTCTCGATAGAGATTGGGGTCTGGTCCGTAACCCCATTGGTAGGTAGAGATAATGACAGATTCCTTGGGAAGTCCTTCCACCACTCCTGGGTTACTTCTGTCACTACTCTCAGGATTGATGTCACTACCCGCATTAGTAGTCAAGACTTCGACATCTTCAGTGGTTCCTGAACTATTCCCATTACTATCAGAAATGTCCTCCACCTGCACACCGAGCATCGAACCCAGGGCAGCACTACCCGCAACACCCGTAGCTTCATCTATAGTACGCCATAGGTCTACTTGCTCCCTGATTAGGTTATAGGGATTAATCTCAACTTGTGGTGTAATCGCCTCAGTCTCAGTCTCTAACCCTAACCCAAATTCAACTTGGGGCTTAATCTCAGACTTAGGCTTAGAACCGACATTGGAACTAACATCAGACTTAACCTTTATACTAGGCTCCTTGACGTTAGGTTCCTTCACCTTATTCGTTGTCACGCTGTTACTTGCAGCCCAAATCTTTTCTGTTTGCTCCGCAATGATAGTGGCTTGTTTCTCAATCAATCGTTGTTGACTCTCTAGCACACTCAACAACTTGTTTATCGTACTGGCTTGTGTTGCCATATTACCCCACAATACACGACTAAATTACATCTATTGACAACTGTTGCAACCTACTGCACCATAGCTGACTCTTCAATCTCCCACTCTGTTCACTGGGGACATTGAGTAATTGCTGACGTTATTGAAGTCACTCAATTCACTCAAATTACTCAATCTACATCCCAATCAGAGGTTATTGAAATTATGTCTGGTCCTAACAACGTTGTCCTTGCTATCCTCGATACTGCCCGTAAAGAGATAGGCGTTAAGGAATCTCCCCCCGGTAGTAATCGACAAAAGTATGGTGAATGGTATGGTGTCAATGGAGTACCTTGGTGCGCTCAGTTCACCAGTTATGTATTCCATAAAGCAGGATTTCCATTACCGGGTATTCAGGAAGGTGCGCCCAGTGGTGCTGCCTATTGTCCTTATATTGAATCCTATGCCAGGAAGAATAATCAGTGGCATGCTACTCCACAACCTGGGGACTTAGCCCTCTACCATTTCGGTAAGAATGAAGCTGTTCACATTGGCATCGTAGAATCTGTACCTGCCCACAATAAACGGACATTCAATGCCATTGAAGGGAATACCTCTGTAAGGTCTAATGATAATGGGGGATGCGTAATGCGTCGTGCCCGCAATGTTAATCAATGCCGTGGATTCTACCGTCCCCGTATTCTATCCACAGGCTACAGACCGAATCCCAATGGAACTGGAGATGATAGTCAAAACTCCAATGTCCATCCCAAAGATAAATATTATCGTCTCATTGAATTGAAGATTCCATTCATGGAAGGGGACGACATTAAAGCTTGGCAAATCCAAATGAATTGGTTTCAGTATGGACTAGATACCGATGGTGTCTACGGCATCGAATCTCAGAAGGCATGCCTCGACTTACAACGTAAACGCAATCTGTTCGTAGATGGTGTTATTGGTCCTAATACCTGGCGTGAATCCTTTGAACGAGATTGATTATCATTCTCACTTCCAACTACGTATCCAACTACACATCCAACTACACAACTATTAACTATTATTGACATCCCTGGCATCCATAACCCTAGACATAAAGTATTATGTTAGATATGTATTGGTGTCAATAGAGTCAAGGCATATTGATTCAGTAATTGAAATTAGGAGTGGAATGCCAGCATGTCATTCATAGATACAGAGTTCCCCCAATTGTTGGGCGCGGAACTATTTCGACCCAAGCCGCAGTATATTACCAAAAATATCATTCAACCCCGGGTTGCCCATGATTTCATGAAAGGGGCGGGTAAGTAGTGTTGCCCCCCAATGGAGTGATCCATTGGTGCTCATCGGGTGAACTGCTGGAAGCCCTCCCTCCCTTGAAGAAGGAGAAAAGCTTAGAGCTACCACAGCGGAACTGGTGACAGTAAACGTAACGGTTTGAAAAAGAGCTAAGCGCATGGGTAATCAGCAGCCAAGCAACTCAGGGATGAGTTGAAGGTTCAACGACTAGGAACATACCACTAGACCAGTGATGAAGTTCCCACGAGTGCCCGACTACTGTACGCAGTAGAAGATATAGTCTACAAACAGGGATGGCAAACCTGGAACTACAGTTCACTTGGATGACAAGAGAAGTAGTTTAACTGTATTGGACACCCTTCAGCTCGATTAACATATCGGTCGAGGATAAATTCCGTGAATTGTCTGGAACCCCACCAGCCACCTGAGTGACACAGGAGTGGAAAGGGGAATCAGCAGCCAAGCTAACCAGGAATGGTTAGAAGGTTCAACGACTAGGGTATGGAGTCCAGAACGGATGGTAAAACCCCAAGAGTGCGGAACAGCCGAAAGGTTGAAGATATAGTCTGAACTTTAACGATGGCAAAGTTAAAGAAGTGTTGGATAAAGAGCCGACACGGTAACAAGATAGCGATATCATTTCTGGGCAGATGACGATCCTGCGGGTAATTACGAGGCTTCTTTAACAAAGACTGCCCGTGAGCGGGGTTCAGTTCAGACCATTGGGGTAGGGGCTAGTCGTGACCTGAAGAAGGATAAGATTATTCTCCACTTGCGAGAATTTACTGGACCTTCTGATCCGACTGATGCCAATTCTCCTGGGACGTTCCAAATTCCGTTGCAGCGTATTATCTCTGCACAACGTAAGCTGTGGGAATTAGGGCAACGTGCTTTCCATGATTCTCTGGGTTCTTCTAACCTGTTAGACGATTTCCTGCGCTGGGAAGACCGTATCTATGTCAATGAACTGCTGAAGACTCAGTTCACTCTTAATCCTAGTGAAATTGCAGACGGTGGTAGCTACGACCTCAATAACCACGACAGCAAACCTCCCCGTTGGACTATTGAAGATTCCGACCTCGTTGTTACTCGGATGACTGAGCGTAATGCTCCCAAGTTCCAAGATGGTAACTACTGGTGTCTATGTTCTCCTGAGTTCATGCGTCACTTACAACGTGACACCGAGTTCCGTGAGACTGCCCGTTATCCCGGTTCTATCTTGGTATCTCAAATGACTCCGGGCATTGGGGACATGAATCCGCCCCAAGTCAATCCGATGGCGTCTCAGTATTCCCAAGGTTTGATGGCTGGTCAAGCTGATACCTATGATGGGATGGCAGTAATGCCCACGGGGATTGCCTACCGTGGTGTCCGGTACTTCGTATCGAATAACTTGCCCAAGGCTAGTGTTACCCTGACCTACACCAATAACGGTGGTTTTGCTGCGGGTCCTGCTGCTCGGAATGGGGAACTGGGTATTTTCTTTGGTCCTCAAGCCATTGCTGTTGGGGTAGGTGGTGCTGGTCCCCAAATCCGTCTCAATAACAATGATGACTACCAACGGTTTGTCATTGCTATTTGGCACATGTTTGGTGACTGGGAACTCGCAGAAGAACGCTTTGTTACCGTTTGCCGTTCCTATACCACCTAAGAGTGAGTGTAATTAATCTCAACTTGGAGGATTTATGGCGGCATATCTCAAGGGGTTCAAGCCCCGCAACAAAGGAAGGGTGCGGTTTACTGGCATTGACGGTGCTAGTGCCATTGCTAATATCACGACCACTGCCTCTTCGGGGAGTCTCCCTGCCGCAGATGGAAGTGTCACTATTGCTGATGCAACCACTCCCACCGTGGCAAAACTACTAGAGTACTGCGTTGAATTAGAAACGAAGGTAGAGGCTATCCTCACTGCCCTTCGGGACATCGGCGCAATCCCCTCTTCCTAGTTCAGCCCCCACACCAATCCGTCTCCTAGTCCAATTACATCTATTGCTGAAAGTTTCGCCCTATCCCTAGGGCGATTTTTATTGACCATCCAAATGAGGGACATTGAACTGCAATATAGTATTTGGGTAGGAATTATGTTTGCATCGTTTGATGATGTATTGCGGAGTGGGGTAGACCTATTGCGTCGTCGGGGGAGTGATGACATTGCCCGTACCCGTGACTTCTTTTCTGGGGTTAGCAATCAGATCCGTAATGGGGCAGAGGCAGGATTACGGTCTGTGCAGGATGCGGGATATAACATGATGGATCGGGTGAATGAATTTGCCGCAACTACTGCGCCTAGAGGCTTGCGTCCCCTAGAAGAATCTAATCTGGGGATGGATGATTATCTTACCCTACAAGAAATGCAGAAGATGGGACTGAATGCTAAATACGCCGAGTATGGAGCTAATCAAGCTGGTGGATTGAAGTTTGATGTAGGAGATGAGAATAAGGCGTATCAACAGATTGTGAATCAATTCCCTAACATTGATGGAGATACGATGCGGGGTATGTATGCGGCTAAACAACAGGTGTTAGCCACTGCACCACAACGAGAACAAGAGGCTGCTGCCTTCCGAGATATGGCGCGGCGTCAAATGCGAGATGAAATGCTGCAAAGTATGCAGGGTAATGCCCAGGCTCAATCCTACTTAGATAGTCCTAATGTCAGTAATGCTGTAGTCACTGAAGGGGGTAGTGCTATGCCCGTAGACCCCGGTGAAGCGCAGATGGCTAAACTCCAAATGACTATTGACACTCTCAACAACATGAATGCCCGTGCTGCCCAAGAAAGTAGTGCCCAAGCTAAACGACTAGGACAACTACGCCAAGCACAACAACCTCAATATCCAACCTACAAAAATCGTGGAGGCAGTCGCGATTACTTCCAGTTCTAATTAGGTTGGGTATATTTAGGTATATTGGTTTCTTAGTTAATGATGGTATAACCGGAGGATTATTATGGGATTATGGAGTGCGGCTGATGACCTTTTGAAAAGGGCTAAAAGAACTCGACAGATTTTAGATCCAAGCAATATTCCATCTGGTCCAAGCTTAAGTGGAATCAATTTTTCACTTGGTGGACAAAAAGTTTCTACTCCAAATTATGGAGACACAATAGATGCGGCAGCACGGACTATTGGTAAGACTCCTGAAACTATGACAATAGGGGATGTGCAGCGTCTTAACAGGATGTATGAGGCGAGTGGTGGCAGTGAGAATGGGTTTGGTGCTCTTCCCTCAGTTCCGCAATTTGACCCTGTTAGCTTGCCCGCCCCTCAGCGTCAAAACATGGGACGCCTAAATAGAAATGCTGCTTTGGCAACAGGTGGTGCTTTGTCTGGTGCTGCTGCCCTAGGATATGCAGGCTCTCAAGGCGCATTTGATGATATTAGCTTTGACGATGTTATGGCTGGGTTCGGAACTCCCTCCGCACCTACTGCAACACCTCAAGTCACTTCCGGCGGCAATTCTATTGCCAATCGTACTCGACGCAATAATGTAACACCGACTGGGGAAAACGTTGTAATTGTAGAACCTGACCCGGTGACACCTCCTACTGTTTCTACCAGTACCCCTGCTAGTATCCCTGCTGCTCCCGTTGCCACAGGTAGTGATAGTGATGGAACATGGACTCCTGAGTATGGTGATACGTTGTATAGCCAATTTGATGGCGATTGGGATAAAATCAACGCCTTTGCCCAGTTAAATAACTTAAAGGATGTTGATAGTATCCTTGCCGATTACACGTATCAAACTCCTTCTCAGTCCTATCTCAATAACTATCTCAGTCAGCGTTAAAGGTAATTATGTATGAACAAAAGTTTTACTGTGACTGATGACGGGACTAGAGGTAATGTTATCCCCAAGTCCAGGGAAGAGGCTATTGCCGCTTTGAATAGTGGTATGGCAATTCCTGAAGAGTGGATGGATAGTGTGACAGATTCAGTCCCTAGTTATAAGACGCCCTCTCAACTACTACTAGACTATAGCCTCGATAACTTTACTCCTGGCTATACTAGGTAATGGTATAGTAAAGGCACATTGGGGTATTGATTGTTTCTAGCTAGAACAAATAGGTAAAGAATTATGGTTAAGATTGTTAATCCAAGTGATGCGGTAGAGGCACAACGCGGTTCGTTCAATGAACAGGTAGTGCGTAACTTTGATGGTAGTGGTAGTGGGCTGTGGTATGGTCGGGCTACTGTACCGTCTTCTGGGACTGTAGCGAGTTTAGACATTGTGCGTTATGCGCCCCAGTTAGACATTGCGGGGAATGCGGCGTTTACGATTCCTGCCAATGCATTGATTACCCGGATTGCGATGCATGTTCCTAGTGCAGTGACCTTAGGTGCTGCTACGGGTAAGTTAAAAGTAGCTACGGCATTAACGGGTGATACCTCGGGATTGTATCTATTCAGTCCTGCGGCAGTAAGTAATACGTTAGCTGCCAATACCGGGATTGAGTATACCGATAGTGGGTATACGGCTGGTGGTGTAACGGTTGGTAGTTCTGCTGTTACCTTCAAGGTGTATGCCACGGGTGGACAAGCTGCTGGTTCTGATGTTGCCTCTACGGTAACTGCTGCGGCGGATACGGACATTATTGTGGTGGTAGGTTTCATTCTACCTGACCGTCTATTAGTGCCCGACCAAGTATTCAAGAAACCTCAGACGTTGGTTAGCAATAACTACTAGGTTGATTGATTCCGGGTAACTGTTCTGCGGTTACCCTAGCAAAGATGTAATTGATTGATTTTATAGTGTGGGGCTTTCTATCGTGGATAGGATATGCCCCTCCCAAGTTTTAGGTTATTAGTTGAATTGAGGGTTAGAGTATGTTCAAGGAATACATCAAATACAATGGCATGGTCTACGAAGTTCGTAGTCGTTACTCTAACCTAATTGCGTACATAGACCCCCGCACCAAACAAGTAAAGACCATTGGCACGAATGGAGTGATTGCCTGTGACGATAAAGGTAATCCCTTAGAAGACGTTACTCCTACCCCTGTCCCCGAATCTAAACCTGCGGGACTAGAATTAAAGGTAGGAACTCCGGTGCCACCTTCCCCCAAGGTTGAATACCATAAGGTTAGCTTCAAGAATAACAGTGACGTTACCAGTAAAGAATTGAGTGGTAGTAGCAGTAGTGATAGTGGTGAAGAGACTGAGAAGTATAATCTGAATACTTTGAATGAAGGGGATGATGCCGCTATTCGTAAGGTAGCCCGAGCAGTACCTGGACTTGCGTACAAGACATTGAAGAAGATAATTGAACTACGTCCTCTGAATGGGTATGAGAACGTAGAGCATTTACAAGAAATTACGGGAGGAGAAATCCCCCGCAATTTGAAATGGAATACGATTGATAGTTATTTGGAATGGTAGGTGAAATAGTAGGTGGGGTTATTGGTCTTGGAATGTCTCAGGCATTTCACCCCAGGCGTAGTCACGTTTCTGAGGGCGGAATAGATAACCTCCTATCAATCCACCGGCAAGAGCACCCGCAGTGCGTACAGGGATTGTGTATTTATTGAGAGGGTCACGGAACGCACTGGGGATAGATGCAGTGACGTATCCAGTTCCTGCCCCGGCAAGTGCTCCACTCAATCCTCCGGCATAACGGTACCAGGGGATAGAACTAGCATTATGTTGTAGGGCTACTTCTGCATCTTCTTGTTGTAGTTCCTTGCGACGAATATCATTATTGTTATTGAGTGCTCCGGTTAGTGCCCCGGCAAATCCATAGGTATAAGGAAGGTCTTCTATTAACTCATCAGCAATTCCTCCTCCTTTTAAGCCTTGTCCGAGGACAGCACCACCAATGCCATACAATGCAGCATTACCTAGAGTTGATGCGGCTTGTGCCCATCCATTACGTTCTTCTCCCAGTCCATCCCCTGCTGCCATATTCTGTAACTGATTAGTGCCATACCCTAATGCAGCCAGTCCTACTCCCACGGGAATACCCCACTTCAAAGGATGTTGCATAGACCGGAAGTCATCTACCAGTCCACCAAATCCTTTTACATTGCCAAGGTTCTGTGCCTCTACATCTACTGTTTGCATAATCCATTCCTCTAAATAGTGTCAATACTCACAAACCTAAGTTAATAATAACTTCCCCGGTAATAAGGATTCTGGGGTGGGGGTGGATACTTAGGGAGGTAGGGTGCGGGTTCTTGGTCTGACCCGAATAGACTAACCACACCGACTGGGGCAGCAGCCGTTACACCGAGGGTGACAAGATTAGGTACACCATCAATCAATTGTGTCTTGGCAGTATTGACGGCATCTAATTGGGTTCGCATATCCTGAACTGCTTTGGCACGGGCAGCTTCTTCTGCTACTACCTGATTCTTAACTGCGTTGATATTATTATTGATTGCTTCTTGATTAATTTGGTTTTGTATATCTACTTGGTAGAGTACGTCTTGAGTAAGATTGCTACCATGAACAGTGTGAGAATATTGACTCTCTTTAGGGAATGCTCCTGCCTTGATTTTGTTAAGAAGTTCAGCGTTTACTACATCAATAGAATTTCTCCCTTCTCCTAATTGCGCCACAAACTCTTCACCTTTGGGCGTCAATACATAATCTATTTCTCCTGCACTATCTTTTATAACTCGATTGGGATAGATATATTCAGACTTCACAATATTCTTGACACTAGGAGACATCAGCCGATTATCTTGTGCCAGTAATTTTTGATACTGCCCCGGATAATGACTTTGCAGGTAACTCTTGTTAGCATCTGCCACAAGGTCTACATCGAGCTTGTTGATGATTGCCCATAAGTCTCGTGCCCTAATTGCCATATCCAATCCCTCAATACATACACCTACCCATACTAATATCTCAATGGGCAGAGAATACTGTCACTCTATTGCCTTTGCCTTACGGAATATGAATGGAGTGCCTTGCCTAGTCTTTGCCTAGTGTAATGATTGGACTCGGAGGTATTGTCCATACTACCAGCGAGAACGGACGGGGACTCTATCTTCCTCTTCCCGTTTAGGACGCATTGTATTGTATAGTCCATACCCTAGTGCCCCTGCCCCTACAGCACCCGCACCAATGGCAGCTAATTTACCGTAGTCTTTGAGGAAAGCACGGGTACGACTACCGAGTCCTGTTGTATCTGCCACATCATCAATGACATTATTGGGGACATCATCGGGAATGTTCCCTGTCACACTTACTCCCATACTAGGCATCCGACTAGGATTGAGTGACCGTAGTGGGGGAGTATTGGGGACTTCCCCTGTGGGTCCCATTTGCCGATTGAAGTCTTCAACACTTAATGTCGGTTCAGAGGAAGTCACTCTGACTAATGCCCCACTCGGTGTAATGGAAGGGAAATTCTGAGTCTGCCCGTTAACGAATGCGGATAAGGATGGGGCAGAGACTGAGGCAGAGGCTGCTTCGTCTAATACTCCGCTAGGCAAAGGCGTTGTAGTCATTCCACTCCCTCCTGCACTTTCTGCCATGACTTCTCGCATTGCAGATACAGGAGACGCACTACCCTGGGATGCCTGGATTCGTTTGGCGGCATTATTGCGGGCATAGAATGCCTTCTTTGCTTCTTCTATTTGTTGCTCCCATTCCGTTGCAGCATCATTATATCCTCGGTTAATACGCTTAATCTTCTCAGGGTTATATCCTTCTGGGTAGGGATAAGTGGCGTACTCACCCCCAACTGCTCGAACTGCATCTTGCTTTAGTCCACCGAAGTAGTTTAACTTTTCTTCTGCGGGGACAATGACTTCTCCGGCATCTACCATCCGTGTCCATTCTTTCTCTAGTAGAGGGTCAACTTGCTCTGCCATCCGTTGGGCATTGCGACGTTCTTTATCCGCCGCAGCAGCAGCAAATCGACTTTCTACTATCCCCTCACTCGGAACATTTGGATTCAATGCCTCCATCTTCTGGGCATTCAACTCCAATTGCCGTCCCGCATTCTTTAATGACGCTTCACCCTGCTTCAATGGAGTTTGCTCTAATGCTGCTTGATAGGTTGCTGCATACTGTCCCATCAATGTATCTAAAGCTTGCTTTCTTTGAATGAGGTCAGTATCTTCTATGCCACGATTAGCCTGGGCATTGATGGCAATAGCAAACTCATCAGACTTGCGGCGCATAGCCTGTAGACGGTCTAGGATTGTATTCTTATTATTCTTAGTAACACCGGCATAGTCATAGATAGAATCATTCTCCCCGGCATTTATTAGTCCCAAGGCAACATCTTCTCCTGTAATTGGAGTATCGGACAAACTAATGCCACCAATCTTAGTGTTAGCTATTTCAATATCTTGTTGGGTAATACGTCCTGTATCTGCATTACGGGCAGAATTTAATAGAGCTTCTTGGGTTTGCTTAGGTAACCTTTGGAATGCTTCAGAGTCAGGGTTGATTCCCATTTCACTATACTTCATCCCCTGTCCTTTCAACTCAGCCTTAGTAGGAAATTGAATGGGAGATTCTTCTGTGCTCAATCCTGAAGCAGCCTTCCTGAAGGTAGAACCCTTGGCAGGTTTATAGGCAGCAGTAGCACCCCCTATCATTTGTCCTAACTGAACTTGGGCATCTTGCAACTCCGTAATCGCTTGACTTGCCATCTCAGGACTAATATTGCCGAGGTCTAGTGCCTTTTGGATTTGTTGTGCCCGTTGTTGGATTTGTCCTTGTAACTTGAATGCATCATCAACAGGAGTGCCTTGCCAACTAACAGGGACTCTTGCCTTATCTTTCATGGCAGCTTTATCCGTAGCGGCTTGTAAAGACGCCTGGAGGTTAACAGGTGATGTTACTCCCTCATCTCCGTGGTCATAGTATTGGGTGATAGGGACAATATTGCGTTGGGCATTACCTATCAACCCATCTATTACCCTGGCTGGCACCATTGATGTCCGTGATGCACCAGCAATATGCATATCAGGAACAAGGTCTTCCCCAGTCATTAGATTAGTCATAATCGCCTGGGTGGGCAATCCCGTATCCGTGTCATGAACTAATCGCACCCCAATCCCTTCTTTCTGTAACTGATTAGCTTTACTAGAGATATACTCTCCTTTCTTACTGGTAGGCGTAAACTTACCAACTTTTCCAGTAGGGTCATAAACCTCTGCATATTGTCCAATGGGATTACCATCTTTATCTAGGCGAGTCCCCATCCGAATACTTAATGGCACTGACCCTGCTTTCTTATCCCACTCCATCGACTTCCGTAATTGGGAATCCCCCGTCCGACCAATCTCTCTATTGATTTCCTGGGCAACCAAGAAATCATTCATGGTATTTACTGCTCCCTTGAATTGCGTAGGAACAACACCCTGAGTATTAACATAATCTTCGTACCGATATACTTCGGGAAGTTGTTGTCCTCCATAGAGTGCGATGTCATCTGAGGGAGGGACAGGGACTACATTACTAAATTGTTTAGCTTCTGTGCCATAGGAGGCTGTACCCAATGAGGCGTTATCTTGCCAGTCAGATCCCCATCTCAGTAATGTGTCTGATGCGCCACTGGGGTCATACTCTCCTCCTTTACCAATGGCTCTTACCCCTGGAGTAGCATTGCGTTCATTCTCTGTAATCAATGCCATTGTGTCTGGGTCAGTGAAGTTCACTAGGTTGGCATTAGGATTAACTTCGCCATCTACAACGGCTTCACTCCAATGTCCTCTTCCCACTAGAGAAGGAAACTTAGGAATCTTAGCACGGTGAATAGTGTCTCCCTTCTGATAGCCTACGTAGCCATTATCAAAGAACATATTGTAGCTATTGGCTAAATTTTTACTGGGAATAACACCCGTAGGAATAACGGCATCTTCATAGGGATTATTGAGCATCCGAGTCTCATTGACCCCCCCTAAGAATTGATAGGTAGGCTTATAATCCAACCCAGACTCCGTATTAATCCATGCCTGGGGACTCGGTGCGATGAAGTTGCCTGTATTTGGTACATTCACGATGGGCACAGGAGGACGTTCTTTTTGTCCGAAACGACGCTTCCCATAGAGTGTTGTCTCAGGAAACCCTTCATTGAACTTACTGGCAAACTCCGCTTTATTATCCGCTTCATACTGGGCAGCAGCCCAGAACGGGTCTTTCACGGCAACCATCTGCTTAGTTCCCATGTCCCTAGCTGTCACCATTGGAGCCGTAAAGGGAATATGAGGACTACCAATCTCGACCCCATCTTGCCGTGCTTTATTGGCTAACTTGCCTGAATACAACGCAAACATCCACGGCTTCTGACTAGAAAGACGACGCATTGTTTGCTCGTCCCCCGCCTCCATTGCCTTATAAAATTCATTTAAGTCTTTTAGTGCTTGCTCTTCTAACTGACCCGCACCGTCATAGGGCAACCGACTATTGGTGTCTCGTATCTCTTCTACTACTCCTAATACATCCTGGGGATTTCCACCCCGCAATCGTCGTTGTCGCTCTAAAATACCGTAGGCACTAGGGCGTACTTGCCCATCAACAATCCCTGCCGGATTGAAGTTCGTGTCTTTAAACAATCCTTGATTCTGCACAAGATACGGCAACGTCTTCTGCTGCCATCTCCCCGTAGGCGGCAAGATACTAAGACGGTGATACATTGAACCCCGCCCTGATATTTCATCACTCATTCTCCCCGCAACAGCCTTAAATCCTTTACCTACTAAGTCACCGGGGTCAATATACGTTGGCTCAACCGGCATTGATGCATTGAGCGCATCATTGGCAGATAAAACAATCCCATTCTGTTTTGCATACTGAGTGGCAATATCATCTCCTAATCCACCACCATAATACGGATTGCTTTGGTATTGCATCTGCTTACCATCCCCTACAAATTATTATCTATCCATAATATGCCCTACATACCAAAGACTATAAGTATCACAATCTAATTACTCAAATTGGTAGGGGGTGCAAGAGTCGTTGCGCTACCTATCAACAAGTATTGCGTGGTAGTATCAAGGCAGTTGGTTCACTACTCCCATAACTGCCATGACTACCGCGTTTATGGAAGAAACAGTCACTACATCCCCGGTACATGCGCCTAGTACCCAGGACTCTGTCTCTTCAACTCAACTTGCCTTATTCTCTTTAGATTTACTTAATAACAATAACCTAAAGCAGACTAAGAATACCAGGGTTACTACCATTACCCGTCAGGGTAAGTCCCGGGTAAAGCAACGTCCGAGGGTTTATCAACCGTCTATAGCTTCCTTACAGGATTACAGTCTGACTGAGACGGAGAACATTCTTTGTAATCTCTGGCATTCTATTACGACGCAAGATGCCACTCTCTTCAGTGATACCCTCAGTGCTCTCACTCAATACACATCCAGTGCCCATTCCCTCTACATACTCACTGAATTACGGAATGCCTTACTGATAGATGAAAAGGCTTGGCTATTTACCCTGACCGATAATATGCACTGCATGAACTTATTATTCCCCACCCACAATGAAAAACGTTTAATCATTGACCACTACTTCTGTGATGTCAACGACAATTTCATTCTCATTGTTCTCTGTCTATTCTTCTACACTCTCCAAGTTATTCAATCTCCTTTCAACACCAGTGGTGCCACTAACCGTTGTGAGTACGGTAAATCCAACCAACAACGTCTAGGAGAAGTCGCATGAAGTCTAATCAATCCAATCAAACCAATCAAACTAAACCCAAGAAGAAAGGGGAACAACGTAATGACGTTGAACTGTGGCGTAAGTACATTGATAATGGTAAGCCTATTGCACTGCGTAATCGGTTAGTGGAACGTAACCTGAAGATTATCCATGACGTTATCAATAAACAATGTCGGATCAATAAGACGTTATCGGAGGTAGACCCGGATGACCTCTACCAACAAGGAGTGTTGGGACTGATTAGTGCCACGGAGAAGTTTGTCTTGGAAGAGGGAAACTACTTCTATAAGTTTGCCTATCCGTTTGTCTATGGACGACTGATGCAGTGGATACGGGATAAAAAACGTTTCATCCGTATTCCTGTCACTCAGCATGATATTGTCATGCGACATTTTAAGGTACGGGATAAGTTAACGAGTTTGAATGGGGAAGTCCCTACTCCTAAACAAATCTTTGACTACCTCGATGAAACAGACCAGATGGGTAGACCCCTATCCTATGAGCAATGGTTACGGATAATCCGTTCTTGGTTACAGACCCATGCCACCCTCTATGAAGATATGTCAGTGGATAAAGATGGTAACGGAGATGCTATCAGACTGGTAGACTCATTAACCTCTAAAAACTATCAAGACTACGAAGAACATGACCTCCTCACATTCAGTGGGAAGTATATCCAGAATAATCCTAGACTGAACTCTTTCATGATGCGGGTGAGGATGGATGCCTCCATTGATAATGAACGTCGCCCTCTCTTCAATGAAGTGTAATTCAACTTCAGTATGTTTGATAGACTATGGACTGAGACATTAAGAGAAGGGTGGTATTGACCGGGGGTGATTGAATGTATGGAATGTATGACAGGTTAAATGTCATTGGGCGTGACCAGTTGGGAGGTGCTGCACAGTTGTTGGTATCAACTGGGTATGCCCCGGGTGGATTAGAGGACGCAAAACAAATGCTGGTTGAATTCCAACACAGTGACCCCCGTACCCGGGCTGACATCTTAGAGTTCAATCAAGGGAAATCCCCTCGGGACTTCATTGATAAGTTAAGACGGTCTGTACAACGGCAGAAAGAACAGTATGCCAAAGCATTAGAAAGACAGGAGCAGGTAGGGGCAGGGAATAAGAAAACAATTAAGAACCCCGACCATTTCATCCCCGAAGAAATACCTAGTATCCTAGAACCCGTTAATTTTGGACGGGACATTGAGACACGGGTTAGGAATAAGGATGGGCAGGTTGTTAAGACAACACGATTGGCAATGCCAGTAGCAGAGGGAATTTCACCTTATCGGCGGGGAGTTATCGGTGCATTCGATGAAGGGATGCTGAACGGGTTTCTGAACCGGACGGGGATTGCCACTGAGTATGGGGGAGTACCTGGGCCTGGAGAAGTGTATTCCAAGGCAGTAGGAGCTAATTCTAGGGTAAGTAGACAGATTCCTCACCGTGGCTTAGAAGGTAAGGTATTAATTGAAGAAGTAGGGGAATTACCTTTCCCGGACTATACGATACCGGAGAAGATTGCGTTTGGATTAGGTCGTGCAGCAACTGACTTCTTTGGAGATGGGGGACGACAATTAGTGTGGGAGATGACGCCCCCTGATACCGCAGGACGGTTGGGGTCTATTGGGGTTGCAGGAAATCCTCGTGTAGGTTATCCTCAACCAGAACTCAAACCTTTAGTGAATGACTTGGGTGACCCCAAGGTATTTAAGCTGCCTGGGTCTACCCGTAATGCTCAGTTAGGGGCACTGGGTTCAATGGCGGCGATTGAAGGGATGTCCCTGATGTCCGGTAACCTCAATCCCCTAAACATTAAAGAGGGGATGCGTCCTAGTGGGTATAGTGCTATCAGCACTGAAGAAGGGGGTGACCCCCGTGTTTCAACTAATCCGGTGGGAGATATTCTACAAAGACATTTCCTGGGACGTAAGGGACGGATATTACCGTGGGAGCAATTCACACAGGAAGTGCCTGGAGTCAATTATGACGACTATCAACGATATAAGGAATGGCAATGGGGGAATGACCCTAATGACTTATTGAATAAGGCAACGGCAGGAGTCGCTAAGTTTACCTGGGATAAACCTGGAGGTGCTCCCCCTGGACTAGATGCAGAATTGAATGTGATGGGATTCGGTGTAACCCCGATGGGTGCAGCCGCCGCATTCGGTGCCATTGCCGCAGGGAATGCCATCAATCAACACTATGGGAATAAATCCTATGAAGAGTTCAAGGACCTGTTCAACCGGATAGAACGTGGAGAAGAATTAAGTGTAGAAGACCAACAACGTTATAAACGGAATGCCTTCAACCAAGTAACAGATGGTAGACGGGGTATGTACGTAGAGGGGGCACGGAACAATGTGAAGTTGAAAGACCTACAATTACAGGATAAGTATTTCGATGACTCTATTCTTAAAGGAATCTTGAATAAGATTGGTAAAGGCACTTAGGGGGGACTATGAACACACAAAATATTATTGATAGCACAGGGATACATCTGGGGAACTTAGGGGATACTCTCAAGTTTAAGTTGGGTGTCATTGGAGACACCATTGCGGATAACTGGGCAACTCGTTGGGATAAAGAATTTGATGGGCCAGCAACGGTTGGTGTTAGGGTTCCACTTGAGAGTGACACTAGAAATGTAGAGTGGCACAATATGGATGCTACCTTGCAAGATGAATTAAAGAATACAGGTGGCACTATAGGATTCGGAGAGCGTCCTATTGCGATGGCAGCACGGTATCCCCTCACCAGTGGTGCATTGGGAGTAGGGACTGTAGCGGGTGGTTATCTTGCGTCACGCTTTCTGGGTGATGGAGAAGGGAATGGTTATGTAATGACGGAAGGGTATGCAACCCC
>Ga0070750_10000370_pt1 | contig 25127 bp, 31 predicted proteins | sample VirMetDEL_Nov_24_FD_77013 | JGI IMG/M metagenome (GOLD analysis project Ga0070750, IMG submission 77013) | Aqueous microbial communities from the Delaware River and Bay under freshwater to marine salinity gradient to study organic matter... | ecosystem: Environmental > Aquatic > Marine >...
AGGGCCTTTACTTTTTTGTACCGCCCCTAAAGTAGCTCTAAGGCCTCCACCAACAAGACCCCCTACAATCGCAGCCTCACGGTATTCCTCTATAGCTTCGGCGCTATCAATCTCTAGCCCCGCTTGAGCGCGCTCCATCATTTGCTGCCCGACTTCAGTAAGCGCTTCAGGAGCAGCACCCCCTGCATAACGACTGCCTGTACGCACAAACAACCCTGTTAGGCCCTTTACGCCTGCTCCTATGGGGCGCAGCGCTCCTCCTAGCAATATCTTGTCAGCAATACCTTCAAGCACAGACTGCCCGAACGTAGCAGTAAGCGCTGCGCCGACATCTACACTAGCTCTATTTCCTGCCGAAACCTCATCTTCTTGGCGTTGAATGTTGTTACCAAACAAAATAGGCGCACTTGCAGCACCAGCCGCCAACGCCCCAACTCCAAACCCCGCTACGCCAGTAGCACCCGCAACCAAAGGTGCCGCCGCCGCTGCGCCTAACCCGATACCTAGTTGTGGTAAAGTCTCTCCAAAACTTTGAGCTGCGAATTGCCCCGCGGTTTTTAGACCTTTAACATCTGTAGATTCTAACCGTTCGCGGTCGTCAATTGACAGTTCGCCCAGACGTTTACGCGCTTTTTCTTCTGTAGCTTTGCCGTAGTCTTCAAGAAACTCAAACCCGGTTTCTTCCCCTAGAGTACCTACAGTTTCCCCAACAGCACCTTTTATTTGCTGATATCCACGGCGCAGCCCGCCACGGAACCTACTTTCCTGCTCTATATCTAGATCTTCCCCAAACGCTTGTTTGTAGTTTTGGGAAATAGTTTCCCGATCTTGCTTTATTACATCGGATATAAACGCAAAATCTTCATCTGTAGGAGCATCTCCAGCATGATTAAACTCATAAGATTTACCAGTTTGCTCATCTGTGTATTGGTACACACCCATATGTGGCCCCCTAAAATGTTATTAATTTGAACCTTTAGAGGGTGTGTCCATTTTAGTCACCCCCGATTCTCCAATCGGTACACCTATCAAACTCCTGCCCATTTGCCTGTACTGCGTTGCTTGATTTTCTAGGCGGGCGGCAGCGTTGGGGTTTGTATCTTTAAGCATAGTGGCTTGGAGCAACGTGTCGTCAGCGAGCTTTATATATTCCATGCCCCTAGAAATACTTTGATTTGCTGTTAAGCCGCCCGACCCTTTACTTTTGCCAGCAGCTATTCTTTGCTGCAACGTCAGTATTTTTAGTTTGTCAGCGGAGTAGTTATCTTGGCTATCTTGTAGAGATTTTGTCCCTACTTCTATAGCTTTAGAAAATCCATCAGGCCGACCTTTCATAAGTTCAGCACCTGCACGAGCTAACGACAGCCATTTCTCTGTGGAGCGCCGCTTTTCCCCTGCGGCAAGCATTTTAGCTAGTTCACTTTCTAGACCTCCAGAGCCTACTGTAGGGGTCGTAGGGGTCGTAGGTTCGGGAAGTTTTGGGTCGCCTAATACAGGTTTAAGGCCTTCAGGGCGCTTTTTAGGCCGCGTTGCTTCAATGCCCGCAGGATCATTGCCCATTATAATCGGATTAGCTTCTGTACCCGAAGGTATGGGTTGAGTAAGAGAACTAGGCATATCAAAGCTGGCCTCTTGCAAAGCCTTTGAAGTAACGTCTGCAAGGTCAAGGTCTGTAGGTACGTTACTTAACTCACTGGGTATTTCTTTGAGTTGTCTATCTAGTTCAGCGATGCTTTCTCCCATAGCTATGTTATCTGCTTGAGGAAAGCCGTATTGACCGGGATCTCCTCTCAGATCAGTGCTAGTGGGCGGCATAGGATTAGGCATATTCAAGCCCTGCTCTCTAGCTGCCGCCGCTCTTGAGAAAGTATCGCCTACCCCAATACTTCTCTCACCAACTCTAGGTTCTATCGGAATGAATGGCACATAAGGCTCAGATGGGGCTTGGGGTGGTAAAAGACTTTCTGTAACCTGAGCAACCTCTTCTGGAGTTCTATCATCACCCACAAGCACGTTATCGGGATTCACCATACTATATTCTGCGGCAAACCCCATCCGATCTTTGCGGCTTAGGTCATCATAACTCCCCGCGTTGTCTATGGCTGCTTTGTATCGGTCTTCTAAAGCCATCAATGCTTCGTCAACAGTTTCTGGAAGGGGAATAGATTTTTTTGGAGACCCCTCTGCCATTGGCAGGTTTCCCCGCATCACCTCACTCATAGTGGCTCTAGGATCTCCAGAAACCATAGGGTTGTAAGGGGTAGCCTCCATCGCAGCCAACGCCGCCGCAGCTTCTCCCATTGGACCGCCTTGATTTTCTGCGAGAGACCTTGCTTGCATCATCTGTTCCATCTTTGAAGGGCCATCAGACGTAGCCTGATCGCTTTGAGACTGCGCAAGTATTGCCCTGCCTCTTTCTACAGGATTTTTAATATCAGATAGAAGTTGTGTAAAGTTGCGGGGTTGACCTTGCGGAACAGCCTGCGCCATCGCCATGTCTTCTTGGGAGATACGTTGGTCTGTTGTTAAATCAAGACCAACAGTTGGGCTTACATCACTAATACTTGGTCCAGATAAATTAGATCTTTCTTCCGCTCTTGCTAAAGGATCTCCACCAAATTCATCAAACGCAGGACTCATTGCGTCTATCAACGCTTGCTGCTGGTTGATCGCTGGCGCAGTTGCTTCTGTAAGTGTATCAGGTCTTTCCCCACCCAAACCATAATCAGGTGGCGTTGCGTCACGGGCCTGTGGGGTTGACAACTCAAGCGGGTTAAAGGGTCTATCTGAGCTTAACACAGATTCAAGAGTGGGAGCTTCTGGAGATTCGTCAGCCATTGTGGGGCTTAAAGATTGAGTGGAAGTAGTAGCGTCTGGGCTTTTATTCATAGATGCCTTAACGGCTTCAGCTAAATATTCGCTTACGGGCCGACTTAAAGCATCTTTTACTTCGCCATTATCAAATACAAAGTAACCTCTTCCATCATACTCTACTTGAGTCCTACCCCCCTTAGCCATGCGCTTCACAGAGCCACCACCAGCCATAGCAGCCAAGCCGCCTTCTGATGGATCGATCTCCGCCATAGCATCAGGAGCTTCTGGCATAGGCATAGTCTGTTGGGGTGCCGCTCCAGAGTTCTGCACCATGTCCGTCTTAGGTGCCATGTTCTGAGCTAACGCTCCAAGCCCAGCTTGTGGCATTCCAGATGCGGCAAGTACATCTTCAGCAACGGTAGAGCTTTGCTGTTGCGCGTTCTGCTGCTGCTCGTAGTCAGCCTTAACTCTTTTGCGGCGATTAAACTCACTCAAAACAAGATACTGGGGGGCGCTGCCGCTAGGGCTTTCCATTTCCTTAGCGAGTTGATCCTCAGAAAAGCTCTTGAGCCTGTCCTGAATTTGAATGACGTTCATCATTATTGAAGACCTTTATATAAACCCAATGCAGAAAGCCCCGTACCCAAAGCAGCTTGTGTTGGGTTATAAGGCTGGAATGTTGTTTGCGTTCCCGCACTTTGCACAGGCATGCCTCGCATGATTGAGTTTAAAAAGTTCAATTGATCTTTTCCATAATCACGTTGCGTAAGGAAGTCTTTATATTTCAAGTCAAGGCCAGCTTGCTCCTGTCCACGCGCTCTTTGCCCAATACTCTCAAGCATCTGAGCAGCTTGTATATCGCCCGCTCTTGCTGCTTCTTCCAAATCTGCAACTTGTCGGGCCTGATCCGCAGAAAACTGCATAGTATCCAACTGAAACTCACGCTGCTTCATCTGCTCTGCCGCAAGTTCTGCCGCTTGATCTGAAGTAAACCCCATTGTTTCCAATTGAAATTGGCGCTGGTTCATATCCTCTTGAGCTTGAGCCTTCTCAATCTCCATCCTAGCGTCTCTGTCTGCCTCAAAGGCAGCGCGACCTTCTTTAAAAGCGGCCTGACGCTGCTCTGCCTCAAAGTCGCTCATACGGTCTAGCATTTCACCTTCAGCTACCGCTTGCATTACAGCCGCCCTAGAGCCGCCGAACGCCCCAGACTGCACTGCATCTGCCGCACGTTCTTGTGAGGCTCGCCTGAAGTCCTTACGCATCCCCTTCTTACCGCGCCGAATAACGTCCTGAACATAGGGGTCCATGTACTCGCCACGCTGTTCCCCATACATCCCCTCGTCAGTAAACTGCGCGGCATCTTGTTGGCCTAACTCTCCAGATGCCTTCATTAAATTTTTGCTGGTTTTCCCATATGCCTTCGTGTTCTGCTTGCCCAGCTTGCCCGCAGTTCCAACTAAACCCTTCGATACTTTGCCCCCATAGTCGGCACCCGGAGTTCCTTTTTGGGCAATGCCTCTTACCATTTTATCAGAAGCTTTTAAATCGCTCTTGCCAGCAGTCGCCAACCGTTTCTTTTTGTACGGCTTGTACTTACGCTTCGACTCCTTAGTAGATCGCTTCATAATGTCTTCAAAATAAGGTCTTGCGTATTCAGGAAGGTCTGTTTGAACTACTGAATCACTGCCGCCGCCGCCTTTACCCATTTCTCAACTCCATCTTGTAAGCAATATAATCTGGCTCCCACCCATATTTTGAGAGCCACCGCGCCCAACCCTTACGGCCATAACCTTCAAGGTGGCTACAGCCCGTTTGGATTGCGTAGTCTTCCATAGCCTTCTGAACCAGCGGGAGCCATAGCTTCATCTTGCTGCCGCCCATCCAGTCTATAGCTAAGGCCTGTTTATTCGGGTAAACAATAACCCTCGTCGTAGCAGCGGCAACAATATCATCGTCTACTGTTGCAACCCATAGTAGGTAGTTTTGCTCCATGACAGACTCAAACACATCATGTACGAAGAACTTCCCCTTTGACGTATCTATAGACTTGCCAAGAACCTTAGTCACCTTATCCCATATCTCAGGGACAGTGCTTATTGGAACATACCTAAAATCTACTTTCGGTTCGCTCATGCTGGCAGCATCCCCCCAGCGCTAATCTTTGGCGGCTGCTCAGTAGTTCCAGTGCGGGCTTCACGCACCCTATCCATCATTTCATAAAGCTCATCAGACCCAGCCTTGGTTGACCCGTTACCCAATCCACTAACGACATCTCCGGGCACTATGAACTCCTCACCAGACAGCAATATATCTTGACCAGTGCTGGTGTTTTCGGCGGGAACCAAGTCATCCATAGCATCTCCGGGCCCCTCAATGAGGCCTTCGTTCATGTCCTCAATGCCCTCAAACTCACCGCGTTGAACACTCTCCACCAAGTCCTTAAGTGCTTCTTCTCCAAACTTCTGCACAAACAGCGCCAAAGCCATTTGGTCTTCTTCGTCTGGCTCGCCGTCCTCAATAGCGTCTACTGCATCCATAATGATCTCTTTGTCATTAGGTGGCTCATCGTCCATTTCGGACATTTCCATATCGTCGAACTCATCCATGTCATCCATGTCATCCATTTCGTCGAACTCGTCCAACTCCCCACCTTCAAAGTAGCCATCGACATCATCCATATCATCGAACTCGTCCATCATGGCGTCATCTTCTGCGATACTGCCTAGACCCCCCTGCTTTACAGGTGCCGAAAAGCCCATCATGGTTGGGTTTTGATACCCCGCTAAGGAACCACCCTGTGCGTAGTTGGTGTCAAACCCATAATCGTATTCTCTACTGCCGCCAGCGTCCCCGAAACGCACCCCGCTATCATCTGGTCGAGCATCTATGTCGCCCTCAAACTCATACTCTTCTGGCTTATATTGTGGGGTTGCAAGGTCTTGCCCTATTATGGACCCGATTCCTTCAGCGCTCCCAAGATAATCACCACCAGCCCTGCCAACAGCTTTTATCCCCGCTAACTCTTCTCCAGTGTTGGCGGGTGTGTATTGCGCCTTGCTAACATCTAAAAGCTTTTCTCCAGCGTTACCGCCTATCTCAGCGCCTCTGCCACCAAGCATACTTTGGGCATCTTGGCCCTCGACCGCTGCACTCCCCGCTTGCCCAGAACCCATAACAGACCCAATAACTTTGCCGCCAGCAAAGGAAGTAAGGCCAGTTTTAATTCCCTCTTCTAAACTACCCGTCTCAGCAAAACGACCCAAGCCAGACCCTACTGCTCCAGCCACAAGAGGTGAAGCTGCTGCCGCTATGCCGCCCAAAGCTCCTGTTCCAGCAAGCGCTGACCCAACAAGACCGCCGATCAAAGGTAAAACCATCTTACTTTCCTCATTAGTTCAATTGAACTTTATCATTAGACTGCGAACTTTTCCAGCCTTATCCTTTTTGAAAATGCGGCATGTCTACAAAGGGTGTTCTATCTTGAGAAACACGCAACTTAACATAGTCATTGTAAGCCTCTAACATAGTGCCATCCCAGTCCAAGATGTTATCGATATGCCAAGCACCGCCCCATTTAAGCTGCTTAACGCCCATGTCCTTAGCGGTCTTCACAATCGCGTCACCTACATCATCGTAAAACTTCAACTCCCAGCAAACTCTAGGGCCAAGGAAAACCATAAAGTCGAAAGCCATTCCATCCAGATGCTTACTCTTCATAGTCTTTGATGCGCCAGACTCCACAAGGGAGCGCTGTTCTTCGATAGTTCTCAGGCCACCCAGATTAGGAATGCCAAAGTCATATGGGGTGTTGTGTATCGCTGTGCGAACCAAGCTATACAACTCTTCATCAATACCTTCGATACGATCTAAGCTGCGCTGACTTAACTTAAAACTCATTTCTTTAACCCCTTCATCGTTCTGATCCCGAAGCTAGCAGCAATGGAAGCATACATCCCCCACTGCACCCACATCGGGCAGTTTGCCAAATTATCAAATCCAACACGCATAGCATCCTGCAAGCTTGGGAAAAAATTGGCGCAAAGAATAGCTACAAAAACTATAGTCCATAGCTCATCTTTCCAAGAATCCTTTGAGGCTTCAATGGCTGACTGTTCCCAGTCCATCTCACCAGTAGCTTGCTTGAGCTTAATCTCAGCGTTGGCTTTCTGAACGGCGGTCTTACCGTCTATGTAGCTGGTAGCTAGCCCACCTAAAGCACCTATGACTTGCCCTATCATTTCTCAGACCCCAGCCAGACCGCAAACGCCCCTGTAAGTGCCCCCGAACAAATTGAAATCATTGCGGATTGCTGCGTTGACAAATCGTCAAGACTCATTCCCCATTCCAAAACTCGAATGTACATTACTGTCATGACCAGCATCATAAGCCGCGGCATGATCTTCCAAGCTAGTATCTTTTCCATGTCAAACCTCTATGTTTAACTTCGTTCCCTGCGGACGATCCGCGTTAGTCTTGCGCCCAAACCTATCATAACTTTCCTGCAAATCCAATCTCTGCTTTGCTATGGCCTCTAAATGGCTATGGTTGGCCCTGTGCTCTTTTTCTACCCTCTGCTCCACAAGATGAGTTTCTATGCGCTCACGGGCTCTCGTTTGGGCGTGTATATCGCTCCCCACATTGAATGGTGAACTGCCTACGCCGCTTACTCCATCAGACATCACGCTTCACCGCCACCCAAACAAAACCAAACAACGCCCCAACACAAAGCAAAAACAAAAGAAGGCCCGCACACCATGCGATAATGGTTTCTTTACGTTCGATGCGCCTGTACATCGCGTCCTTCTGCTTCTGACGGATTTCGTTTTCCATGCGAATAAGCTCTTGCCATGCGGACGGGCCAAGTGTTTCAGAGATCATCTTGCGAAGATCATCACGCATGTTCTCACGTTGCTTCTTCTGGACAAACAACTCCATAGCTTGTTGCTCTATATTGCCAAAACTCTGATACCACTTAGGGTTTTCGATTCTCTTGGCCGCAAAGTCGAAATCAGATATTGCTTTTGACCAGCGCCCTAAATCGCCCGCCATACCTTCTAGATCCCTGCCAATCTGGCACCCCTTACGAATGGCGTTAAACGCGGCTCCTGCGGCCATGATTGCTGTCGCTGGGTCTATCATGTCTCACGAAAGCTCCTTGGGCAGTAATAATCAGGGTGAACTCTATACACACGCTTATGAGGCGCTCCGCAACTATAATGACACGCTTTATAAAACCAACTCCCATAGTCCCTTATAAAAACGTGCCCGTACCCTATAAACACAAGGGTGCAAAGCATCCTACCTCTCCATAAGCCTATCTATTTTTTCTTCGATTCTATCGAACCGCGATACAATTTGAGCCATAACTGTAGAGCTATCAGACTTCGTAACGTACTCCCGCGCCATCTCCTCACGGGTTTTATTAAGAAGGATTTGAACCCGTCTTAACTCGTCATGCTGAGACTTTGCCCACCAAGCGATAAACCCGATAGCGGCAGTTAGCCCCGCACTCCAAAGATCTTCCATGCCCATAATCTAAGTCTCCGCAACGTGCGCGGCGTATGCCGCTTTAACCGCGTCTGTATGAACCAACTCACAAATACCGCGGATGTAATCGCTCTCGTTCGACGCATCCATATCGGGCGCAATCACTTTACGTTTATGCTGCCTACCTATTTCAACACCATCTTTCTTGACCACCAAATCTGTCCGCACTTGTACATGCCGAAACGGGCCAACAATCTGAACAAGCTCTTCTACGTTTTCTTCAGTTAACGCCATTATGTATCCTCATCCGTCATGTAAGAAAAACCTATTCTAAAATCGTCACCAACGCCTATCGTATTTGCGTCTAGCGTATTCCAACTTGTGTTGGACTGAGGCGATAGAATTTCGCAATAAGAAAGATTTGCCCCGTTAATTGTAATGTGAGGCGTTCTATCCAAGCCGTAGTTAATACCTTGAAGCATTACGCTTCCAGCAAGTCTTTCACCGTTATCTGTAATACTGGCACTTAAATACGGCAAACTAATTCGGGCAGTTCCACTTGGAGAGCTAACCGAATCCACTGCTAATTGACCTTGAACATGAACAAGTCTGCCCATACGCACGTAACCCAATGCGCGGGAACCAGTTGTTAACGTAACGCTTCCACTGGTAGCGGGAGTAATTGTTGCATCATATGTTCCTGTTTCATATGGCATCGGCAAATATTTCCAAGCCACCCCGTCACTCACACGCAACCCCTTGCTGTAACTACCGCTGGGTACTGAGTCATATATGATTGTGCCCTCTTCTACCGCTGGTAGCGTAGCACTAGTAAACTGAGGCACGGGAAGTCCGCTAGTATTTTCAGAGGCAGTGCCCGACTTGATCCTAAGATTTGTTGCTTGCTCATACACCGTTCCTACTTCGACATCGGACGTACTTGTAGGAACATCTGTAAGAACAGTTGTTGTAGCCCTGCCCTCTCCGGGGTTGTCCATCCTAGTAATGTAGGTTGCAAAGTCTTGTATTACTCTTTGAAAATACGCTTGGCTGTATTCTCTAGGGGGTATCGGAAAAAACGGCGCTGGAGTTCTGCGTGTCATTATCTTCTTCCGTCTGTTCTTACATCAATCCTTGGAGTGCCAAGCCTCCAAGTCATCTCAGTTTCGTCAGAGGAAATCTTGAACGCGAAACTCCTACCCCTTAACCTCATGTAAACTTGATTTGTAAACTGCTCCACAGGAGTAGTTGATGTTTTTGTGACAGCCTTATCATTTTCCTGCAAATAGGCACCGCCCGGAAAGTTCCTAGCTTTTACAGTGAAGTCCGCTGATGGCGCTGTTGACGTAGAGTTTTCAAACGTGAGATCTGGAATCATTCTGCCTATAAAGGCGAAGTCATCACCATTGCCTATGCTCATTTGACTAGACTCAATGAAAGAGTTTATCGCAGCGGCAGGGGATGTAGAGCCATCATCAAAACCTTTTTCTTGGTAGTAAAGAAGGTTATCTGTAGACGCCGCCACTGGGAAGTCAGATATTGATCTATCGGCCCAAGCGGTTCGCGGCAAGTCTCCGTAGAACCAAACAGCGTCTTCATAATTATACGCTACATATTTGTTATTTTCCTGACTATCCGCAGAAGGATAGAACCACCACACCTCGCCAAACTCAGAGTTGGCGGCAGCAATAACTTTTGCTTTTTGAGATGCGTTAAAATCATTAAAAACGTAAGATCTAACAGAACATATAAGCCTATTTACAGATCCTGAGTAACTATAAAACTCTCCTGCACCCATCCAGTAAACCGTGTCATCTATGTTAATGACAGCATTTTGCCCAGCGATAGTTAAGTTTTCTGAGATCAACCTCAATCCAAAGTAGTAAGGATCTCCAAGATATTGGAGTGCATATAAGGATATATCCGTAAACACTAACGTGTCGTTTCTAGTTTCAACAGCAACGACTATCTCATTGCCGCTACCCATAGTGAGGCTACCCGCTGAATTTGAGGTATCTGTAACATTCCAATCAAGGGAAGTATCCCCTTGGGAACTAAAGCGTATAAGAAGGGGGTTTTGGACGCCCACATTAAACTGGTCATCACAACCAAACGCTATAACGTGCCTCTCTACATTTGAAACAAGAATTTGATTAGCTATAGTTGGCGGGTTTACTGAACCACTTAAATCAGAAAGAGAAACCGCCCTAGATGCAACGCCAGTTGATTTGATCCAGTAATATATATCCCCCCCTCTAGGGTTTATGTAGAGGTTTTCGCCAAACGTATCATGTGACCAAGTTCGCAGAACGCTCTCAACGGCAGATGTAATTGGTGACGCAGACCCCCATGTCAACCTTCCCCACTTACCCGCTCCCCAGCCCGTGCCCGTAACAACTGTGTCTGCTCCAATAGGAACTTGATTGGCAAGCGCTGTTGTCGTGATCGTGGCGGTTATGTTTGCCCCAGTCGCCGTTGCGTTTGCGCTAAGTTCAAATGTCGTTGCATCTGTAATGCTTAGAACTGTTGTACTGGCAGGAATACCCGTACCCGAAATCGGCGCTCCAACAACCAACACACTCGTATCATCCATAGTGCAAGTTGCGTCTCCGCTGGTAGTGTCAACGGTACTGTCTGTAAACGTGTTCTTGCCGTTGCCTGTGTCGCTTGCATTGGCAAACACATATGTCGGCGTATAACCCGCTTCTGTTGTTATACTGGAAACAGTAGCCACTTCTCTAGCATCTATGAGGAAATTATTTTCATCAATTACAGACCTAATCAAATATTCTTGGTTTAAAACAAGCGCCGTTACATTACCGCCAAGCGTAGCTGCATTTGAAAGCGTGGTAAAACCTCCAGACTCCAACCCGTGTGCGGTTCTAACCACCTTTATAGTTGCACAATCTACAGCATCAGAAGATGAATGAGAGGCCGCAGTAGTCCCACTAAAGCCCCTTGTACAATTTGCGAGATTGTTTGAAGAAATCTCTCCATAAAATATAATTTCGTTGTTAATCTTAACAACACCGCTTTCGGGAAACCCTGTCGTTGCGGTCAATGGGATTGAAACATCTTCCGCGGTTACACCCGCGCTAAGAGTGTTTGGCACCTTTGCGCCTAGAGTAAAGTCCCCTACAAATGTGCTTTCTATGGGCGTGATGTCAAAAAACGCACCACCATCTTCAATGTAATATTTTTGGTTTGTGCCAACGCCAATAAATCTTTCGCCATCAAGCGCCTTCCACGGCTTTAAGTTTCGACAGGTGCCCAAGAAATATTCGCCAGAAATCTTTTCCCAGCCGCCTATTTTTTCAGGAGCGCCAAGCCTAAACCTTATTTTATCCCCATCGAACCAACCGCCTTCGTTACTGTAAGATGTAACTTCTCTGTTGATCCCCGCCCGAAACTGTAACTTTTGTAACGGCATACTTAACCTCGCGCATTTTCTAGCTCAGTAATCCTAGCCTCAAGCTCTTGAATAGTTTTCACAAGAAGTGGAACGACTACAGAGTGGTCAACACCCTGCATTTCTGCGCCGTCTTTCTCTCCAGATACCGCTTCAGGACACACCTCTTGAAGCTCATGCGCTAAGAACCCCTCAACTGTTTTGCTTGGGTCAGATTTAAAAACGTAAGTGGCGGGTTTAAGCCTTAGAAGCCGCTCTGTGGCGTTCCAACTATACTCCACGTTTTCCTTCAAACGATAATCAGAAGTTGTCAGGTAGCTAGTGCTGGTTGAGTTAAGGCGTATTCTGCCTATTTCTCCATTCGTATTGTAGAAACGGGCTGCATATCTAGTGGATGCAGTAGCCCCCACTGAAATAGCAAGTTGGCTATTACCATCTGTGGCATCATTAACAATCGCCACCCCATCCCGAGAAGCGCTTGGAACAAGGGCAGTGTTATAAAAAAATGCCTGCCCTTCATGGTCTAGTACAAGCTTACTTGACCCGTCAATTCTCAGTTGAAGTTTAGAGTCTGTATGTGTATTGTCTCTATCAGCTTCAAGGCGCAGCGCATTATCGCCTAAAACTAACGCTCCATTCATGTTTCCAGCATCAGTATCTAAAAGCCTGTATTGTGGCTCAGCGCCTTGCATTTCAAAGGTTGAATCCGCGTCTAAGGTTACCAATACTGCATCATCTACTTTGAGTTTTATCTTGCTGGCAGAAACCGCATCGTCAATGTCTGCTTCAATTCTAAGTGAATCATTGTCTAGGACAAATTTCCCAACATTGCTTGTGTCCGAATCCTCCATTCTAATTATTGGATTGTTTCCCGATACAGTAACGCCACCACTAATAGTTTCAAATACTTTGCTGTTGTCGTAGTATAGATCAACACTGTCATTAACATTCATAGTAGCAAGTGTTTCTGTTCCCGTATCACTACGAAAAGTAATTGCGTTGCCCTGAAGAAAAAAAGTTCCAATAGTGTTTACTATGCTTTGATCTGACCCAGAGCTTGATATAGTAAGGTAATCTCCACTGCCAAAAGTGGCCTTGGCATTGTTTGCGAACTCAAGCGCATTGTCTGATCTGTCAAATACAATATCACGCCCTGCTGTCTCACCATCAAAGTTAACATCACCAGTAAATGTGGTTCCTGCCTTCAGAGCGCCCCCCGCTGCATCTACGTTAGTGGCATCCGTTACGTCTGCCCCTGCCTCTATACCATCAAGCTTTGCCCCATCTACCGAAACATCACGCCCGTCCACTGTTCCTGAAACAGTCATATTCCCTGTCAGCACAAGTGTAGTTGTATCTACAGTAACCGTTGTCCCTGCGTTAATGTCTACTGTCGGGGCATCAATCTGCAACTCAGTATCTGCGGCTATATCTAGTTGCCCGTCAGCGCTGGAAGAAACAGACAAAGCAGCATCTCTAAATTGAATTGTAGGATTTCCACCGCCAGTTTCGGTAAGAAGCAATCCTGTGTCCGCGACATGCGTTAGCTGTATTTCGCTATCTGCGCCAAATTTTATAACCGCCCCGTCAGATGTAAGGCTGACATCATCTCCAACTGTCAGGTCATCATCAACAAACAAATCTGGAATAGCCAAGTCTTGCAGAGTATCGTAGACAATTGCGCCTGAACCCCCGCCGTCTGTCACGATCATTTTCACTTGTCCGCTTGCAATGGTAACATTCGCTCCACTGCCCTGACTTATTGTAATAGATTGGCTACCTGTAGTTGCGTTCTCTATAATCCATACTTTGCTGACCGTATTGGGGGCTAAAGTAATTGTACGAGTTGCAGTGAGATCCGCACTTGAAGCAATCTTCAAGTAGAATGATCTAGCCGCGTCAGCCGCCCCATCTGCCATAGTTATGGTAGTATCGGAATCAGCAATTGTTTCAGTGCCGTAACTAAAAGCTCCAGCAATTAGTTCTAGGTTTGTGTTGGTTGTATCGCCCCAAGTACCAGACTGCTCACCTGTTGCGATCTCTTCAAGTCTTAAATTATTCACATATGAACTTGGCATGTCTTTATCCTATGCAGCTATATCATCCCAAGATGGATCTTGGTTTGGCGTTATATCCCCATAAGACGGGGTGTTTGATGGAGTTATACCAGAATAGTTTGGATTTTGCGAGGGAGTTATCGCAGAGAAGCTTGGAGACTGAGAAGGTTCAATTGAACTATAGTTGGGATCTTGATCTGGGATAATCATACCCCAAACCAAAACAGTGCCTACCTGACCAGTCGCAGCTACACCCGTAACAATAGCCGAAGCCCCACCAGTGCCAGTTACAGTGCCTACTTGGCCCGTCCCAGAAAGATTAGTGCCACTTACGTTGACGGTAACAAATATCCCAACATCAACAGAACCTACTTGTCCTGTCGCGGCTACTCCCGTAACGCTTACGTCCGCATTTGCATTCGCGTTGACAGAACCTACTTGTCCTGTCGCAGATACCCCCGTTACAGAAACATCTTTTGGTATAGACGCAGTAACAGAGCCTACTTGCCCTGTCGCGGCAACGCCAGTTGGAGAAACATTCGCCGCCGCCGTTATCGTGACAGATCCTACAGCACCTGTTGCAGACAGACCTGTAACACTAACATCTGCGTTAGCCGTTACCGTTACACCGCCTACCTGACCAGTGGCCTCTACACCTGTGACCGTGGTATTAGCGTCAGCCGTGACCGTTACGCCACCTACCTGACCCGTTCCCGCAACACCTGTAACAAAAGCAAGATTATTAAGCTGGTTAAATTCGGATATTGAAAATTCTGAGAGGGATGAAAAACCTAGCATCTATCCCGCCTCTAACGCATCCAGCCTAGCTTTGATCGAAATGTTTTCAGCCTCAAGTGTTTCAATCTTAGCCATAGCCTCTTGCAATGCCTTGATGGATTTCATGTACAACACAGAGTATTTTACAGAAAGATATTCTTCTTGGTTTCCATCGGCGTCTAGTATTGGATTGTCTTCGTCATCAGTCTTAAAGTGCTGCTTGACTAAACCATTCATACCAGAGGCTTGAAGATCCTGAGCGATAACACCTAATTTATCAGGTGCATCTAAACCATCTTCGATCATAGAATATTTCTTGATCTGTAATGCTTTGATGTCGTCCCACTGCGAGCCCGAAGCTATAATGTTTTCTTTTAGGCGTTCATCTGATGTGCCACCGTAAGAGTTAGTGGCAGACTGGTAGTCACCGTTTTCTTCTATTTCAGATTTAATCGTGCCACGCCTTTGATGCCGCCAAACGTGATCACCGCCAGTTCCATCTCTAACCACTACCTGAGTGTAGGTATCATTAGCCCCAGCCCCCGCATGGTTAATAGTTAGTGATTCTTCAGCCGCTCTGTATACGTTATTTTCAGAACGATTTACCCGAATCCCTCCCGCCCGAAGAAACAAATCATTCGTGTCCGAAAGCTGCATTATCCCTTCATTGCTAGAAGTCTCATAGGTATTAGTAACAGGGAAAAAATCCAGATTCCCGTTCCCACTAGTGTCATCACCCCTAGCAGACATGCCGCCCCATTTAGTGGTGCCACTCGAATCGTTAGTTTGAAATAAATACGCCCCAATAAAGTTATCGACGCCAACGGTAGTGTCGTTTCGTGAGGCCACATATTCAAAACCCGATGTAGCACGGCCAACCATTCCCGAAGTCGTTCTGCTAAGTCTATCTTCTGGGGTGTCATCCCCCATGCCGATCACGCCGTTAGCTCCGTTTACAAACAGGGCATGGGTTTTGTTATCAGATTCAACCCTGAAATCTATATCAAACGAGGAGTCATTTATTACAACTTCATCTGGTCCTGCACTATTGTCATATTTGAAGAACTGAACCTCTGTACCCTCCCGCATGCAGTAAAACTGCATGGTGGCATCTTCTGCGCCGTCTGTAGCATCTCTAATTCTGGTTCTAGCATATGCGTATCGCGTCTCTTCAGCAGCGGCATTGTTCCCATAAAATTCTAAAGCCCCTATAACATCCGCATTTGCTGGACTTGCGGAATTTCTATACAACTTTATAATCGGACCAGCGGTAGCTGAATCATCATCTAACTGATAAACAAGATTACCAGAGGTTTGAATGTTCAGATCACCCGTGGTGTTCTCAATAAGGCTGTTTGTCCCGTCATGCTCAATGCTAAGGTCAGAGCCAGTTCCAAAAGATGCCTTTACGCCATCCTGAAATTCCCAGTTGTCAAAAGAGAATACAATCTTATCCGTACCCGCCTGTTGGAACCTAAAGTCTTTAGTTGTCTGGTTGTCGTTAAACACCATCGCCGTAAGACTAGAGTCATAATCCATATCAAAGTCATTGCCTGACCCAAACTGTAACTCAAAATTATCGGTTAATCTGAAGGAACTCCCATCAAAATACTGCATATCAAACGATCCAGAGGTTCCAAATCGTAGCTCCCCTGTACCCGCTTGATTGAAATATGTATCAAACCCATCGTGATATATTTCAAAATCACTGCCAGTCCCAAAGATAGCTTTAATGTTATCGTTAAACTCTAGCGCATTACCACTAGCATCCCACAGAACATCGCCGCCCAAACTGACATCCGCGCTAAACGTGGTGCCCTCTGATATCGTTAAGGTGCCATCCGTGCTGGCTTGAATTAACGCATCTGAAGCGGCAGTCAGAAAAACATCCTTAGATCCCGCACCAAAGGTTACAGCACTGTTGGAGTTTGAACTAGATAAAACGGTATCCCGTTGTAACGCTCCACCCGCTGTAAACGTGCCCTCGCCAATCTCAAACTCACCTGAGACGTTGTTTACAATAGTGTAGAAGAATGTATCTCCAGAAGAGCAAACCGCAGAAAACGCTTTAAATCCCGTCTGCGCCCCCGCAAGGGTAAAGTCCCCCGTACCCGTTGTGGTCGAGGTTTCCTTAACTCTGTCCTTAGATACAAAAGCCATTAGGCAATCCTGATTACTGCGTTAGAAGCATCGGCTGTTGGAAACACTACGGTGAAGTCTCCGCTCGTAGATGTTTTATCTGCACCAAAATCCAAAACAACTACAGTAGGATCTCCCGATGCAGTATCATTGTAGATTAAAGCTCCACGCGCTGTAATCGTTGAAGACGAAAACGTAAGGTCTGAGAAGTCCGTGAACGCTGTTGTACCAGAACTTGTAGGATCCACTCTAGTTAACGTGCCCCCACCCGCTGAATAGCCTGTTCCGCTCACCTCGTTAGAAGTTGTATACGCAGTTGTTGCAGCGTTAAAAGACGCACTGTTTGTGTACATCGCCAGCTTAAACGTGTTGCCGCCAGAATTTTTAAAATTATGCACACCCTCAAGAAGCTCTTTCTTGAAGCTCGTACACATAAAGTTGCCACTAAAAGCCATTATAATCTCCTTATAAGCTCAGAAAGCTCCTGATGTCCTGCATCGTTAAGAGCATTGCATACTGTGGTTCTATCACTTTTCACAGCTTCTTTCAGATAAAACTCCACAACCTTTTCTACCTGATCCTTAAAAGCTCTAGCTTGCGCCTGTAAGGCGGGATGCGCTTGATCTGACACAGACACAATTTTATCCGCGCAGCGAGCCGCAATTTCTTGTGGAGTGAATCCGCGATTAGATGTTGTCTCCACAGAAACAACGCCAGTCTGCATAGTTCCAGAATCAGCAAACATATTCATTGCGGTCTAATCTCCCCATCTCTGTAGATGTCCCTCTTACTCTTAACATCTACAACGGAAAGCTCACCAAGGGCTTCTTTATATCGAGAGGCGTACAATTGGAGCATATCGCTCTCACCCTTCATAAAGGTGTATGCTTCCACCAAAGACCCATAAAGCAATGTAGTGTCGGCGTTGTCCCCCAGCCAAGAAGTTCCAGAAGTAACAATTGATGGTGGATCATAGTAGTAATGAAGCTCCACAGCGTAATTGGCGTCTGGCGTAGGACCAAGAATAAAGTTCCCAGAAGATGTCTCAGAGCTTCCAGAGAACGTATCTCCATCAAATTGACCATAGAACAAAGGCAGTCCCTGAGTGCTGGCAGACGGGAAAGCTTCTCTGATAAAGTTTACGTCTTTATCAAGTAAATAACTGTAGTCTCCACTGCCATCAACAACGGCCAGCGATAGAACGGTTAGGAAATCAGAGGGTCTGGCAAGATACTTGTCTCCACTAGACAACGTGCCCGTAACATTCTTTTTAAGCTCTGGAATAGTAACGGCACGATATATACGTTGCTCTGCTTGCTTAACGAACGTGGGTATCTGAGAGACAAAGGTTGTCTCCTCATTCTCAGTGTAATCTTTTATAGCCTGAACAAGCTCTGTGTAGTTCATTTGTCGGCCTCATTATAAAGGTTATCAAACACCCGATTCACATCCAATGTATAGTCTAAATCAGATTTTGAATAGTGGGTGTGCTGGGATGGTTTGAAGTCAGGTGCCCCCACTCCCAACTCAAACCAAGCAGGATGTGTCACTCTAACGCGATTATTGGGCAGCGCTATTATGTTTCCCGTCCATTCGCCAGCATCAAGAAGCTGCATGACATGACTTTGTTTATGCTGTGCGGGATCGTCAGCTATTTCACTTTCCGCATAGTCCACAGTAAACATATACCGCGCTGGGTACATCTTACCATCCACCTTTGCCATCCAAGGGCATGGCGTTGCACGGTCTAGCGTATAGACTGAATGATGATGCGAAGAGCAATCCCACGGCTGGGCATCGTGGACTGGCATGGGAGAAGGCCAGTCCTCTAGACGTTCATCTGCCACTAGCGCAGTTATAGGCATACGCGCCCACATTGCACCGCCATGAGCATTCTCTTCGCTACCATCGTCAGCCTCTGATCCAGTGAATATCAACTGAAAGCTAAGGCAACGATTCGGCATTGTCGTAACAGCAATAGCCATAGCATGCAGGAACTCGCCGTGATACCTCTCATGATTACAGGTATACTCACGACGAACCCAACACTTAAAGTATGGTATGTTGCTTTGAAGATACGACATTAGTTCAATTGCACTATTTCATACTGAACTTGCCACCACGGGTGGCCGCGCCCATACCACGACAAATACTGCCGCCCTTAGCATAACCCTTCTTCTTCATAGAGCCGCCTTTCGCATAGCCCTTCTTTTTCATAGAGCCTCCAGCCATTTTCTTTTCAGGGTTTTGAGCCTTCTTCTTTTCAAGCTCACGAATTTCCCTAGAGGTTAGCCCTTCAAGGCCTTTTCGCATTTTGCCAAAAGTGCCCTTACCAGAAACAGCGCCAGCCACTGGGCTAAGAGATCCCGCGATCTCAGCCATGTCTCCAGACTTTAGAGCCTTCTTCATGCCCTTAGCCCCCATGCCCAAAAGGCCACCAGCCATTTTCTTTTTTACTAATTTTCTGGAGCCGCCCATCATGCTGTCTAATTGCCGTTTTGCAGTGTCCTTAGCCTTCTTAGTCAAGACTGGCTCTGACGCGGGAGTATCGCGGTTACCAGTGTCATACTGTTTAGCTTTTCCAATAGCCCCAGCGATTTTCTGTTGTTTTTTGGTCATAGGCGCTTTGGCTTTCTTTTCTGCTGGCTTCTTGCCCTTTAGTAAATCACCAGCACCTTTCCCATCAGCCGCAAAGAACGGCATCTTTTTGCCAGCCCGCTCGACCATTTTTAACTTGCCGCCCTTGGCGTAACCTTTTTTCTTCATCATAATTTTAGTCTCCTAAGATGTGGTCACAGTGACCTTTCCAACAGATGCCACCGCATATTGGGCAGAATTCCAAACAGGGTTCCAGCCAAACAGTTGCCTACTTTCTACCAGAGATCTATCTGGCCTTGGGTTCCTTAGAGATTGCGGATCGTTAATCTTTACACGCCCTAAGAAATTCTGTGGTTGATCAGGATCCACTACATCCTTGCCAACTCTGAAACCTGTCTTAACACCATCCTTGTATTCATCGACAAGATCCTTGAGAGGGTATCTAAACCCTGTCTTGTCGCAAAAACCAAATGCTCGTTTCCCGCTTGCGTATGCCATTAGCCACCCAACATAAACGTATCGTAAGGGACAAATTTTATAGAAGCAGTTTCCGTGTCCTCTCCAGCCGCCAACTCAAACTGGAACTCATACTCCTGCTTCAGACCCCCCGCTGCCGCAGGATTTTTCTTTGTAGCCAAGTAATAAGCCATGCCCGCGACAAGTGCTGGTACGAAACGTGGTGGTATAGCTGCGCTTCCAGATATACCCGCTGAGAGGCCATCAATGCCTTTAAGCCTGAAGTACGCCAAGGTGTAAGTTTCTGTACTGTCTGGCACAGGCCATAGCGTTATTTTCGTTTCTGTTGCGAGTCTTTGGACGTAGATTTGGGTCGGCCTGCCTTGCGTGTTTTTGTTGCTTTGCTGGGCGTAGGTCGAGACGCTGACCCTTTCGAGGTTCGTGTCGGTTTGATTGGTTCCCGTTCCTGTTCGGACTTGATGTTCGATGATATCAATCGTTTCGGAAGGGAGAGTATAAGTCGCAGTCCCCGCTGTAATCGCAAGAGTGCCCGACTCAATAGTGAATAAATTAAGGCCACGGTTTTGCCACTCCAATGTTAAAAGGTTTAAGCTACGTCTGGCCGTTTTTAAATCGTAACCAGAACGCATCTCCATGCCTATGCGCTCATAGGCTTCTTCAAATATATCAGCTAGATCTGGGGTAACTACGGCCATCTATTTTTTCCTATATGCTTTTACTTTACTAGCAACTTTTTTAGGTTGAGCCACATGCTGCTTACCCGCTTTAGTCCCTTTACGCTTTGCCTTAGTCGTGGCCGCATACTCCTTGGAGCTAAGAGCCTTTATTGCCTTTTCAGGCAAGTACCGTTCACCAGTAGCCTTGGACCCCTGCGTGGATGGCTTGCCACTTTTGGTTGTCCACTTTTGCTTAGTCCAGCTTTTAAGGCTTTTCTGTGACTTCTTTAAGGCCATTAGTCTTTGTAACCCCCACCAGCTTTCTTGTACCGCTGCGCCAGCATTTGCGCTTTTCTTGCAGACCATTGGCCCGGAGCGCCACCCTTGCCCCCAGCCTTTATTTGGTTGAAGATTCTTTTTCTTTTCTCTGGCTGAGTATAGTTTCCAGCCTCATTAACGCGGCTCTTCTTTACAGAGCCGCCTTTCTTCATTTTTGAAGGGCCATCATCAACACGACTAGAAGAACGAATGGCATCAAGATCACGCATATCGTCGCCACTAGCAACAAATCCACCGCCCGCCATTTTCTTGGGGCTGGATCTTCCTTTAGTCTTTCTGACGGGCATAGCATCACCTGAAACCTGTTTCCTCATTTGAGCACGAGAGATCATGAACCCTTCTTCCACTTAGTAGATTTAGACTTTGTTTTGCTAGGACTCCACTTGGCTTTGTCCGCCCAGTATGCCGCAGACATCTTTCCTTTGGAAATGTTCTTGGCATGCCTAGATTTAAACGCTTCGCGCTGCCCAACCGTCTGGTTTGTCTTTACGCCTTGCTGACCAAAGCGAATAGTCTTAACCTTGTCCCCCTCTTTAGCCACAACGATATGTGACTTCTTTGGGTGATTGGGAGTGCGCTTAGGCTTGTTAAACCCAGACACTCCCGCTCTTTCAAGGCGAGGGTCTTTCTTCGGCTTATTCATAGAATATATCAGCCTCTAAAAGATTAGACATATGAAAATAAACGCCCCGTGTAGCAACAAAGCCTTGGTTGGGGATGCTAAAAGTATTGGCGAAGGTATCGTTAGCCGAAGTATTCTTACTCATTAACCAGCGTCTAGGAAACGTATTCGGACTAGGTGTAGTAGAAACATACCTACAAGCAGGGTCATCTGAAATGGTATCACTATTTAACATTGTAACAGTAAAGGCGTTAGCTGTAGTCACCGTAATTTCATAATTACCCGGTTGTGCCGTGCCCCCAGTTCCAGTGGAAAAAGCAATTCCAACAACATCACCAGTAGCTAAGCCATGACTAGAATCAGTAACGGTAACTGTAGTTCCGCTTTGAGCATACGTTCCAGATTCTGGTGCTGTTTCTGAGTCAAATATGTCAAGAAACCCAGCGCTTGAAGTCCCCACAACAGAAACCTCTTTAACTCTATGCCGCCCTAAAACAACAAAACCACTTTCGTGTCTGTGCCCTTGGAAAATTTGAGATATCGTGCTGTTGCCCATATCTTAGTCCTTTTTCTTTGGTGGACGCCCACGCTTTTTAGGAGGATCCGCGGGAGCGGGTTTCGCCGCCCCCTTACCCATGTTCAACTTGCCCATGCGTCACCTATCACACGGCTGCGCTAAACGGAGTTGCCTCTGTGCCTGTGGCCGCGCCACGGGCAACAACAGAAAACTTGTTTGCTGCTACGTCTTGGATTTCAATAGTGCCACCTAAGATGCCGCCAGTTGTGCTGCCATTAAGCGTGATCGTGTCTGATGCTGCAACAGTCTCAAATATAGAAGCTGTATTGCCGCCATCGTTAGCAACAATCGCTACGCCAGCCATTGTATCGTTAGAGTTTGCAACCTGAATAATGTAGCTGTTAGAAGTAACCGTTGTCTGAACGAAGAAGCGATAAATGTTTCCAGTTCCAGACGCCGCTGGCAATGTGACAGTCGCACCTGATGCAACATTAAGATTCATAGTACGACCAGCATTAGATGCCGCAGTCAAAGTAGCGCTCGCGGTGACAGAAACCAAAGAGTCTGATCCGCTAATAAATCCAGCAGTTGAGGTCACTGGACCTGAAAAGGTTGTTGAAGCCATTATAATACCCCTTGCACAAGGTTTCGCCCTACAGTCTGTGCAACGTCAGGTGGGGTGTAATCCTGTCTGCAAGGCTAATGTTACCCCATACGCAGAATACTATACTTTTTTTAAAAAAGAAAGGGGCTACCGAAGTAGCCCCAGTTAAACAGGGAGAAAGGTACGAAGAACCTATTCCCTATATAACATAACTTACGCTCCCTGAGAACCGTAAATTCCCAATGGGTCAGAAACACCGAACGAATAACGCTCACGCGCTTTGTAGCGCACGTTACCTGTGTCGAAGTCACCGTCCATTCCGGTTTGCAGCGCTGTACGTGTAAAGTGCTTCATACCGTTAGGTACATCTGTAGTGATAAAGAACGCATCTGTATCAGTCAGATAGTGGTTTACACGATAGCCCTCTGGGATAGATCCGTTTGAACGCAATGCGTTAAGATCGTTATCCGCTGTGCCTGTGCGCAATTCAGTTTGCAGCAAACGAGTAGCAACAAACATCAAAGCAGGAGGAACGATTAACTTGCGTGGGCGCGCAGCAATCAACAAGCCACGTTCATCAACGAACGCTGCAATGTCAATAACCGCTTGCTCAAGCGAGGTTTCGTTCAAGTCGGCATCTGTAGATGGGCGGTTAGCATTGTTACCGCCAGCAACAGTTGGATGCGAAGTTGAGAACAATGTTGCCCCGTCACCTGAGTTAAAGGTGTCAAAGCCAGTGTTCAGCAACGATGCTGCCTTAACCTGCTTAGTGTACGCCATAGCGCGAGCTAAAGCCTTTGTGTAACGAGCAGACAGTGAGTCATACAAGTTATCTTCCATCGCTTCTTCAGTGATAGAAAAGCCCATTGCAACCGTTTCGTGGTTGTAACGAGCAACGAAGGACTCCTGCGCGTTGTCGTATGAGATCGCTGAACCTTCTGGTTTTACTGGCGCAGCGCCAAAACCAGACAGTTTTACTTCCTCCTCAAAGCTACGCTCTGAGTTTTCAGTTTCATAGATCTCAGCATGTTCGTTTTCGTACTTTTCGTACTCAAGACCAAACAAGCCGTTAAGACCGGGTAGAAGCTCCTTCAGGAGTTGTGCGCGAGAAATAGCCATATCTCAATCTCCTATGCTGAGCCAGTTGTTGACGAGTGCTGATGGTAATTAAACTTACACACCAGAATCGGATAAGAAGTACCTTTCTCATCACCCTGATCGCCACCTAGATAGTCGATGATACGAATTGGGTTTTCAGCATCTGTACTCAATTCAGAAATATCCAGAGCAACACGGCTGATATTCAGCGTGGTGTTTGGAGCAGTCTGAACAAGCAAGGTGTTCTTACCGTAGATGTCACCAGTATTACTTGGCGCACCGTCAGCTTGGATTGTGAATAAAACATTAGGATCATCAACGACATACGCCATTGCATCAGATGCAACTGTTCCAGCGGGCCATTTTTGACTAAATGTTAATTGATTGGTGTTAGGATCTGTATACTTAACACCCATGAAGATTCCAACCATATCGATGGCTGTTGAATCGTCTCCAGTCGCGGCCTGCTTTTCAATTGTTGTTGCAGTACCCCCATCTACTAACTGAGCAATATCGCCAGTGCAGATGTTGGTGTTGTAACCAGACGCGATTGGGTATTGACGGAACACTTCTTGTGAACCGTTATCTAGTCTGCCAATTGGACGCAGACCAAAGGGAGCAGCAGTTGAAGACATTTGCCTTCTCCTTTTATCTACAATTTATATAACGGCACCTAGAAAACTACGTTCTATTTGCCAAACGAAGTGCGTGTTGACCTTTCCGCGGGTAGAACGGGCATACGTGGGTCATTTTCACGAAGGAAGTTGCGATCAACAGCATCAATTGCGTTCTGCGCTTGATCAAGTTGAGCGTCAATACGGTCTTCCGACACTTCCACAGGGATACTACAAAGCATCAAACCTCCAACTTCAATGTTGTCTTTGAACTTTGAATCAATGTCCGTAACAACATGAAGATCTTTTTGATCCTCCATTTTAACGGGAGTATACCCTTCACGAAAGCGTGAAGATACGTTTGGATTATCGGATTGTCCCAATAAAGAAGTGCGAATCCAACGGTATTTTACACCGTCTTTTGGTTCGGGGGTAGGAAGCATAGACGGCTTTACCCAAGATTTTTTGCGTTCACTACGGTCACGAGTTTCCGCAGAACGAGATCGTCTAGAATTTGCCATTTTTACTACCTATTAAGTTTCATAACTTGCGCCGCGTATTGTTCGTTAGTTAATCCCAGCCGTTTGGCGATAGCGGCTGCGGACGCTGTTAGCTTTACCTTGCGTGGGTTTTTTGAGCTTCTGCTCGCGGGAGCCACCACGTTACCCGTTTGACGTGTAGGTGAGGCGCTAACACTTACCTCTTCCTCGCCAAATTCCTCTGGGAAGCGACTTTGCATCGCTTCGTCAATACTATCATAGTACAATTTTGACCCTGCGGCAACTCCCGCTTCTAACAGCCTGTCATGTACTCCATAAGCAAACCCAGTCATTTCTTTATTCGGGCCAAACCAAGGGTTTTGATCCACCCATCCAAGATCAGCCTCTGTAGGCTGTGACTGTTGTTGAGCTTGCTG
>Ga0070750_10000372_pt1 | contig 25104 bp, 27 predicted proteins | sample VirMetDEL_Nov_24_FD_77013 | JGI IMG/M metagenome (GOLD analysis project Ga0070750, IMG submission 77013) | Aqueous microbial communities from the Delaware River and Bay under freshwater to marine salinity gradient to study organic matter... | ecosystem: Environmental > Aquatic > Marine >...
GAGTATGGCGCTTCCCCTGACGACCGTATCGACACCCTCACCGTTTACACTAAATCCAGCCTCTTCAAGCTCGCGCACGGTAAAGTCTGTGGAAAGAAATTCTCTTACGCCGTCCAGTCCCATCTCCTCAATCATTACGTTGAGTAGCTTGAAGCTTCGTTTCATAGATGGGGACTCTTTCCCGAAACCAACGATTGGGAATTTGCCAGTCTCTAGGTATCCACCAAACACCTTGTTAATTGTGTTTGCTGAGTTCTCATCAACAGATGAGCCGTTAGAGGTGATCGCAAGAGCGGCCTTGAACATAGCCTGCTGATTGGGGCTGTTCTTTAGGTCTGGGAATATCTCTTCCGCAATCATCATGGCATTGGCGACCTTCTGCTGATACCACTCTCCAGCATTGCCGTCTCTAGACAGGGCGTACTCTGCCTCTGCCGCCATGATGTTCGATACTATCTCGGCATTCTCTTCCGTTCGATCAGCAAGACTTCTGCCGAAGATTTGCAGGGTTCTTGTGTCCAACGCCCGAGAAACGTCGGTTACTGTGCGCCGATTATTTTTTCCGGTTGCCTCTACCTGTAGGGACTCTTCCCCAGATAAAAGTGTGGATGCCTCTGCCTGCTTTTCCTGATCTGACAGGCCTTTTACGAGACGCCTGACAAATAGGGTGCCCTGCTCTGGGGCGTCGTCTGCTAGCCCTTGTTGTACAGCAGGTCCGTCACCGTCCCCAGTTTCCGGTTGGGCCTCTCCAGCCACTCCTTGATCGGCTTGCCCCGTGTCAGCGCCATCGAGGCCAGCTTCTCCAGTTCCTCCGTCTGCTTCCACTTCAGCGCTTCCGCTGACGGCGGGTGCCCGAACTTCTCCAGATACTCCTGCACCTTCGGGCTGTACTCCGCCTTCTGTATCTTGAACTCTCTCATCACCTTCTCCAATCGCGAGCGTCGGGTTGTCCCGAATAGTGCGAATTACATTGTACGCCTCTGGCGCTTGTTCTTTAAGTAACTTGGGATTGCTTAGATACACCGCCCCAAGCTGTGCGAAAGATTCTCGCTGGATGAACTCAGCAAGACTGTCGGCATCTGTCTTTCCTAACTGCTGATCCAGTTCGTTAAATGGGTAAGTGAACCGACGACCAAGCTCCGTCTTCTGTAAGTAGTTGTCGTAAAGATCCGCGATTGCATCTCCTAAAGAGATCTTTGGACCCTCTGCATCGAATCTAATCTCAGCCTTGAAAGGGGGTAGCTCACTAGTAATCCCGTTTGTGTTGTCTAAGACGTGCCAAGCCTCATGCGCTAAGACGTAGCGCAACTCCCTGTCAGCATTTGCGTCTGTGAGCGCCTTAGTGACCACTGAGGAGTCGAGAGAAATCCTGTCCCCCACCGTCGCGCCAAGGCCTTTATTTCCTTCTGCGGGCGTATGCACAGATAAGGCTTGAACCTGCGTAACGAAGTCAGACGGCAGTCCTGCCTCTATAAGATCAAAGATTGATTGCTGAATCTCGTTTGTCGCAGACTCGTCTGCAACGCTCTCTGCTGGCTTGGCCTCTACGTTTCGCTCTACGCCATCTATCTCACTCTTGAAGAAGGTGGGCCTGCGCATCGCGTCAGCTATCGTTTCTGCAATCGCCTCTATGCCCTGTATCTCGATCAGATCATCACCGTTGGCAGGCTTTGTGGGCTGGCCATTCAGAAGATTGATGCGATCCTGACGCGCTTCGAGCGTCTCTTGATTAGCATTTACGACATCGCCCTCAAAGGTTAGCCACTGATCTGTAGGCTCAAACGTCTGACGAATATCAAACTCTGTTTCGGTGGTCCTACTAAATAGCGCCTCTGTCTCTGCGCGAAGTGAAGACCTTGAGGACTCTGGTGCCGCTTGTATTACGTCCTCAATTTCTTGCGACGTTACCTCTTCATTCGCAGAGTCGGATCCGTCCTGCTGTCGTTGCTCAAACACACGCATCTGAAGATCTGTGGACAAATCATCAAAAGTAATTGCGGGGTTAGTAATTGAAGCGGTTCTAGCTTGGTCTCTAGCCGCCTGAATAAGGGGGACTTTCTTTCCCGTAAATGTCCGAGACTCGCCATTCTCCAGATCGACAGCGTTGATGCCGGTGACATTTCCAGCCTCGTCGGTAGCTTCACCCTCGTATCGATAGGTTTTATTCCTGTCGGTCGTGAAGGTATCGTCTTCTGCGTTGTATTTGATGTCACCGATGGAAACTGGGGCATCAGCTTCCTGCTCCTGAGTCTCAGCCGCTGGCTGTACCTGCGCCTCGGCTTGAGCGTTCTCATCTGGAGTTGCAACACCAGTTTCGTACACAGACTCTGGGATCAGGTCAGAAATAATGGATCTGGCCTTGCGCCTTCTATTGAGAGATTCCATCAGAATCTGATCATAATTGGGGCTGTCAACCTCACCGGCAAGGCGGGTTCCGATTGACTCCTCTACCTCTTGATCCTGCGCCCCCTGACGCGCCTCTAGGACGCTAACGCCCGACCTTTGAGGCTCTCCATCAAGACCCTGCTCTCGCTCTCTAACAGTCCGCTGACGCTCTCTGGTGGCTTTAAGTCTCTCGTTATCAGGTAGCACAGAGAAAGGCGGATCTTGCTCGCTCTCTGTCTCCTCAGAGAATGCTTCATCAACCGCATTGTCTCTGGTCTGCCTCTGCTGAAGTATTTTGCGGGCCTGTCTGTCTGATAGGTTTCCGCCAAATTCCTCCTTGATCGCCGCTAGCGGGTCAGGCTCGGATTCTTGCTCTGTGTCCTCCTCAGTCTGTCGGACGTCCTCGACTTCTCTGCGGTCTCTCTTGAGTGCGCCTGATACGCCGCCAGTGAAGGTGCCTCCCAGTGCGCCGACAAGAAACGCATTGCGAAGCTCGCTTTGTAACTGCTCGTCTTCGGGGAGAGACTCGATTGTTTCTATGAACTGAGGCAGATAGTCGCTAAAGACGTTCGCCTCCGGATTTTCCCGCATCATCCCAACGGCGGTAGCTTGAATAAGCTCCTGAGTAGCTTCAGTGAGGCCTTCAACTCCAGCTTGGCTTGCGCCGTTGGTCAGCGCTCTTCGGGCTACGCCTTTGTTCTGGACAATCTTGTCCGTCATCCCGTCCTTAAATTTCTTAAAGACGGCGGCGGGCATAATCTTGTTAAGAACCAGTAACGGGGTTACAGAATCAAGAAGGCCTGACGCGATGCCTGCGGCCAAGGCGGTTTCTGGAGACTCAATTCCTGTTTCTTGGTAAACGTCTACGAAAGTAGCGCCAGTGTTTTGCGCCACTGATGAGCCTACTGCGCCCACACCCGAACCGAACCTTCTGTAGTTCTTGGTCTGAGCGTCAAGAGTCTCGCGGTATATTCTGTTCTTTACCGCCTCTTCAGTCTTTTCCTCGACAGAGTCATAAACCTCTTTCTTAACCCTGTCTTGTACTATCTTTTTCCCCGCGCTTTGCAGTACCAGACCACCGACACCGCCACCAACAACGCTTGTTGCGATTGAGGGAAGGATTGTGCCCAAGGCGTAACTTCCCCATCTCAGGTAATCTCCAGCGCCCTGAATGTCATCAAAATTTGTAACAGTGCCGCCTGACTCAGCGGCCTTTTGGAAGCGATCCTGCGCGACTGACAGCCACTCAAGCGCATCTTCCTCATCACCCATGAATGAGTTAAGTGCCGCAAGGGCACCTGCGCCCGTTCCTATAGTGGTATCTATGCCCGCCGAAAGTCCTTCGCCGAACTGAAACAGATCCTCTTCTTTTTCCTGCACCCGAGAAGGTCGGTCAGTGCGAAACGTAACTGCCATCAATCAATTCCTATGAGTAGATGTAGTGTCTTGCGATTCTCAGATGGCTCGCACTCCGCTAACCCTATCGCTCACCGATTTAGTGTTTGCATTTCCGCCGACCACCTTGCCCCCTCTACTCTCGGTAAATTCCTCTAAGATTCTTCGCGTATCTGGCGTAACAATGAATCTCCCGCCGCGCTCCTTTAGCGTGGCCGCTATACGAAAGAGAGTCTGGTCATCCAAGTCTTCTGGCTTGAGCGACACATTTTTTCCATTTTCCCGAACCACATACTTTGCCAGCCCCATCTCGGTCTTGATTGCCTCTGATGTAATTAGCAATGTGGTGTTGGCTTGGTCTCTATAGCTTGGTTGCTTTTTGCCGCGACCAAGAACACGGGATTCAGCAAGACGCTCTAGCTCTTGATTGCCGACTTCGGAATTTGGCTTGGCAAATCCAAGGCTTCGTGAGTTCGGCATTCCCCCACTTCCATCTGGGCCATCTCTCTCTGCTATCAATTGAGAAAAGACCTCCTGCTTTCGCTGTTCAAATTCAGCGTAACCGCCCATTCGCTCTATTTCGGCAGACTTAATGACGTCGCTTATCCCGCTAGAGTCGAAGTAGTCCACCAGCACTGACGTACCAGCAACACCGTCTATAAACTCGTTCACTTGGATTTTTACCTGCTCTGAAGACTTGGGATCTCTGGAGTCAGTTAAAGGCGCTATGTATTGAGCAGTTTCGCCTTTGTCGTCTTTCTTTCTAATCGTAACCAGTACATTGGCCCCAGCCTCCAAGGCAGGAGGGCCAAACTCGTCTGAACCCTCGCTGATAGAGATGTCTCTGGCTTCCCTAGATACAACCTCCCAAGTACCGTCTTGATACTCTGGGGGTGCATTCTTAAATGACTTGTCAACCGTAGCCCCGATCAGACGTCCTTGACGCGCATTAACGATTGCATCAAAGCCCGCAATAATTCTTGGATCTTCGGGGTCAAAGTTATCCCCCTGAATCATCTCGGAAATTGTTGATGTGAAAGTGGCGAGATTTTCTCTGAAGTCTTCGCCCATCACCGATTTTATGTCGTAAGTCCCAGCGCCTTCTGTGCTGTCTATTAGCGACAGCAAGGTCTCCATGTCAGGAGCAACGCCAGTTTCTCTGGCTCGCCTGACAATGGCGTCCAACTGAAAAATGGCCTCTTGGGCTTCTTTATCTTTTTGCGCACTTTGAATCGCGTCTAATTCAGCCTGCTTTACAGCGGCTGTGGTTTCAGCCGCAGTTAGCTGTGCCTCCCTTACTAAAGCTTGAGACTCCTCTTGCGCCGTCCTGAACTCGGAGGTTGCTTGATCCCTTGCCGCGTCTCGCTCTGCTTCAGCCTCTCGAAAGTCCGCTGTAGCCTGATCCCTTGCCGCGTCTCGCTCTGCTTCAGCCTCTCGAAAGTCCGCTGTAGCCTGATCTCTGGCGACATTCGCATCCAACATTGATTGTCTGTAGCTAGCGGTATTTTGGGCCTCCTGCCCTAATCGTTTTTGAGTTGCGTCAAACTGGCGAGCATCTTCCGCTCTCCTCGCCGCAACGTCTTCTCTCTGCCGCCTGTCGTTAAAGGCCTCATTCATCAACCCAAAGCCGGACGTAAATCCGTCAGCGAATCCCCCAGTAGAACTTAAATAGCCGCGTCGTGTGACCATCGTGGCCTCCTAGTCGAAAAGCTTGTTGAGAAAGAAGAACGCGCCAAGGCCGATGGCTAGAGGGGCGGCTACTGCGGCAAGAGATCCTGCGGCTGTTGCCGCCGTTCCTGCGGTAGCCGCGCCAGTGCCTGCGGTTGCGGCTCCAGTGGCCGCTCCGGTTCCTGCCGCCGCTCCAGCCCCTGTCGCAGAGCTTGATAAAGCCCCCACAGCCGCAGGATTAGAAGCCGCTGTTAAAGCACCTGTAACACCGCTTGGGGCAACGGGGCTTGCTAAAGCACCAACTGCCGCTGGATTAGAAGCCGCCGCAAGCGCAGAGGTGGCCGAAACTCCTGCCTGACCTCCACCGAAGATCGTGCTACCAAGTGCCGCGACCTTGTCTGGGTTCGTGACTGCGTACTGACCAGCGATACCCAAGCCGGTTCCAGCCAACTGAGCGTTCTGCGCCTTCTGTGACTGACGCATCTGCTGATACAGCGCCTCACGCTCTGCCTCTTCCTGAGACATAGCCTGAAGACCTTGCATGGCCCTGTTACGAGTGTTTTGCCCTGCCGCTATAAGGGTCATCAGGTTGCCCCCTGTGATGATCTAATCTTGGGCGCGATAGATCCGAGACCGCCGCCCAGTAGGGCCAGCTTTCTGTCTTCGTCTCTGTCGCGGGTGTCGTTAAGACCGCCTACCATTGCGCTGGTGGTGGCCATAGAGTTGTCCAGAGCGTTGCCCTGTACTCCGTATCTGCTGAGATTCCTGCTGTACTGACCTCTCGCCGACTGCGCTCCGCCCAGAACTGACTCTCGGGTGCGAGCCATGTCGCCTTCCAAGAAAGTGGTTCCGGTGCCGGTGATAGATCCCGCCAGAAAATCCTCAATCGGCGCAAAGCGATTCAGGTAGTCATCTGTCTGGGCACGAATGATGTCCGCGAATAGCCTTGAAGCCCCTTCCTTGTCGTCACCTGCGTAAGCGTTCGGGTTGATGCCGCCGTAAGGATTTTGGTTTGCGCTGTAGTTATAAGTAGGGCTCGCGGGTGTGCCAGAGTTTTCGATAGCCGCCGCCTGCTGACCGCCACCGCCACTGCCGTAAAAGTCGAAAAACTGCTGACGGGCTTCATCAGGCAGGCCTTGCAAGAATGCGAGGTAATCCATCAATTACCCCCGAAGTAGTTATAGGCACCGCCTGCCGCCATGCCTGCCGCTGTGCCAAGCGCCTGACTACGCTGTTGGTCGTCAGCAAAATCGGTCGCAAACTGGGAGCGAATCTTGTCCTCTGCGGTAGAAGCCAGACCTATCTGGCCCTGCATCGCCTCACTTGCCAGACCCTGACCCATCTTGACGACGTTCTGTATTCCGCCAAGGAATCGATCAGTGTTATTGATGCCTGCGTCTGCGCCAGCCAAGCCGCGAATCGTGCCCAGCTTCTCGAATGCGTCTGCTGTTCCTGCCTGAAAGCGACCGGAGTTAGGGTCGATGCCCTTTGCCAGCATCCCTGACTGCAAGCCACCAATGCGGTCGTCGAACTGCGCCTGCGCCATAGACGTGACACCATCCATCGCTTCCTGATACGCCGCACCACCGCCAGCATCGAATACAGACTGGATGTACTGATTCTCAAGCGGCACAAAGACATCTTTGTATCGGTTGAAATACGTCGCGCTCTGCTCGGCTAATGCTCGGTAGGCTTCCGATTCATCGGGTCTGTCTGGACTTCCACCACCCATTGCTCGCTCCTATAAATCCTTTCGGTACAGGCTGGATACCTTTCGATACCCATGCTTTCTTGTCAGTCGCCCTATGGCGTCAATCGGGGTGACAAATTCAACAGCGTCGTGTCCCGTCTTCATGGCAAGCTCTTCCCACTCCTCTCGGTAGTGGTCTGCTGTGCCGTACTCGGGGTCGTAAACAACCCAAAGTAAAAACTTGCTGATGCGCTCAAACTCGCAATACGTTGAGCGAACAACAGCGAACCCCCTCTCTGTTCTATCGCGATCCATGTAGAGGAACGCCTTCTGGCCCACGCAAGCCGCATAAACATCCTCGGGGATCCATGGCGGGTCGGTCGTCTCCTTGACCAGAGCCAGCCCTTCTCGGACGGTTGGCCATACCTCTCTTATGTCCACCGGCTCCAAAGCCACACTTTTCTCCCACGCACGGAAATGCCCGCGACAGGGTCGCCAGCAATCCATTGATATATATGAGTTTTCCCGATCTACCCCACGGGCGGGGTACTGCCTATATCATCATAGCGTTTAAGAGCTAAAACTCAACAACGCTACCAACTTATAACGCTAAGCTCTGCCTCACTTTCAGCCGCATTTATCTGGTCTCTGAGGCCTCTGGCTTTGACGTGGCAGGCGTTCACATGCGCTCCTAGAGCCTGCCCAATCTGCTGTAATTCTGTCGCATTGAACGTCTGAACGGTGTTGTCTGCCAACGTCCAGTCCATAACTATGCTGGTGTCGAGCGCGGCCAATTGAACTGCACCCTGTATTCGGCGCTGGGACAATTCATTGCAGTCAAATGTGTGGTCATTCCAGACAAATGTGCCGAACTCTGCGCCATTTCTTTCGGCCTTAATCAGTGACCACAGATTATTTTTTGCCAGACCAATGTCCCAAACCCAAGATTTCGTTTGGTAATCAAACAAGTGGCTTTCTGATGGCTGTGCGCCCTTTTCTCTTGCCTCGCCACCATCCACATAATGGGTTTCATTTGAGCAGTGATCCTGAGTAAACAGGCCACTAAACTCTGAGTTCTCTATATATTCGAGAAGAGTTTCTTCTGGGCCAAAGATCTCGCACTTAATAGCCCCATCAGAATCATATAAAACAGCTTGACTCATCTTTTCGCCGCCAGCACTGAAATACCATTACCACCAAGGTTATACGATCCCCCAGTGATTCGAGCCTCAAGCTTGAATGTAACGCTCCCGCTGGAACTCCACCCGCTAGTATCAACAAATACGCTTATAGCCGAAAAAGCAGAAGAATCTGCAATAGCTTTACTCACGCCTACAGTTTGAGGAATGTAATTGCTTTGGTTGCTCCTAATTACCTCTACCCTCAAATAGAGGCCAACCTGACCGCCGCTTTGCTGAGACAAAAAGTTGCAAATGCCCTGAACAATAAACGCTGACGGTCTGTCGCTGGTGGAAGTCCAGCTAACTGAAGGAGAAGTTATGACATGAGTCCAATTTGAGGTGCTTGTGGTAACAGAATTACCAAGATTGTTGTTTGAAGCGCCTACAGGAACAGTCACCGCGTTACCGGCAAGCTGGAGCGTACCGATACTAGCTGTGTTTATTGACGCCCCAGTAATCTCTAGTGTGCTTCCGTTGAATTTAACGTAGTCGGTGTTATTGCCAAGATTGAAAGCCGCAGAGCCGTTAAGACGCCCAAGCCAAAAACCGTTAGCCGTCCCGTAGTAAGAAGACTTGCCCTGCCGAATAGCGATGTCGTTGTTGTTATCTATCGTGATAGTGCCACTCGATATTTTACTCGCCGAAAGATCATCTATCTTCGCGCTAGTAATTGTCGCGTCTTTGATAAGGGCGTTAGTAATTTGAGCTTCGTGAATAAACGCATCATCAATGTAAACGCCAGCAGGGACTGATACGCCATTGATTGTTTGAGCAGTCGTTAGAACCTTGAATGGAATATTTGTCCCCACATTGCTGTTTGTGGAGCTGTTGGCGTTATATGGGGCGGCTATGGCAAACCTGTCCGCGTTGATTATGAAAGCCGATGTGGGCTGTACAACAAAACCGGCGCTATGGTCATTGGCTTGAGAAATGAGGCCAAAGCCAGAGACATGGCCGTTGTTGTCGATCTTTATTGCATACTTTCCTTGGATGCCGTTGATCGTTGAGACATTCGTTTGAATGGAGGTTGTGTTGCTACCCACTGTGGAGCTAAGGGTGCTTATCTGAGCCGATAGCGCACTGTCCGCGTTTGCCCGCGTGGTAGATTCAGTCTGCAACTGGGCGCTTGTAGCCGCATTTCCAGCTACCGTCTCAACGTCGCCCATCCTGACGACAAGGCTGTCTCCGTTGTAGGATGATGTGTATCCGGTAAAGTTTTCTAAGGCATTGATAGTGTCGTTCAGGCCCAGAGCCTGCCCATCCGCACTTAATGAATCGTCTATGAGGCCTGCGATAAATTCATAGTCAAGGGCTGTAGTAGCAGGTGTTCCTGCGGACGAATTAAACGGCCCTTCTATGCCGTCTATATTTACCGCCCTTACCCAGTAATACCAAGTCTCAGAGCTTCCTACATTAGTATCGGTATAGAAATATAGGTCTCCGTAATATCTGGTGTAAGCGCCCGCCGCCTCTGCCGCAACGATGTTGTCGCTTGCGAAACGGAATATCTCTACATAATCGTGCCCGTTGTATGGGGGCAGATCCCATTCCAAAAATACAATGTTAAATCCGCCCGTCGCTACCAGATTGGTGGGCTGAGTCGGAAGCTCCGTAGGCCCAGAGTCAGTCCCGTTGGGATCATTTGGGTTGATAACATCAACGCCGCCACCGCCGAGTATTCCGCCAGCGAGTCTGAGAACCCCTGTGTCAAGCAAGTCTCTGAAGGTAACAGCACGGTCAATGATGTTGCCGCGACGGCCTGACAGAGTATCTACCGCCTCTGAAACCGACTGCGCATAACGACGCTCCTGTGCAGTGAAACTGCTAGGTACGGTCGCAATGCTCTTGCGCTGTGATGATTTTAGCTTCAAGTAATTTCTCTCGGAGATTCAGCAAGAGTGATACCTGCCACCTCTCTGTTAGCTTCTACGCGAACCTGAAATACACTGTTGCGGAACCCGCTGGGCAACCTGAATGTGGCGACAGATTCCGTGTTGCTGATAACTTCTGTGTGGACAAGGGTCGAAGGGGATTTTTCTCCCGCATATATTTTTACGGATGTGTTGCCGTTACCCAGATCTTCGCCGAACGCAACTTGGCAAACGCCAAAGTTAATCGGCCTTCGCGTAAAAAAGTGCTTGGAGTGAAAATCAACTGAGTAATATCCAGTGCCGCCATTGAATATCAAGTCGGAACCAGAGGCAGTAATCAGATAAAGCTCATCTGAGCTAAGGTCATTGAACCCAGCAACAATGTCGTTTGCCCTGTCTATTATTGAAAAGGCGTTTTGACCGCCTCTCGGGTCGAATACAAACCCTTCTGGGTAAGTGCCGCCGCGATCAGAGAATCCGACGTATCGATCCTCCCACCTGAACCCAATCAATCCGGAAGGCGCATAGGTAGACCACTGATCTTTTGTGAATATCGCATCAGTAACAACGGCAGACCCCGATCCGGAAATGCCAACCAAGCCGTCCGGAGAGGCATAGATGACAGAGCCGCCCATATCGACAATCGACTTTTTCGAGACGCAGGACTGGGCTATGTCTAGCTCGGTCATAACCATTCCCGCTGGATCTGCACCCTGCACCATGTACGGCTTGCCTTCCGTCAAGACAATCAAGCCCGTATCTGTGCGGCTAAGCCCAACGATTGGATACGCAGTCGTAAGCTGGTACGCCTCCGGCCATGCGTGTGGCAGAAACGCTTCAGAGAAGCATAGCGTTTGTCCGAAAAATCCTGCCGTGATTCCGTTAGGCATCGCTGTAAGGCCGATCATGCTGTCATTCGGGCCTATCCAGTCAGAGCTTGGAACCTCTTCACCAAGAGCACTGTCTGCGGCTGAGTCAGTGAACGAAGAACCACTGCTGGATATTTGAGAAAGAAATCGAAACGTGCCGTCTTCGTCCGTCCGGTACACCCGAATGTATGCGTAGTTCCTGCCAGAAGGCGCGGAACCCACTGTTACGGTGACCGTCTGATCTGTGTATACGTCGTAAATCTCACTCGTCGTAACTAAAGAAGGCGGGCCTTCCTCGCCAAAGGCAGTTACAAACGTGACAAGATATGCCCTGCTGACAGGGTTCTCTGTAGCTACATTTGCTGACGTGCTGGGTGACAAGGTAACGGTAGGCGCTGAAGGTCTTGGAAGCCCTAGCTTGTACACGTTGTTGTACGGAGAAGCTGTGATTTGCGGGTATGAACCATAACCAGTCAAGTACACGCGGTCATATATGTCGCCAGCAACAGGGCTTTCGACAACATCCACGTCGCTACTAAATGCCAGCCATGTTCCCGCCTTGGTTCGGAATATAGTTTCAGTTGCTCCGGATATGGTTCCTAACGCAGGCGTTATCGTCACAGACCCATCGCTCTGCAACGGCCTAAGCGTACCGTGGCTAAAGTCCACGTTCTCCGCATACTGGCTCATGGTGTCGGGGAGCAGTCGCGGGGCAAGCTTTTCCGACATGCCACCGAAGGCATTGATATTAATAGCAACCATTACTCTTTCCTCCCGCTTCCAAGGAACAGACCAAAGGAACCGGAAAGCATCCCAGTCATAATTGAAACCAAGGTGGTCTGCTGGGTAGAGGGATCAGGCAATTCCATGTACCACTCCACCACGCGGTAGGTACTGATGAGCATCGTAATCATCAACAGCCTCGGAATAACCCGCCACTGGTCAAAGGCTTCGGGATTCATTTTTTCCGCAACTCCATAATTTTGTCGGCACCACGGATGCCAAAGCTCGCTGTTACTGCGACGAAGAGAAGGTATTGATACCACTCAGGAAGAGTAGCCAGAGCACCAAGAGCGTCATGTACGCGATCCATGACACGGCCATCATCGATAGCAACGCCCCATATAACAGCAAGGATTGGAGTAGAGAGCAGAATGGTGAACCACTCATCTTTCCAGCTAGACGCTGAAGCCCCAGCCATAAGGGTTTCCCAGTTGGCATCATTCCTTATGACCTCCATCTTTGCTTCGTGCCTAGCCTGACTCTCCTCTCGCTTGTTTTTGAGGAAGCCACCCACAAGGTCGGTTACTGGGCCGACTAAAAGACTTATCAGGTTCACTATTTCACCGCGCTGACGGTGTCGCAAAAGGCCACGTCAGCCCTCCACGACTTATAACAATGGTCTTCCTCCCTCCAAAAAACCAAGTTGAGTAGCTTTCGTAATGCCCCCCAAAACCAATGCTCTCTGCTCAAATAGCACCTAGCACTTACGGTTAAATTGGGATCGCCCCCGATCAAGGCATTAAAAAGCTGGCTGATTGCCGCCAAAATATTCATTAGGTATTCCATTACCCAGTTCATGCCGCTACCTCTTCCTCCTGCTGTAACGATGACATTAGGTTTTTAGTGAACACGTCCTGCGCCACCGTCAGTTGATCCATAGAGAATCGAAGCTGTGCCGCTCGCTTTTGCAGATCCTGAATCTGACTGATGAAATACTTCTGCTCATCTGTCATTGAGTCCACATCATGCTTAACGCCGTCAATTTCAATTGTGTTTTCACTCATTGTTTCTCTCCCTGTAAACGATGTTTAGTCAACTGTTCCATCATCCGAAATCACAGGATCCTCCACCGGAGCCTCTTCGACCGGAACTTCTGGCTCTTGTGAAATAGAATCTCGATCCTGTGCCATATGCCAATACAATGAGTACAGGCTCATGAAAAACTGCTCGTAAGTTTGCGTACCCACAACAGAGTTATCCTATGGGTTTAGCAAGTTAAACTCTGTGTCTTTGTTAAGGTCTGTGTAGTGGGTGTGCAACACAGAGCCGTCCATGCCCAGAGAAACAGTGTTATCCCCTTCGACCTTCACCTTTTCCTCGAAAAACTTGATCGACGGATCAATGTCAGCCTGTACGGGGTTGTTGATGAGCACCTGCACTGCGCGAGTGTAGATGTCCACGTTTTCCGTTTTGTAATTCATAGCTACCTCGCCTAGTTTTGAAACTTGTGGTACAGAACAACACAACCAGAGCCGCCAGTTCCTGCCCTCGTAGTGGCTGGAGCGCCCAATGTTTGCGGCCCTTTTAAACCTCCGGCACTGGCTCCGCTTACAAAACCTACCGCATTTGATTGAACCGCGTTACGGTTACCATACGAGCGGCGTAGGGCGGCGGTAAGCGTGACTGATCCACTGTTGGAGCCAGAGCCACCACCGCCGCCAGCGGCTTGAGAGGAGCCACCAGTACCACCACCACCGCCTCCGTAGTAACCTGCTCCGCCACCGCCGCCACCGCCATAGGAGTTTGAAGGGCCAGTACCACCATCACCGCCGTGGTATAAGACTCCAGCTTGGCCTGATTGCCCATTTCCAGAAACAACACCGCCAGTACCTCCAGTGCTACTTGTCGCACCGCCGCCACCGCCAGAGTTGCCGATTGTCGAGGCATCTAGGCCCGTGGAATTTGACGTAGACCCAGCGCCGCCACTACCACCTGCGGTTGGAGCGCCTGAAGCGCTTTGGTCTGAGCCACCACCGCCTCCGCCTGCGCCCACCCAAACTTCAAAGGTTGGTGAAGCAGGGCTACCTGTACTCCAGTTCGTCCTAAATCTCGTGCCGCCACCGCCACCGCCACCCCCTCCGACTTCAGAGGAAGAGTCAGCGCCGTAACCAGCGCCGCCAGCGCCCCCCTCTAGGTTGGTGCTGGAAATACCGCTCGGCTGTCCTCCAGCGCCCCCGTCGATAACTGGGTAGCCGTTGTTCATGTTCTCGCCACCCTGACCGCCTGAACCTACCTGTATTCTCAGAAGTCCGGTTGCGGTAGGAATCCAATAACCAGACGAATATCCGCCAGCGCCGCCATCTGCTCCAGCATACTGACCACCTCCACCGCCGCCGCCTCCAGCGCCCCACATTCTGAAGTAAAGCTTTTCTCCGTTACTTCCAGAGTCGCCAAGGCTTGTTAGATTTGGGGCGGTATTTGTTGCTCCGCTGAAAACGTAGTACCTAAAGTCGCCATCGTCAAAAGTGGTGTAGGTTCCTGCCGCAGGCGCTAATACAATGTATGAAGTGCTACTCGCGCCGTAAAACTCGTTGAAGCCTGATTGAGCCGCAGAGGACTTTCCAATCAGGCCGCGAATGTCAGCGTCGTTAAGACTGCACTCAGTAGCGCTGGTTCCGCCCACCTCAACGTGCATATCATTCAGGCTAATCTGTCCGCTAGTTACGAGAGGCACGGAGTTCCTCCACTTCAGCCCGCAACTCAGATACAGCGCTAATGAGAACAGCACAAAGCTTTTCGTAGTCCACCGTCTTATAAACAGTTTCTTCGTCGCCCAGCAAAGGCATCATGGTGTCGTGTACGATCTCTGGAATAACCTGCTCGACTTCTTGAGCAATCACACCATAGTCACGTTTGCCTTCGCGCGACCCTTGTTTCCATGTGTAGGTCACACCGCGCAGTGCGTCTACAGTGTCTAGTGCGCCTGTAATGCCCTGTACGTTATCTTTAAGGCGCTCGTCTGAGATGGTTGTTGAGTACGCAACCACGTTGCCGTCCGCATGGACATTACCGTTGCTGTCAATTCGACATAGCTCGACATCCGCGTTAGCCGCTCTTTTAAAAAAACGATAATTTCCTGCATCGCCATCCGCGTCATTATCTATAACGAAATTCAAGTCGTTATCAGCAAGACTTAGGGTGACGTAGTCATCGTTAGGGTTGTTTATGCCCGAGGTATCGTTCCGCTTAATCCTTATGCCAGTAGTATGAGTTTCGCCCCTGACATCAAGTTTGGCGATAGGGCTATTAGTACCGACCCCCACGTTACCGTTAGACTGAATACGCATCCGCTCAATCTGAACCCCACTCGAAGCGGGTCGCGTCCAAAATGTTAAGTGCATGGGATATGAGCCAGTGCCATCTCCCCATGTGCCATCTTTTAATGCGGTAACGTAAGCGCCGTGGCGAAGATTTCCTCCCGCATCTGCGCTGGCAAACTTAATACCTATATGGTGGTTACCGCCCGTATCGTTATTCAGTAGGGATAGAAAATCAGCCGCACCATTTGATGGAGAGCCAGTTGTTACTGTGTCACTGGCAAAGATCTGACCGCTTGTAATAGTGCCCGCAACTTCAAGGTTTTCACCTGTGGTTACGCGGCCCGTAGAAGTCAAAGAAAGCGCTGTCGTGCCGCCTGAAGTAGCCTTGAAATTAGCGGCTTCGATTCCTTGGTCGGAGATACTGCATACCTGTGTGTTGCCATCATGAAACGAGAAAGAGCCGCCGGTGTAGTTCGTCCCGTCATACTGATTTGGTGATTTACCGGCACGAAAGATCAGGTGAGAGCCATGCAAAAAACTACTCGGAGCAATCGCCTCTATAATTGCCTCGCCTGTAATTCCATTCGTTGCCATTGGCACAAGCTGGAGCTTCGGTGAGCCATCGTATAGCGTGGGGGCTTGAGAGCCAGTTGCCTCAATTTTGATAACGACTTCATCTGGGCCTTTGACGTGAAGTAACTCGTCGGGTGAGGACTCGTTGATCCCGACGTTCTCGTTGGCATCAATAGTGACCGCAGTGCTTGTCGCATTGTCGTCAATACCCGTTGAGCTAAAGTTAGTCAGCGGATACGACAGATCAGACTCAATGATGGTGTTCGGTGGGATCGCTTGGCTGTTGAGTTTAGTGATAGCCATTAGTTAGCCTCCAACGCAGATAGTCGGGTCTGTAAATCTTCGATGATTGCTTGCTGTTCTTGGATGGCTTTGGTTAAGACAGCGCATAAAGCGTCCACTTTTAAACTCTGTATTTGATCTTCAGCATCTTTTTCTCCGTCAACTGCACTTGGAATTACCTCTTGAAGCTCATGCGCAATAAATCCCTCTTTAATTTCGTCGGATTCCTCAAAGAGATCCTTAAAATTTGCTGGCTGATAGGTGACGGGCCTTAACTGTGCGATCCTTGCTAATGCAGGTTCCGACATTGACTCTATATTTCTTTTTATTCTGTAGTCTGATGTCAGGGAGAACGTACCAATATTGGTTGAATCCACCCACGCCTGTAGAGAGGGACTAGACCAATAGATATTGAAGCAATTAGGCCCGTGCGATCCCAACACGCCTGACCTAGAACCAAAGCCTATTGCCTGAAGAGCGCCAAATATGCCTGCGCCCCCTCCAGCAGGGGTCTGCCCACCAACAACCGTAACGCCTGAGTTATAAACAGAGAACACCTCACCCGCGGCATTGTCTATAGTTACCCGTGGGACGCCACCACCATCTGTCTTGATTCTGTGCTGGAAACCAAACGTGTTCCAGTTTGTTGTAGCCCCTGTCCACCCAGCGGTTCCCGCAATTAAATAAGCCTCGTCTTGATTTGAGGAGTAAGGAACGGATGATGCCAGTATTGCTCCTGCCACCTCTAGTTCTTGAGCAGGGTCAGTAACGCCAATCCCCACGTTGCCGCTGGAGTTGATGCGCATTCGCTCAGTTGTGCCATCTAAGGGGTCAAACCACCTATGTAGCTGGGCAGTCCTGTCAACTCGATACGCAGTTTTTACATCGCCGCCAACAGCGGGGTCACCTGTAGAAATAAACGTGACTTCATCGCCAGAGAGGTAAATGCCATCGTTGTACTGGAATAAATGACCGTTCTCATTTGCTGTGGTAGAGAGACGTAAAGCGCCCCCCACATCAGCACCGCCAGTAATGTTTAGTGTCCTATAACTTGACGATGCGGTTGGAGCGGCTCCAATACCTACGTTCTGACTTGAATCAATCGTAATCGCAGTGCTTGTGGCGTTATCGTCTATACCAGTAGAGCTAAAATTACCCAGCGGATAACTCATCTGGCTTGTGCCAACCGTGCCATCTGAAGGTATGCCAATGTCTACCGCATCACCGATCACCAAGATGTAGTCAACTACATCACTGGCAGTCAGCGCAGAGTCAAAGACAATGTTTGATCCAGAAACGGTATAGGCAGAATCAGGAGCCTGCGTTACACCGTTCAGTGAAACAATTAAATTTCTGGCTGACTCTGGAAAGTAAGCTGACCCGTCCACCGTCAGCGCATAAGTAGCGGTAGCTGACGTAGTGATACTGTCAATCAGTTGAAATGCGCCTACCTTTGGCTGTTTACCGATGAACGGCATGGCTTACTCCTGTGGAAGCTCGTTTGCGGCGTCTGCGGCCTGCTTAGCGTCGATCACTTCTTGAGTGTGAACTGCGGCGCAAATGGTCTGCACTTCAGGGTCTTCATTGCTGTAGTCATCGCCAGCAGATACAACGTGCCGATGGAATGAGCGAGAGATTTCCTCGTCGTCTCGGTAGATGACCGTGGCTGTGCGTACTTGCACTGCCTTGTACGGGCCTACGATTTCTACCTTGTCAATTTCTACTGCTTCTGTAAGTGCCATGTTTATCTCCTTTGGCTATGGACTGTCCGCCCCAATCTCCGAAAGGGGTAGTTGTTACGCCGTCATGTAAACAATGTCGACGAAAAAGTATTTCCCCGTTCCGGCGCTGTGCTGTGGTACAAGCCATGCGTTATTAGAATCGCCTTCTCGGGTAGAAATGGTAGAACTGTTAGGGAAAACCATTGCGACCACTCCGGTTGTCGCTGTAGCGGAGGTGGTCATACCTCTGTAACTAATCAATGTGCCTATAGTTCTGGTGTTATTTGCAGAGGTGAATGGAAGGCCAGTAAAAGAAACATCCCCTGCATAGCCTGTAGTGTCGATGTTTTCTAGGCTGATTCTGGCCTTCACCACATTCCCTATCTTGGTGTAGTAATTTGATGCGTCAGAAATCAGTGTTGCTGGCTCAGTGGAGCCACGCAAAGTTGCTGTCCAAGTCCCTTCCTCGTAATCATCTAGCGCATTAGCGGCGGCAGTGTCACTACCGAACTTCAAGCCGTCATTGTCAAAACGAACCACCGTGTCGAGCGTGTCGCCAGCGGTTACAGACCCGCCTTTTCTAACAATTGCGGCGACACCCCAAGAGCAGGAAAGACCAATACCGCCATAAGATCCGTGCGTGTTGGCGATGACAGGGACATTTGCATTGGTTGTCGTGACGTTCGTGCCAAACAAACCTCTGCCGCCGTCATCTCCAGAAACTACAGCGCCGTAGCCCGCGCCAACCAACACTGCATAGGAGGTATCAACGGTATTATTGATGGTGTAACCGCCGCCGAACGAAGCGTTCCTTTCGCTCAAGCGAGAAGCAACTGCGGAATTGACATAAAAATCCAGCGTGTTTGGCAGGGTGGCATGGCCTGTATTCCTGCCTATAATTTTGGTCTCGTCAGAGTTTTGACTAAAGTGAATGACTCCAGCGGTGCCGTTGGTATCTACTTTTAAATCGCCGCCGCTAATCTCAAGCTTTTCGTCAGGATCGGTGACACCAATCCCCACGTTGCCGCTGGAGTCGATACGCATACGCTCTGCGTCAGAAGTATGAAAGCTAATAGGCTCAAACGAACCCGTAGACGTATAGCTTGCATTAATTTGCCACGTATCTGTGTTGTCTCTGTAGCCAACAAACAAAGCACTATCGTCGGCGTTCTTTTCGATTTTTATACCTAATCCAGCCCCAGAATTATCTGCTGATTGTTTTACATGCAGTCTATTGTCTGGATCAGTCTCACCAATCCCCACGTTTCCGCCGCTAAGTATCGTGACGCGACCTGTGTTGTTGGTTCTCAGGATTAGATTGTCCTGAATCTGGTTGTGGCTAAGGATCACATTCCCCGCATTTTTGATCTGCGCTGTGTTACCTCCGACCCCTCCGTTGGATATTTCAAAGCCAAAGGTTTTGTCTTGAACGTAGTAGCCACTAGCTTGGTTTTGGCCAACATTTAGAACGGCATCGCCGCCAGTCGTGAGAGATCCATCAATGGTCAAGATGGGATCTTCAGTGTCGTCAGCAATACCCTTCATACTGACGGACTGATAAGTTCTCGCGATAAAGATGACGTAAGCGTCGTCGGCGGCGTTTATAGACTCAGTCAGAGTCAGTGTGCTACCCGATGCTGTGTATGCGGTAACAGGCTCCTGACGGACATTATTAATGTACAGCGCAATATCGTTTGCCGAAGACACCCCGTGATCCAACGTAAATACGGTTGTACCTAAAAGGTCGCCGGTCAGCGTCTGCTTCGCTACTGAGGCAAACGTGTCGGTTGGCTGTACTCCTAGAAATGGCATTAGTTAGCCTCCAACGCCGAAAGGCGCGTCTCTAGTGATCGAACTTCAGCCCGTAGCTCTGAAACGGCTTCGACCAACACAACGCAAACTTTTGCATAGTCCACAGTTTTGTATAAAGTGTCTTCATCACTTGCAAACAGCGGCAGTTTTTTGTCTCGGACAATTTCAGGAATAACCTGCTCGACTTCTTGAGCAATAAAACCATAATCAGTTTGGCCCGTGTTTTTTCCTGTATTCCACGTAAAGGTAACGCCACGCAAAGAATCAACAGTATCTAACGCACCTGTGATCGTAGTTACGTCATCTTTAAATCGCTCGTCTGAAACAGTGCTAGAGCTACCAATTACGCTGTTCTCAACATGTAGATCGCCATCATTCTCCAGACGCATTTCTTCATCCGCGCCTGTAAAGAAACGCATCGTGTTGCCGTTGTGGTGATAAGCAATCCTGCCAACATCGGAATCATTGGTGTCGCCAAATTGGATAATGCTGTCGGCTGTGTTTCCTGCGATAGACAAGCGCAATATCGCATCGTCACCAGAGCCTGTGTGCTGATTGTGAACGCGCAACACGGCATCACCACCCCCAGACGGCGCTCTTATGTCAAGCGGGAAAGCTGGGCCTGTTGTTCCAATGCCTAGCTTGCCCTCAGAGGTCAGAGTCATCCGATCGCTACCGTCTCCGTAGAAACGCAAGTCGTCAGACGATCCCGATTGATACATGATCCAGCTAGTGCCGCCAGTACCTCCGCTTAGTTGTAACGCCACTTGCCCTTGAGATTGAGTAGCCCGTGCGACATCAAGATATGCGTTTCCAGTGGAGCGTCTAACAACTAACGCTTGTGCTGGATTAGTCTCACCAATCCCCACGTTGCCCTCTGAGTCGATACGCATACGTTCGAGGCCAGCGGTTTTGACTCCAACAAAGCTAGTTGAGCCTGACCCAGCATTACTCAAATAAAGCGGCTCAGAAGCGTTGCTTTCAATTCTCCACTCAGGATTAGACGCCGCCAAGTCCGACACATAGAAACGCAGGTTGCCGCCAGACGCCGTCCTCCAACGAGACATCTCCACATCTGTGCCGACTGTGGAGTCGTTCCTGATAGTCAATAAGCTGGAAGGAGTAGTCGCACCAATCCCCACATTGCCAGAGCTATCAATCGTAATGGCTGTAGACGTAGCGTTATCGTCGATGCCTACAGCGAAATCTTTTTTTACTCTGGAGCGAGTCATTAGGTGATCTCCATGATTCCTAAGACAACGTCAAGTGCAGACGCCGTACCTGACTGAACCTTGAGCGCGTCACCCGTCTCTAGGATGTACTTCTGACCAGCCAGCGTTTCCAGCGTTGTTTTGGCCGGAATCTCTACGTTCTCCAGAAGCTGGTGCGTAGTGCTTCCAGACGAGTCTGAGAACTGCACCTGTACGCTGACGCCCTGTGCAGTTTTGTTGGCAATCGCCAAGCCAAGCACAACCGTCGTAGTGGCCGCTGGTGCGGTATACAGCGTGTCGTAAGCGGAGTTGTTCACATCCGCCAGAGCCGCATTTTTAAATGTGTTTGCCATGATTTATCCCAGTGCGATAGCTAGTGCGGTTGCATCGTCAAGCGTAGCCGGAGTGCCAAGATCAGTGATCTGGGACTTCGTTATGCTCAATGCCGCTTGATGTTGCGTAACGCTGGACTGCGTAATGTTGGCGTCCGGAACATCTGCCCATGTCACGGAGGCTGTGAGGTCATTGACTTCGGTGAAGCTGGTTAAGTAGCCCGACAGGTCGGGCGGCGTGTAAGTAAAGACGCCGGTAGCGTTGCTGTACGAAAGGTTTGCTGTGCCGGCAGAGGCAACGGTTACAGACAAGTCCGCCAAATCAGCTTTTTCGTCAATCGCCTCCTCCATGAGGCCAGCCGTTACGCGCAGTTCACACAGGTCTCCCGAAGAGAAAGAACGTGCCGTCGTGCCCTGCTGTGCCCGAGTTACAGTAAGCGTAGTGCCGCTGATGGCGGTGACTTTGACAATCTCAAAATTCGCAGGCGTAGACGCCTCTGCGAGAGTCGCATAGGTATAGTCCCCCGCTCCGAGAGTAGGGAAGTTCGAGGCGTCGGAAACCGAAACGCTCGTCGCAGACGTAGTCAACGAACCTGTGATTGTCGTCTTGGCGTTGTTACTAAACTTAACCGCCATCAGGAGACTCCTCTATCAGCTAACAGTGACTGCCCAGCTAATGGTCATGGAGTCAGACGCGCCTTTGTTCACCACCGAGAACACTGTGCGGCAGAGCATGTCGCCAGCGCTTGAAGCGTTAAAAAGACCTGCCTCGGTGACTGCGCCGGTTCCAGTTCCTGCGGCGAAGGTTGCGCTGTAGGTGACAACCGCACCAGACACGCTGTCGCTAGAGGTGGTGCGCCCCAACTCTGAACCCAGAGCGGTGTCGCCTGCGGCGGCGGCAGTGGAGCCGCTACCAACAGCCATGTGGCTCATGACGTTAGAGCTTGTGCCGATCATTCGGGAAGCAACAAACTCCTTACCCGAGGTCACTACAAGGTTATCGACCTCTCGCACGACTTCGTCGTTCAGTGAGATCGTGAGCTTGCCGCTCATCTTCATTCCATCTTGAAACATTTCGTTTCTCCCTACTCGTTAAAAGCAAACGCATTAAATGCGTCTTGGTTAAATGCACTGCGGCTTTGGACAATCAGGCTCACAGTGATTGATTCGGATACGCCAAAAGAATCTGCCGCTGAAAACGACACAGACTTAGATGGCGAGTCGGACATTGCGGCTGAGTCGGTCAAGCCAAGATCAGCCGAGAAAGAAAGATCGTCAGATACGGACAGCGCCTCTGCGAAATCCGAGGCCATTGCCTTGGACAAGGCTTCCTGCATTTGAAGCGTGTCGGCAACAGCCTTTTGCGCTGAGTACGACAGAGATTCTGTAACTCCAAAGACGTTTCCCTTGTCGAGGTTGGTGTCTTTGACCAAGTCTCCGACGTTAGCCAGATCATCCATCGTGAACGTATCAGCTAGATCCCGATGGTAGGAAACGGTTCTGGTAAATGCGTCGGAGAACGAAAAGGTGTCATCCTTGCTAAGCTCTGGAGACAGGGCAGGCGAATCAGAAACGCTCATAGAGTCTGACTGCACTGAATTAAACGTGACGTTATGTACCTCTGTCAGGCTTGCTGAGTCAGACAAATTTCGGACGTATGCGACGGTCTTGCTAAACACATCGGCAACACCAACCGAGTCCGCTTGCGGGACAGTCACGGACAGCGCCACAAGCTCCGTAACTTCTACAGAGTCAGACGCAGATTTGCTGACAGAGAGGCTCGCCAGATCGCTAAACGCCAGAGAATCTTCTAGGTATCGGTTCAGAGACTCTGCAATAACCAGATAACTTGCGGCCAAGCTGATGTAGTCGAGGCTTGCCGTCAGGTCGGCAAATGAAACTCGAAGGGATGTGTTGACCGAATCGGAGGCGAACGAAACCTTTGCCCGCTCAGCAGACGCCTTAATCAGTTGATATGAGTAGGCGGCTCTTAACATTAATCGAAGTCATCCCTAATCTTGAGCTTCAGCAAATCATTTACTGTCTGCTTCCCGCCGCCGGAGTAAGTCACCTCTACCTCTGCCTCAAAAACGCCAGCCTCAGATAGGGTTCCGGACGGGAAGTTTGTGGTGGCCTTGCCATCTGTTTCCGGAGACACGACCGTCATGGTCAAAGTGCTAGTCACAGTAGTTGACCCAACCTTCCGGATTCTCATGCGCACGGTTGCGCCAGTGAGATCAATCGGATCCCAAGTGGTGGGGTCTTCTGCATCAAGCGTCTGGCCGGATGCGGCTTTATTTGAATCTCGGAGGGTGACCGTCACTTCTGGTAGCGTGTCACCAACGACCAAGTTGATCGTGTCTGAATAAGCCATTAGATAAACGCCCTCGATTTAACTGTTAAGGCTCCGCCGCCATATCCGTATTTCACCTCGCGGATCACCTGCCCTACTCGGGTGTCGAACAGAGACTTGTTGCCCTGTGCGCCGCCCATATCTGACCAAGGCTGATCGGACATCATCTGTAGTCGGTAGATCGCGCCATGGACGATGGCTTCTCTGTACTCCTTGCCGATGGTGTCGGGGATGCTGGTTGACGTGGAGGTAGGCTTGACTGAATAAAGGACACTCAGAGTCTCAGCTTCTGCTGGAACCGGAGCCACATAGAAAAGCGTGTTGTCTCTCTGCGAGTAATACTGCGGCGTTCCGGTTTGTGTGCCGTCGCCTTTTACTTCCAGCAGTCGAGAGTAAGAAACCGGACGCAAGGTGCGCCGATTGCGGTAAATCTCAATGATGTGGTTAAGCTCTGTGCCGGCAGGTGTCGTCAGATCGTACTCATCGATGCCGGCGATGATCTGGATTGTCTCTGGCTCTAGGCGATAGACATCTGTCTTGACGCAGAACTCAATGACCGACTCGCGAACGGCTCGTTCAATTAGGAACTCAGGAGCGCCTCGCGCCTCTGTTCGGACATAGTCTGAGATATCAAGGTACTTCACTGCATGGCTCCCACTCTAGGGTCAGCGGCAGAGTCGCCTTGCGTCTTAGCGCCAAGACCATTGGCAAAGGATCGATAGTGCATAAGGGATTTTTCCGCGTTGCCGGAGAACTCGGAGTCAATCTGATATGCGCGGTACAGGATGTAATCCAGCAGACAGTTTGCGTATATGTCGTCCAGCGATATCGTGGTTGTGTCTGTCGTGTAGTTGGACAGGGTCACGTCTGCTGGAGATACGCTGTAGATAACTTCTATCTGAAATGAGCTTTCTGCCGCCGGATAGACATAAAAATTCTTCGGGTCAGATGAGTCGTAGATGAAGTGCTCAATCTTGCGAGTCGCGTCAGCCGTGGAGTTGTGCCAATCGGGTAACGACTCATCTAGCGTTTTACGATCAATCTGAGAGATAGCCCTGCCGCTTACGTTTCTCGTAATGTCGATAAGGCGAAGCGCACCGGAAGGCAGGCTCTGCTTGCTTCCAGCGGCGCAGGTAAAGTTTGTGTTCGAGACGTTTGCGTCAGGCCGATATATAACGACCTCGCGCTGGCCATCATTAAAAAACTTCAGAAGATCTGCGTTGGCAAATCTTGTATTAGAAGTGTCCTGAAGAATGATGCTGGCACGATCCAGTATGTCATTAACCTTCGTCGTTGCCATCCACGGTCTCCCATTCAATCACTTCCAGATTTGGATTCTTTGCGAAGAGCGGGTCGTAATCGAAAATGTTTCCAGTCACGATGTTGCGAAGCTTCTTCGGCACCTTTGCAGGCAGAACCTCTTCTGGTTGCTTTCCATTCCTTCTCAGTCCGTCCATCTGGTCTTGGAGTTCAGCTAACGTCGCTCTCCTGTCGAGCGTTACGTCAAACTGCTCTCTAGCTTCGATGTACAGGTCGTCTTTTTCGGTCTTAGCTTCTTCCACCTTCCTCTCCTTAAAGTGAAAAGGGGGAGGAAAACCTCCCCCAACTCAGTCCTTAGACCTTCCACTTACCTACAGCGAGGCAGTCTGGAGTTACGACCTTGCGGCCATAAACCTTCAGACCACGGACGCCGTCGCCGAAGGTGCTCTCAAGACGAA